>BNJT01002694.1_pt1 | contig 301043 bp, 290 predicted proteins | sample 8540491 | NCBI WGS metagenome assembly BNJT01 (sample SAMD00202455, study PRJDB9452) | human saliva metagenome | host: Homo sapiens | reverse complement strand
TGTTTCAGACGGCCTTTCATTTATTCACACTATATAGCATTAGTCCCAAATATTTGCGCGTTCGACTTCTTTCCATGCGTCTAGAATCAGGCTGCCGTCGTTGTCTTTTAGCAAGGCGGCATCTGAGAGCATACGGCGCCAAGTGCGGGCATTTTTTAGGCCGTGCATTAAGCCTAGTGCATGGCGGACGATGTGGCGTAGGATGGTGCCGCGTCCTGAGGCGATTTGTTCGCGGCTGTATGCGTATAGCCAAGCTGCTAAATCTGCATATTGGATTGGTGCGTGTGTGTCGTTGTAAAACAGCGCATCCCAATCGCGCATTAGCATCGGATTGTGATAGGCCTCGCGCCCGATCATGACGCCGTCTACAAATTTCAGATGTTCGGCGATTTCTTCGTTGGTGGTGATGCCGCCGTTAATCAAAATTTCTAAGTCGGGGAACTCTTGTTTCAAGCGGTAGACGTATTCATATTTGAGTGGCGGAACTTCGCGGTTTTCTTTCGGGGATAAACCGTCCAGCCAAGCATTACGCGCATGGACGATAAATGTGCGACAGGCTGTTTTTTCGCGAAGCGTTCCTACAAAATCTGCCACGACTTGATATTCTGTCTGTCTGTCTACGCCGATGCGGTGTTTGACCGTTACCGGAATTTCAACTGCATCCTGCATCGCGTTCAAACAATCTGCCACCAAATCTACATCATTCATCAGACAAGCACCGAAAGCGCCTTTTTGAACGCGCGGGCTGGGGCAACCGCAATTTAGGTTGACTTCATTATAGCCATACGTCTCAGCCGCTTTGGCAGCAATTGCCAAGTCATGTGTATCTGAGCCGCCAAGCTGTAAAGCTACCGGTTGCTCGCCTTCGTTGAAACTCAAAAAGCGGTCTTTATCTCCGTAAACCACTGCGCCTGAATTGACCATTTCGCTATACAGCCAAGCATTGCGTGTAATTTGTCGCGCCATAAAGCGATAGTGTCGGTCTGTCCAATCAAGCATGGGTGCAACAGACAAGCGGCGGGCAGGGAGGGAAGAAGCAGACATTGAGATGACTTTCAAACAAAATAACGCATTATATAGTGTATTAAATTGACTTTCGATATCGGCCGGTAAATCAAAATTATCTATAAGGTATCACTGGGTACAGCCGTGTTGTAGCTGAGGCTAAATCCATTCATAGTGTTGGAAATCCAATATTCAGACGGCCAAATAAGTTTTAAAATGTCAAACAACAAACCATTAGAATGATAAGGAAAAAAAACATGGCACAATTTTTCGCTATTCATCCCGATAATCCCCAAGACCGCCTAATCAAACAAGCCGCCGATATTGTCCGCAGTGGCGGCGTTATCGTTTACCCTACGGACTCCTGCTATGCGTTGGGTTGCAAACTCGGCGACAAAAATGCGATGGAGCGCATTCTCACGATTCGCAAAATCGATCAAAAACACCATCTGACCCTGATGTGTGCCGATTTGAGTGAATTGGGTACTTACGCCAAAGTGGATAATGCCCAATTCCGCCAGCTCAAAGCAGCTACGCCCGGCAGCTACACCTTTATCCTGCAGGCAACCAAAGAAGTACCCAATCGCACGCTTCACCCCAAGCGCAAAACCATCGGCCTGCGTGTTCCCGATAACGCTACTGCCTTGGCACTTTTGCAAGAATTGGGCGAACCTATTTAAGTTGCACCCTCATGCTGCCCGAAGACGATGAGCCATTGACCGATCCATACGAAATCCGAGATCGTCTTGAGCATGCTGTCGATTTGGTTATTGATGGCGGCTGGTGCGGTACTGAGCCGACGACGGTTATCGATATGACTGATGGCACCGAGCTGATTCGTCAAGGCAAGGGTGATATTGCCGTATTCGGTTTGTAAAACCATCTGCGTTTGTATAAGTAGGGATATGCGTATTCTTTCTATGACGTATTAAAAGCATATTGCCGATTTTATTGATAGCTTAAAAAACAAATTATTCAAGTAAGTAGATATTCAATATCATTTCATTAAAGGCCGTCTGAAATATTTCAGACGGCCTTTCTCTTTCGTTTTTTTAATAAATAATTCATTTTAAATAATATTTCAAATAATTGGCATATGGCTTGCATGATTACTGTGTTTACTTGTGACTTGTCAATGGAATACAACACACCGCTTATTAATAGAAACATGGCCGAAACCCTTTTGATGATTGGTTTTTTTGGTTGAAAGCCGTGATTTTATTTAGAAATTAAAGATAATCGGTTGATATTTCAGACTAGCGGATATTTTGTAAGTGTGAAATACTATTTCACTTCGAGATAGTAAAAGACCTAAATTTCGTCTCAAAGTGACAATAAACGTCAGCTCGAAGCAAGTATTTGCTGGGAAATCCTCCGCAATAGACTTTTTAAAGTAGCGTCATGCTCATGCCTACGCTTTTATCCATCAAAAAAAGAGAAAGACACACTAATGAATAAGATATTTAAAGTCGTTTGGAACCGTACGATTCAATCTTTCGTCGTAACGTCCGAATTGGCCAAAGGCCGTGTGAAATCGTCTGCAGAACAAAATAGTACAGATGTATCTGCCGAATCCGGTAAAAATGGTATCGCGACAGTTTTCAGATTGACAGTGATTTCGGCAGCTCTTTTGGGTGCAGGTAATTCGTATGCGGCAACTGCAGCACGAGGAAAAATTGATTTTGATGCTGCAACCAGTGCGACCGCGGTTAGTGGTGCAACAGCGACCGGTATTGGTGCTTTGTCAGTAGGAGCATCAGCCAATGCCACGGCTAATGGTGCAGTTGCGGTAGGTACGAGTGCAAATGCAACACATAATAACAGCCTTGCTGTTGGTACAAATGCCAAGGCTACTCAGAATCATGCTGTTGCGATGGGTGCAGATACAAGTGCAAGTAGTTCACATGCAACAGCGATAGGTAAAAGTGCCAATGCTGTTTCTACAGACTCAACGGCATTGGGTGCAGATTCCAAAGCAAATGGTACGCAAGCGACAGCGGTAGGTAAGAATGCTCTTGCCAATAATACGAGCACAACAGCATTGGGTAATTCGGCGCAAGCATTTGGTATAGGCTCAATGGCTTTGGGCCAATCCAGCACATCAAGAGGTCAAGACGGCATTGCAATTGGCAGCGGCAGTCAGGCTGCAGCCAATGCGCAAAATGCTATTGCAATCGGTACCAATGCGGTGGGTTATCAAAGTGAGTCTATCGCTATAGGTAGTTCAGCCCAAGCTCAAACTGGAAATACCATTGCCATCGGTAAAAGTGCAGTGGCAAATTCTCCAGCTTCGGGTAATGCAGCATCAAGTGCTATTGCACTTGGTGCAGACGCGAATGCAACTGGACTTGGTACGATTGCTATTGGACGTGCATCTGAGGTTCTCTCCCAAAATAGTATGAATGTGAATGTAACTCACAATAATATTGCTATTGGTAATACGGCTCGAGTAGGCGATTCAAGTAGTTCTAAGATAACTCAGTCTATTGCTATTGGTTCAGGTAACCGTATTGATCCACAGGGCAGACCTGAGGGTGCGTGGGCAAAGGGAGACCAATCTATTGCGGTTGGCGGCAATGTCTTGGCTAATGGTAATTCATCTGTTGCTATTGGTGGTGATGATTTAGATGCGGTAGGTGGTACTCGATATTCTGGCAATGCAACGGATAAATTTATCAAATACAATGCCCAAGGTGCAAAGACCGGTGAATATACGCTGAGCGGTAAAAGTCTGCGTGATATTTATAAAGAGATGACTGGTGACACGATGAATTACGGTTCTTATGGTAATACTATTGCCGGTCAAGGTTCTGTTGCATTAGGTGTGCAGTCTAACTCATCTGCTGATTTATCTTTGGCTATTGGTACTAAATCTCAAGCCACTGCCTTTGGCGGTGTAGCTTTGGGCACAGGCGCGAAGGCTACTTTGCTGAACTCTGTAGCTTTGGGTACGGCTTCTAAAACTGATAAAGAAGGTCAGGCATACGTTCAACGCGAAATCATGGGCGTGACCTACACTTGGGCAGGCGGTCAAACTACCGATGCCGGTGATGTTGTGTCTGTCGGTTCTAAAGGCTATGAACGCCAAATCATCAATGTATCCCCCGGCGATATTTCTGCTACTTCTACTGATGCCATCAATGGCTCTCAACTTTATGGTGTATTGAGTGCGCTCGAACGCGTTCGTTATTTCTCTGTTAAGTCAACTGATGGTAGCACTGACGGCACCAAAAACTGGAATAACGATGGTGCGAAAGGTGCAAACTCAATTGCCATTGGCCCATCTGCATCTACGACAAGTGCAGCCACAAATGGTATTGCTATCGGCAATCAGGCAAATGTTACAGGCGTCAATGCTGTTGCTTTGGGTAACGGTACTACTGCTTCTGTTCAAGATTCTGTCGCTTTGGGCAATGGTGCTGTCGGTGCAGCCAATAATTTTGATGCAACCGCTAAAAATGCCTCATTTAAAAATGATAGTGGCGCTGCGACCAATGTCAGCTATGCTGCTTCTTCATCCTCTACAACAGGCGCGGTTTCTGTAGGCAGTGCAGGCAATGAACGCCAAATCCAGAATGTTGCCGCAGGCCGTATTTCCGCCACTTCAACCGATGCAGTTAATGGTAGCCAACTGTACACCGTTATGAACAATGTTGGACACAATATCCAACAAAACGGTACAGACAAATCCCGTATCAACAACAACGGTACAGTCAACTACGCCGATGGTAATTTGACGACCGTTGCAGTTACCGATGGCGAGAATGCATCAAAGTTCAAATCAACGTCACTCAAGGCTCATTGTCTGTCGATAATAATGGCACAGTGTCCGCACCGACTGCCGGTGTAGCGACTGCCGACGATGTAGCCAATGCCATCAATAATGCCAAAACCACAACCAAGGTGGAGGCAGGCAGTAACGCGCACGTTAATAAAACAACTTCAGGCAAAGAAACCACTTATACCGTCAGCGCAGATAAAGCAACGGTACAAGTTTCCAATGCTTTGAATCTGACCTCTAATACTACAACTGCAGCCGATGGTGCAGTGACAACTAATTACAGTATCGATCTCGCTCAAAACACCAAAGACGACATCCAAAAAGGTGTGGATGCCAAAACCACCGTTGACAGCAAAGGCCTGACCTTCAACGGCGACAGCGGCAGCACCAATATCGAAAAACTCGGCTCCACCGTGACCGTTGCCGGCGACGACAACATCACCACCGAAGCCCAAGACGATAAAGTGACCGTCAAGCTGAACAAAAAACTGGTAGTAGACAGCGTCAAAGCCGGCGACACCACCGTGAACAACGACGGAGTGAAAGTAGGCGACGATGTCGCATTGACCCGAGACGGCGTTAAAGCAGGTGATGTCAAACTGACCAAAGACGGTTTGAACAACGCCGGCAACAAAGTGACCAACGTAGCCGCCGGTACCGACGATACCGACGCCGTTAACTACGGTCAGCTGAAAGAGACCAACGCCAATGTGGCCAAAGGTCTGAACATTGCCGCCGACAACGGTACCGACGACAACGTCCAACTGGGTGAAACCGTTGCCTACCGCAGCAGCGACAAAAACATCGTGACCACCGTGTCTGACAACCAGATTGACTTCAAACTGGCCAAAGACATCACCGTTGACAGCGTTACCGCAGGCGACAGCAAACTGAATACAGACGGCCTCACCATTACCGGCGGCCCGAGTGTGACCAAAGCAGGCATCAATGCCGCCGGCAACAAGATCACCAACGTTGCCCCGGGTACCGATGACACCGACGCCGTCAACTACAGCCAGCTGAAACAGCAAAGCGCCGCCGCCCGTACCGAAGTTGCCGCCGGCACCAACATCAAAGACGTGGTGAAAACGACCGGTGCCAACGGCCAAGACATCTACACCGTCAATGCCAAAGGCACGACTGCGAGCGCAGGTTCCGACAAGTTGACCGTTACCGCCGCTGAAAAGGCCGACAACGTGACCGACTACAGCATCGACTTGGCTGATAGCACCAAAGCCGACATCCAAAAAGGTGTGGATGCCAAAACCACCGTTGACAGCAAAGGCCTGACCTTCAACGGCGACAGCGGCAGCACCAATGTCGAGAAACTGGGTTCTACCGTGACCGTTGCCGGCGACGACAACATCACCACCGAAGCCCAAGACGATAAAGTGACCGTCAAGCTGAACAAAAAACTGGTAGTAGACAGCGTCAAAGCCGGCGACACCACCGTGAACAACGACGGAGTGAAAGTAGGCGACGATGTCGCATTGACCCGAGACGGCGTTAAAGCAGGTGATGTCAAACTGACCAAAGACGGTTTGAACAACGCCGGCAACAAAGTGACCAACGTAGCCGCCGGTACCGACGATACCGACGCCGTTAACTACGGTCAGCTGAAAGAGACCAACGCCAATGTGGCCAAAGGTCTGAACATTGCCGCCGACAACGGTACTGACGACAACGTCCAACTGGGTGAAACCGTTGCCTACCGCAGCAGCGACAAAAACATCGTGACCACCGTGTCTGACAACCAGATTGACTTCAAACTGGCCAAAGACATCACCGTTGACAGCGTTACCGCAGGCGACAGCAAACTGAATACAGACGGCCTCACCATTACCGGCGGCCCGAGTGTGACCAAAGCAGGCATCAATGCCGCCGGCAACAAGATCACCAACGTTGCCCCGGGTACCGATGACACCGACGCGGTCAACTACAGCCAGCTGAAACAGCAAAGCGCCGCCGCCCGTACCGAAGTTGCCGCCGGCACCAACATCAAAGACGTGGTGAAAACGACCGGTGCCAACGGCCAAGACATCTACACCGTCAATGCCAAAGGCACGACTGCGAGCGCAGGTTCCGACAAGTTGACCGTTACCGCCGCTGAAAAGGCCGACAACGTGACCGACTACAGCATCGACTTGGCTGATAGCACCAAAGCCGACATCCAAAAAGGTGTGGATGCCAAAACCACCGTTGACAGCAAAGGCCTGACCTTCAACGGCGACAGCGGCAGCACCAATGTCGAGAAACTGGGTTCTACCGTGACCGTTGCCGGCGACGACAACATCACCACCGAAGCCCAAGACGATAAAGTGACCGTCAAGCTGAACAAAAAACTGGTAGTAGACAGCGTCAAAGCCGGCGACACCACCGTGAACAACGACGGAGTGAAAGTAGGCGACGATGTCGCATTGACCCGAGACGGCGTTAAAGCAGGGTGATGTCAAACTGACCAAAGACGGTTTGAACAACGCCGGCAACAAAGTGACCAACGTAGCCGCCGGTACCGACGATACCGACGCCGTTAACTACGGTCAGCTGAAAGAGACCAACGCCAATGTGGCCAAAGGTCTGAACATTGCCGCCGACAACGGTACTGACGACAACGTCCAACTGGGTGAAACCGTTGCCTACCGCAGCAGCGACAAAAAAACATCGTGACCACCGTGTCTGACAACCAGATTGACTTCAAACTGGCCAAAGACATCACCGTTGACAGCGTTACCGCAGGCGACAGCAAACTGAATACAGACGGCCTCACCATTACCGGCGGCCCGAGTGTGACCAAAGCAGGCATCAATGCCGCCGGCAACAAGATCACCAACGTTGCCCCGGGTACCGATGACACCGACGCGGTCAACTACAGCCAGCTGAAACAGCAAAGCGCCGCCGCCCGTACCGAAGTTGCCGCCGGCACCAACATCAAAGACGTGGTGAAAACGACCGGTGCCAACGGCCAAGACATCTACACCGTCAATGCCAAAGGCACGACTGCGAGCGCAGGTTCCGACAAGTTGACCGTTACCGCCGCTGAAAAGGCCGACAACGTGACCGACTACAGCATCGACTTGGCTGATAGCACCAAAGCCGACATCCAAAAAGGTGTGGATGCCAAAACCACCGTTGACAGCAAAGGCCTGACCTTCAACGGCGACAGCGGCAGCACCAATGTCGAGAAACTGGGTTCTACCGTGACCGTTGCCGGCGACGACAACATCACCACCGAAGCCCAAGACGATAAAGTGACCGTCAAGCTGAACAAAAAACTGGTAGTAGACAGCGTCAAAGCCGGCGACACCACCGTGAACAACGACGGAGTGAAAGTAGGCGACGATGTCGCATTGACCCGAGACGGCGTTAAAGCAGGTGATGTCAAACTGACCAAAGACGGTTTGAACAACGCCGGCAACAAAGTGACCAACGTAGCCGCCGGTACCGACGATACCGACGCCGTTAACTACGGTCAGCTGAAAGAGACCAACGCCAATGTGGCCAAAGGTCTGAACATTGCCGCCGACAACGGTACCGACGACAACGTCCAACTGGGTGAAACCGTTGCCTACCGCAGCAGCGACAAAAAAACATCGTGACCACCGTGTCTGACAACCAGATTGACTTCAAACTGGCCAAAGACATCACCGTTGACAGCGTTACCGCAGGCGACAGCAAACTGAATACAGACGGCCTCACCATTACCGGCGGCCCGAGTGTGACCAAAGCAGGCATCAATGCCGCCGGCAACAAGATCACCAACGTTGCCCCGGGTACCGATGACACCGACGCGGTCAACTACAGCCAGCTGAAACAGCAAAGCGCCGCCGCCCGTACCGAAGTTGCCGCCGGCACCAACATCAAAGACGTGGTGAAAACGACCGGTGCCAACGGCCAAGACATCTACACCGTCAATGCCAAAGGCACGACTGCGAGCGCAGGTTCCGACAAGTTGACCGTTACCGCCGCTGAAAAGGCCGACAACGTGACCGACTACAGCATCGACTTGGCTGATAGCACCAAAGCCGACATCCAAAAAAAGGTGTGGATGCCAAAACCACCGTTGACAGCAAAGGCCTGACCTTCAACGGCGACAGCGGCAGCACCAATGTCGAGAAACTGGGTTCTACCGTGACCGTTGCCGGCGACGACAACATCACCACCGAAGCCCAAGACGATAAAGTGACCGTCAAGCTGAACAAAAAACTGGTAGTAGACAGCGTCAAAGCCGGCGACACCACCGTGAACAACGACGGAGTGAAAGTAGGCGACGATGTCGCATTGACCCGAGACGGCGTTAAAGCAGGGTGATGTCAAACTGACCAAAGACGGTTTGAACAACGCCGGCAACAAAGTGACCAACGTAGCCGCCGGTACCGACGATACCGACGCCGTTAACTACGGTCAGCTGAAAGAGACCAACGCCAATGTGGCCAAAGGTCTGAACATTGCCGCCGACAACGGTACTGACGACAACGTCCAACTGGGTGAAACCGTTGCCTACCGCAGCAGCGACAAAAAAACATCGTGACCACCGTGTCTGACAACCAGATTGACTTCAAACTGGCCAAAGACATCACCGTTGACAGCGTTACCGCAGGCGACAGCAAACTGAATACAGACGGCCTCACCATTACCGGCGGCCCGAGTGTGACCAAAGCAGGCATCAATGCCGCCGGCAACAAGATCACCAACGTTGCCCCAGGTACCGATGACACCGACGCGGTCAACTACAGCCAGCTGAAACAGCAAAGCGCCGCAGCCCGTACCGAAGTTGCCGCCGGCACCAACATCAAAGACGTGGTGAAAACGACCGGTGCCAACGGCCAAGACATCTACACCGTCAATGCCAAAGGCACGACTGCGAGCGCAGGTTCCGACAAGTTGACCGTTACCGCCGCTGAAAAGGCCGACAACGTGACCGACTACAGCATCGACTTGGCTGATAGCACCAAAGCCGACATCCAAAAAAAGGTGTGGATGCCAAAACCACCGTTGACAGCAAAGGCCTGACCTTCAACGGCGACAGCGGCAGCACCAATGTCGAGAAACTGGGTTCTACCGTGACCGTTGCCGGCGACGACAACATCACCACCGAAGCCCAAGACGATAAAGTGACCGTCAAGCTGAACAAAAAACTGGTAGTAGACAGCGTCAAAGCCGGCGACACCACCGTGAACAACGACGGAGTGAAAGTAGGCGACGATGTCGCATTGACCCGAGACGGCGTTAAAGCAGGTGATGTCAAACTGACCAAAGACGGTTTGAACAACGCCGGCAACAAAGTGACCAACGTAGCCGCCGGTACCGACGATACCGACGCCGTTAACTACGGTCAGCTGAAAGAGACCAACGCCAATGTGGCCAAAGGTCTGAACATTGCCGCCGACAACGGTACTGACGACAACGTCCAACTGGGTGAAACCGTTGCCTACCGCAGCAGCGACAAAAAAACATCGTGACCACCGTGTCTGACAACCAGATTGACTTCAAACTGGCCAAAGACATCACCGTTGACAGCGTTACCGCAGGCGACAGCAAACTGAATACAGACGGCCTCACCATTACCGGCGGCCCGAGTGTGACCAAAGCAGGCATCAATGCCGCCGGCAACAAGATCACCAACGTTGCCCCAGGTACCGATGACACCGACGCGGTCAACTACAGCCAGCTGAAACAGCAAAGCGCCGCCGCCCGTACCGAAGTTGCCGCCGGCACCAACATTAAAGACGTGGTGAAAACGACCGGTGCCAACGGCCAAGACATCTACACCGTCAATGCCAAAGGCACGACTGCGAGCGCAGGTTCCGACAAGTTGACCGTTACCGCCGCTGAAAAGGCCGACAACGTGACCGACTACAGCATCGACTTGGCTGATAGCACCAAAGCCGACATCCAAAAAGGTGTGGATGCCAAAACCACCGTTGACAGCAAAGGCCTGACCTTCAACGGCGACAGCGGCAGCACCAATGTCGAGAAACTGGGTTCTACCGTGACCGTTGCCGGCGACGACAACATCACCACCGAAGCCCAAGACGATAAAGTGACCGTCAAGCTGAACAAAAAACTGGTAGTAGACAGCGTCAAAGCCGGCGACACCACCGTGAACAACGACGGAGTGAAAGTAGGCGACGATGTCGCATTGACCCGAGACGGCGTTAAAGCAGGGTGATGTCAAACTGACCAAAGACGGTTTGAACAACGCCGGCAACAAAGTGACCAACGTAGCCGCCGGTACCGACGATACCGACGCCGTTAACTACGGTCAGCTGAAAGAGACCAACGCCAATGTGGCCAAAGGTCTGAACATTGCCGCCGACAACGGTACCGACGACAACGTCCAACTGGGTGAAACCGTTGCCTACCGCAGCAGCGACAAAAAAACATCGTGACCACCGTGTCTGACAACCAGATTGACTTCAAACTGGCCAAAGACATCACCGTTGACAGCGTTACCGCAGGCGACAGCAAACTGAATACAGACGGCCTCACCATTACCGGCGGCCCGAGTGTGACCAAAGCAGGCATCAATGCCGCCGGCAACAAGATCACCAACGTTGCCCCGGGTACCGATGACACCGACGCGGTCAACTACAGCCAGCTGAAACAGCAAAGCGCCGCCGCCCGTACCGAAGTTGCCGCCGGCACCAACATCAAAGACGTGGTGAAAACGACCGGTGCCAACGGCCAAGACATCTACACCGTCAATGCCAAAGGCACGACTGCGAGCGCAGGTTCCGACAAGTTGACCGTTACCGCCGCTGAAAAGGCCGACAACGTGACCGACTACAGCATCGACTTGGCTGATAGCACCAAAGCCGACATCCAAAAAAAGGTGTGGATGCCAAAACCACCGTTGACAGCAAAGGCCTGACCTTCAACGGCGACAGCGGCAGCACCAATGTCGAGAAACTGGGTTCTACCGTGACCGTTGCCGGCGACGACAACATCACCACCGAAGCCCAAGACGATAAAGTGACCGTCAAGCTGAACAAAAAACTGGTAGTAGACAGCGTCAAAGCCGGCGACACCACCGTGAACAACGACGGAGTGAAAGTAGGCGACGATGTCGCATTGACCCGAGACGGCGTTAAAGCAGGTGATGTCAAACTGACCAAAGACGGTTTGAACAACGCCGGCAACAAAGTGACCAACGTAGCCGCCGGTACCGACGATACCGACGCCGTTAACTACGGTCAGCTGAAAGAGACCAACGCCAATGTGGCCAAAGGTCTGAACATTGCCGCCGACAACGGTACTGACGACAACGTCCAACTGGGTGAAACCGTTGCCTACCGCAGCAGCGACAAAAAAACATCGTGACCACCGTGTCTGACAACCAGATTGACTTCAAACTGGCCAAAGACATCACCGTTGACAGCGTTACCGCAGGCGACAGCAAACTGAATACAGACGGCCTCACCATTACCGGCGGCCCGAGTGTGACCAAAGCAGGCATCAATGCCGCCGGCAACAAGATCACCAACGTTGCCCCGGGTACCGATGACACCGACGCGGTCAACTACAGCCAGCTGAAACAGCAAAGCGCCGCCGCCCGTACCGAAGTTGCCGCCGGCACCAACATCAAAGACGTGGTGAAAACGACCGGTGCCAACGGCCAAGACATCTACACCGTCAATGCCAAAGGCACGACTGCGAGCGCAGGTTCCGACAAGTTGACCGTTACCGCCGCTGAAAAGGCCGACAACGTGACCGACTACAGCATCGACTTGGCTGATAGCACCAAAGCCGACATCCAAAAAAAGGTGTGGATGCCAAAACCACCGTTGACAGCAAAGGCCTGACCTTCAACGGCGACAGCGGCAGCACCAATGTCGAGAAACTGGGTTCTACCGTGACCGTTGCCGGCGACGACAACATCACCACCGAAGCCCAAGACGATAAAGTGACCGTCAAGCTGAACAAAAAACTGGTAGTAGACAGCGTCAAAGCCGGCGACACCACCGTGAACAACGACGGAGTGAAAGTAGGCGACGATGTCGCATTGACCCGAGACGGCGTTAAAGCAGGGTGATGTCAAACTGACCAAAGACGGTTTGAACAACGCCGGCAACAAAGTGACCAACGTAGCCGCCGGTACCGACGATACCGACGCCGTTAACTACGGTCAGCTGAAAGAGACCAACGCCAATGTGGCCAAAGGTCTGAACATTGCCGCCGACAACGGTACTGACGACAACGTCCAACTGGGTGAAACCGTTGCCTACCGCAGCAGCGACAAAAAAACATCGTGACCACCGTGTCTGACAACCAGATTGACTTCAAACTGGCCAAAGACATCACCGTTGACAGCGTTACCGCAGGCGACAGCAAACTGAATACAGACGGCCTCACCATTACCGGCGGCCCGAGTGTGACCAAAGCAGGCATCAATGCCGCCGGCAACAAGATCACCAACGTTGCCCCGGGTACCGATGACACCGACGCGGTCAACTACAGCCAGCTGAAACAGCAAAGCGCCGCCGCCCGTACCGAAGTTGCCGCCGGCACCAACATCAAAGACGTGGTGAAAACGACCGGTGCCAACGGCCAAGACATCTACACCGTCAATGCCAAAGGCACGACTGCGAGCGCAGGTTCCGACAAGTTGACCGTTACCGCCGCTGAAAAGGCCGACAACGTGACCGACTACAGCATCGACTTGGCTGATAGCACCAAAGCCGACATCCAAAAAGGTGTGGATGCCAAAACCACCGTTGACAGCAAAGGCCTGACCTTCAACGGCGACAGCGGCAGCACCAATGTCGAGAAACTGGGTTCTACCGTGACCGTTGCCGGCGACGACAACATCACCACCGAAGCCCAAGACGATAAAGTGACCGTCAAGCTGAACAAAAAACTGGTAGTAGACAGCGTCAAAGCCGGCGACACCACCGTGAACAACGACGGTGTGACCGTTGCAGGCGGTCCTAGCCTGACCAAGTCCGGTATCGATGCCGCAGGCAACAAGGTTACCAACGTAGCCGATGGTGACCTCAATGCCAACAGCAAAGACGCCGTTAACGGCAGCCAACTGTTTACGACCAACCAAAACGTAGCGACCAACGCCGCCAATATCGCCAAAGGCATTAACTTCGGCGGTACCACCGGCAGCAACAACTACGCATTGGGCGACACCATCAATGTCAAAGGCGACAGCAACATCATCAGCGAAACCGTAGCCGGTGGTGCACAGCTGAAACTGGCCAAAGACATCACCGTTGACAGCGTTACCGCAGGCGACAGCAAACTGAATACAGACGGCCTCACCATTACCGGCGGCCCGAGTGTGACCAAAGCAGGCATCAATGCCGCCGGCAACAAGATCACCAACGTTGCCCCAGGTACCGATGACACCGACGCGGTCAACTACAGCCAGCTGAAACAGCAAAGCGCCGCAGCGCGTACCGAAGTTGCCGCCGGCACCAACATCAAAGACGTGGTGAAAACGACCGGTGCCAACGGCCAAGACATCTACACCGTCAATGCCAAAGGCACGACTGCGAGCGCAGGTTCCGACAAGTTGACCGTTACCGCCGCTGAAAAGGCCGACAACGTGACCGACTACAGCATCGACTTGGCTGATAGCACCAAAGCCGACATCCAAAAAGGTGTGGATGCCAAAACCACCGTTGACAGCAAAGGCCTGACCTTCAACGGCGACAGCGGCAGCACCAATGTCGAGAAACTGGGTTCTACCGTGACCGTTGCCGGCGACGACAACATCACCACCGAAGCCCAAGACGATAAAGTGACCGTCAAGCTGAACAAAAAACTGGTAGTAGACAGCGTCAAAGCCGGCGACACCACCGTGAACAACGACGGTGTGACCGTTGCAGGCGGTCCTAGCCTGACCAAGTCCGGTATCGATGCCGCAGGCAACAAAGTGACCAACGTCGCCGATGGCGACCTTAATGCCAACAGCAAAGATGCCGTTAACGGCAGCCAACTGTTTGCGACCAACCAAAACGTAGCCAACAACGCCGCCAATATCGCCAAAGGCATTAACTTCGGCGGTACCACCGGCAGCAACAACTACGCATTGGGCGACACCATCAATGTCAAAGGCGACAGCAACATCATCAGCGAAACCGTAGCCGGTGGTGCACAGTTGAAACTGGCCGATGTGTTGAATATTGGTCAAGCGGCTCCGGTGAAAATTGATGGCGATAAAGGCGAAGTCAGCGGCTTGAGCAATACGACTTTGGGCGGCAACGATTTTGCCCAAGGCAAACGTGCGGCGACTGAAGAGCAGCTGAATGCAGCCCAAGATCAGTTGGTGAATGTATTGGGTGGCAATGCGGCCAATAATGGCGGCAACATCAGCATGACCGATATTGGCGGTACTGGTGAGAACAACATCCACGATGCAATCAAAGCCGTTAATGCAACTGCCAATCTGCCTTTGACTTTCGGCGGCGACAGCGGCAAAGATGTTGAACGCAAACCGGGCACGAAGCTGAATATTGTTGGCGGTCAAACCGATGCAGCCAAACTTTCAGACGGCAATATAGGTGTTGTAGCGAATGGCTCTGATAAGTTGGAAGTCAAATTGGCTAAAGACTTGGCAGTTGACAGCGTGAAAGCCGGCGATACCACAGTCAATACTGACGGCGTGAAAGTTGGCGATGTTAATCTGACTAAAGCCGGTTTGAACAACGGCGGTAACAAGATTACCAATGTTGCAGCCGGTACCGATGATACTGATGCGGTGAATGTTGCTCAGTTGAACAAAGCTGCGGCTGCGGCTAAGACTGAAGTCGTTCAAGGCGATAACATTGTTGTTACTCAGGATGTCGGCGCCAATGGCCAAACCATTTACAAAGTGGCTACCGATAAAAACCTGAAAGTCGACAGCGTTACCGCAGGCGATACCGTGATGAATAATGACGGTGTGAAAGTTGGTGATGATGTTGCATTGAATAAAGACGGTTTGAAAGCAGGCGATGTGAACCTGACCAAAGCTGGCTTGAACAATGGCGGCAACAAGATTACCAACGTTGCGGCTGGTACGGATGACACCGATGCAGTCAATGTTTCTCAACTGAAACAAGCTGCGGCTGCATCTAAAACTGAAGTCGTTCAAGGTAAGAACATTGTTGTGACTGAAAAACAGGCGACAAAGGTCAGACTGTTTATGAAGTTGCTACCGATAAAGACTTGGACGTGGACAGCGTGAAAGCCGGTGATACTACTGTCAACAATGATGGTGTGAAAGTTGGTGATAATGTTGCATTGAACAAAGACGGCTTGAAAGCAGGCAAGGTAAATCTGACTAAAGACGGCTTGGACAATGCGGGTAACAAAGTTACTAACGTAGCCGCCGGCAATCTCAATGCCAACAGCAAAGATGCCGTCAACGGCAGCCAGTTGTACGCAACCAACCAAAACGTAGCCAACAACGCTGCGACTATCGCTAAAGGTATCAACTTCGGCGGTACCACCGGCAGCAACAACTACGCGTTGGGTTCTACCATCAACGTTAAAGGTGACAGCAACATCATCAGCGAAACTGTTGCCGGTGGTGCTCAACTGAAGTTGGCTGACGAAATTCGCGTGAAGACAGTGAATGCCGATACCTTCAAAGCAGGCAATACTGTGATGAATAACGACGGCGTGAAAGTCGGCGATAAAGTTGCGTTGAACAAAGACGGTCTGACTGCAGGCAATACCGTGGTCAACAACGATGGCGTAACCATCGCTGCACCGACTGAAAACAATCCGAACAACCAAGTCAAATTGTCTCCTGTCGGTCTGAACAACGGCGGCCAACGCATTACCAACGTGGCTCCGGGTAAAGACGGTACAGACGCGGCAAACGTGAACCAGTTGATTGGTTTGGGTACCGAGTTGCAGAACAACATCAACCAAGTAGGCAAGAAAGCCTACGCAGGTGTGGCCGGTGCGATTGCCCAAGGCTCGATTCCGCAAGTAACCCGTCCGGGTGCGACCGGTATCGGTGTCGGCAGCGGCTACTACGGTGGCCAGTCTGCCATGGCTATCGGCGTGTCTGCGATGAGCGACGGCGGCAACTGGATTGTCAAAGGCAACTTCTCGGCCAATACCGACGGTCATGTCGGTTTCGGTGCCGGTGCGCTGTATCAGTGGTAAGTTGGCAATGACAGGCAACTAGATTTGCTGCCTAAATAGGGAGGCCGTCTGAAATTTTAGGTTTCAGACGGCCTTTTTTTCTGAAAACACTTGAATTTAGGCTATCTGAAACGATATGCTTCATCTATTTACCGCATGACTCTGAAAGAGAACAAATGAGCAAAACCATCCATTATTTGAAAGACTACGCCGCGCCAGCGTACCGTATTCTGAAAACCGACCTGCATTTCGATATTTTAGAACCGCAAACCATCGTCAAATCCAGTCTGACCATTCAACCTGAAAGAGCAGGGGAGCCATTGGTATTGGATGGTTCGGCAAAACTGCTGTCTGTGAAAGTAAACGGCCAGGCCGTAGATTATGTTTTGGAAGACGAAAAACTGACGATTGCCGGCGTGCCGTCTGAAAACTTCACGCTGGAAGTGGAAACCGAGATTCTGCCGGCTGAGAACAAATCTTTGATGGGTCTGTATGCTTCCGGTGGCAACCTGTTCACACAATGCGAACCGGAAGGTTTCCGCAAAATTACGTTCTACATCGACCGTCCGGATGTCATGTCTAAATTTACCACCACCATCGTTGCAGACAAAACACGCTATCCGGTGTTGCTGTCTAACGGCAATAAAATCGATGGTGGCGAGTTTTCAGACGGCCGTCATTGGGTGAAATGGGAAGACCCGTTTGCCAAACCGAGCTATCTCTTTGCTTTGGTGGCAGGTGATTTAGCAGTAACGGAAGATTATTTTACGACCATGAGCGGCCGTAAGGTCAAAATCGAGTTTTACACCACGGAGACAGACAAACCTAAAGTCGGGTTTGCAGTGGAATCGTTGAAAAATGCGATGAAATGGGACGAAACACGCTTTGGCTTGGAATACGACTTGGATATTTTCATGGTCGTTGCCGTGGGTGATTTCAATATGGGCGCGATGGAAAACAAAGGTTTGAATATTTTCAATACCAAGTTTGTGCTGGCCAACAGCCGTACCGCGACCGATACCGATTTTGAAGGCATCGAATCTGTTGTCGGCCACGAATATTTCCACAACTGGACGGGCAACCGCGTGACCTGCCGCGATTGGTTCCAATTGTCGCTGAAAGAAGGTTTGACTGTTTTCCGCGATCAAGAGTTTTCCGGTGACCGAGCCAGCCGCGTGGTACGCCGTATCGACAATGTCCGTATGCTGCGCCTGTTCCAATTCCCTGAAGATGCAGGCCCGACTGCGCATCCTGTCCGCCCGGCCAGCTATGAAGAGATGAACAACTTCTACACCATGACCGTCTATGAAAAAGGTGCGGAAGTAGTGCGCATGTATCACACCTTGCTCGGAGAAGAAGGCTTCCAAAAAGGCATGAAGCTGTATTTCCAACGCTACGACGGACAGGCTGTGACTTGTGATGATTTCCGTGCCGCAATGGCAGACGCAAACGGCATCAATCTTGATCAGTTTGCTTTGTGGTACAGCCAAGCCGGTACGCCGGTTTTAGATGTTCAAGGCCGTCTGAAAGATGGTGCGTTTGAATTGACCATCAAACAAACTATTCCGGCTACGCCCGATATGGCGGACAAACAGCCGATGATGATTCCGGTCAAAACCGGTTTGCTGAACGAAAAAGGCGAAGCAGTTGAGTTTGAATATCAAGGCAAACGGGTGAAAGAGGCAGTTTTGGTATTGACCGAGGCTGAGCAGACTTTTGTGTTGGGCGGCGTTAATAAGCCGGTTATCCCGTCTTTGCTGCGTGACTTCTCTGCACCGGTTACCCTGAACTATCCGTACAACGAGCAAGAATTGGCCACTTTGCTGGCGGCAGATGAAAATGAGTTTGCTCGTTGGGAGGCTGCTCAAACCCTGTATCATCGCGCCATTAACGCCAATCGTCAGGCATTGGCGGAAGGCCGTCCTTTGCCGGAACACAAAGCATTGATGGATGCTTTGGCTTTGGTGGTTTCCGGTGACTTTGATCCGGCATTCCGTGCCATTTTGCTGCAAATGCCGTCTGAAACCGATGTATGGGCGGAAGAAGAAAATATTGATCCGATTCAGGTTCATCAGGCGCGTGAAGCCTTGCTCAATGCCGTTGCCGTCAAGTTCCTGCCTCAATGGCGCGAGCTGAACCGTCAAGCTGCCGAGCAAGAAAACCAAGCTGATGCTGCTGTTCGTTATGAATACAGCCCGGAATTAGCCGGCTGGCGTACTTTGCGTAATGCTTGCAGGGCATTTATCCTTCGTGCTGATGCTGCGCATATCGAGCACGTTGCGGAGAATTACGAAGCAATGGCGCAAAACATGACCCACGAATGGGGTATCTTATCTGCAATCAACAGCAATGAAAGCGAAATCCGCGATCGTTTGTTGACGCAATTTGCCGATAAATTCGCCGATGATGCTTTGGTAATGGACAAATACTTTGCCCTGATTGCTTCAAGTCGCCGCAAAGATACTTTACAGCAAGTTCAGACGGCCTTGAGTCATCCTAAGTTCAGCATCGAAAATCCAAATAAAGCCCGTTCTTTATTGATGAGCTTCAGTCGCAATATTCCGCACTTCCATGCAGAAGACGGTAGCGGCTACCGCTTTGTAGCCGATAAAGTGATGGAAATCGACCGCTTTAATCCGCAAGTTGCCGCCCGACTGGTGCAGGCTTTCAACATCTGCAACAAATTGGAATCCAACCGCAAGGCCGTCATGACCAAAGAATTACAACGCATCAATGCACAAGAAGGTTTGTCCAAAGATGTGGGCGAGATTGTCGGTAAGATTTTAAATGAGAAATAAATCTTGTCTGTTGACCTTATTGTAATTTGGCAATAAGGATAGATAGAATCAAGGCCGTCTGAAACCGATTGGTTTCAGACGGCCTTTTTATATATCAACGCTTAAATTAATTTTCGTTGAGAGTAGGGAATAAGAATAAAAAAGAGCCTGCATAAAACAGGCTCTTTTTCATACTAATCCGAAGATTAGAATTTGTGACGCAGGCCAACCAAACCAGAGATGGTTTCAACTTTGTGAGGGCCAGACTCAGCACCACGCAACCAGCCGGCAGAAACCAAAGCAGTAGTGCGTTTAGAGAAGTCGTAGTCAGCACCAACGATAACTTGGTCGTATTGAGTGCCTTTCAGTTTTTTACCGTCAACTTTAGCTTTGAAGCCGTGAGCGTAAGAAACGCGAGGAGTTACGTTACCAGCGCGGTAAGCGGCAGTAGCAGCAACTTCGATAGTTTCAGTAGGACGGCTATCCAGGGCAGCAGCAGTACCAAATACTACGTTAGAAGCGTTAGTAGTGGCAGAATTTACAACGCCGTTAGATTGGGCTTCGGCGTAGTCACCCAAAGTTTCCCAGTTTTTAGCGTATTGACCGGCTACAGACACGAACAGGTTGTTAGCATCGTAACCACCTACCAAGCGGTGTACGTGACCGTCTTTTTTTCAGAAACGGCGTTTTTTTACGGAAACCACCAGCATATTGGCCGAAGAAACCAGAGTTTTTCGTAGTTCAGGCCAGCGTAGTAAGTGTCACGAGAAGGAACTTTGTGAGTGTATTTGTCAGAAGGGTTAGCGTTGTCGCGTGGAGTGTATTGTACACTTGCGCTAAAGCCTGAGAATACAGGGCTGTCGTAGCGTACAGATACTGCACGCTCGTCAACACGAGTGAATACAGACATGTTCAAAGCGCCGTTGCTGCTTTCCCATTGGTCAACATTGTCGCTAGAGTCTTTAACAGTAGAGTTCAATTTACCGGCACGGATTTTACCGAAGCCGCCTTCCAAACCGATGAAAGATTCGCGAGAAGCCCACTCTTTGTCACCACCGGCGATGGAAGTGTTTTGTTCAACTTGCCAGATGGCATTCAGGTTGTTACCCAAGTGTTCGTGGCCTTTGAAGCCGATGCGAGAACCGAAGTCAGCGATTTCAGTAGCAGTTTTAGAGCTTTTTTCGTGACCCAGTTTAGCAGCAGTTTGTTCACCCAATTTTACTTTGGATACTTCAACGCCGGCTTTAATTTGACCGTACAAAGTTACGTCAGCCATAGCTGCAACAGGCAGAGCCGCCAAGGTCAGGGCAATCAGAGATTTTTTCATTGCTGTTTTCCTTTTTTAAGTGTGAAGAAGCGAGCATTCGTTCTTCTTATTACGATATCGTTCTGTTTCAACGATTCCATAACCATAATATAAAGGTTATGGCTTAAGAAAACAAATTTTCCTCTTGTTTTAGGCGTATTTTGTTGGGAAACGTTGTTTTTTGCAGACAGAGTTGGTATGGGAAATGGTTGTTTATTTCGTAATATGTTTTTCTAAAAGGAAATTTTAGGCGAGCCATAAAAGACGGCTTATTGAGGATGGGGAGTAAATGTCGTTTATATTGTTTTCAGACGGCCTTGTTGAGTGAGATTTATAGTGTATTGGGTTTTAAAATTATAAAAAACCTGCCTGAGTAATCAGGCAGGTTTCATTTGCTTGAAAGACAGATTAGTTTTTGTCTTGGTCAACCAGTTTGTTTTTGGCAATCCAAGGCATCATGGAACGCAGTTGCGCGCCGACTTTCGATTTGGTGGTCGGCAGTCAGGCGGCGGCGGGCAGTCATGCTGGCGTAGTTGACGGCACCTTCTTGGATGAACATTTTGGCGTATTCGCCGGTTTGGATGCGTTTGAGGGCATTGCGCATGGCTTCACGGGATTTGTCGTTAATGACTTCCACACCGGTAACGTATTCGCCGTACTCCGCGTTGTTGGAAATGGAGTAGTTCATGTTGGCAATGCCACCTTCGTAAATCAGGTCAACGATGAGCTTCATTTCATGCAGGCATTCGAAGTAGGCCATTTCGGGCGCATAGCCTGCTTCGGTCAGGGTTTCGAAGCCGGTTTTGATCAGTTCGACCACACCGCCGCACAATACGGCTTGTTCGCCGAACAGGTCGGTTTCGGTTTCTTCGCGGAAGTTAGTTTCGATTACGCCGCCTTTGGTGCCGCCGTTGGCTGCTGCGTAAGACAGGGCGATGTCTTTGGCTTTGCCGCTTTTATCTTGGTAAACGGCAATCAGGGAAGGTACGCCGCCGCCTTTCAGGAATTCGCTGCGTACGGTGTGGCCTGGGCCTTTAGGGGCGATCATGATAACGTCGAGGTCGGTGCGAGGGACGATTTGGTTGTAGTGTACGTTGAAGCCGTGAGCGAACGCCAATACTGCGCCTTCTTTCAAGTTAGGCTCGATTTCGTTTTTGTATACGATAGGTTGGTTTTCGTCAGGCAACAGAATCATTACAACGTCGGCTGCTTTGGTTGCTTCAGCAACGGTGCGCACGTCGTGGCCGGCTGCTTCGGCTTTTTTCCAAGAGCCGCCTTGGCGCAGACCGATTACGACATTTACGCCGGAATCTTTCAGGTTTGCTGCGTGTGCGTGACCTTGTGAACCGTAACCGATGATGGCAACGGTTTTGCCTTTGATCAGAGAAAGGTCAGCGTCTTTATCGTAATAAACTTGCATTTTATTTCCTTAGTGTAAGAGGGTTCCGGATAATCCGGGTTGAGTTAAAAGTAATAGGGGGCTTAAGCGGGGACTTGGTTCATCAAGACGATTTCCAATGCTTCGGTTTTTCCTTCTATGGATTTGACGAAGTTTTGGAAATGTTCGCTGGCATTGTGTTCGTCAATAGCTGCTTGGGATTTCCAGCTTTCTACGAATACGAAACGGTTGGGTTTGCCGATTTCTTGGTGCAGGTCGTAGCTGGTGTTGCCTTCTTCCGCACGGCTGGCTTTGACCAATTCTTTAAACTGGGCAGCCAGAGCCTCAGTGTATTCGGGTTTGACGGTAACTAATGCAACGATTTGGATGCTTGACATGTTTGTCTCCTACTGTTTTTCAGACGGCCTTTGTAGAAAGTAAAAGGCCGTCTGAAGATACAGCGTTAAATTTTCAAGATACGCTCGCCACGGCCGATACCGGCTGCGCCTGTGCGTACGGTTTCCAAAATTTGAGCACGACCGACTGTTTCGAGGAAAGAGTCGAGTTTTTCGGTAGAACCTGTGATTTCGATGGTGTAGCTGCGGTCTGTTACGTCAATGACGCTACCGCGGTAGATTTCGGTCAATCGCAGGAATTCGTCGCGGTCTTTGCCGACGGCGCGGACTTTTACCAACATCAGCTCGCGTTCGACAAAACGGCTTTCGTTCAAATCGACCACTTTGATAACTTCAATCAGTTTGTTGAGTTGTTTGGTGATTTGCTCGATAACGTGTTCGTCGCCATGGGTAACGATGGTCATGCGAGACAAGGTTTTGTCTTCGGTTGGTGCAACAGCCAGGGAGTCGATGTTGTAATCGCGCGCGGAGAACAAACCTACCACACGGCTCATCGCACCTGATTCGTTTTCCATCAGAATAGATAAGATATGTCGCATTTTTCTCTCCTTACGCTGACAATGTTTCGCGCATATGCGGCGGCAGAACCATCTCGTCCAAGCCTTTGCCGTTGCCGACCATAGGCAGTACGTTTTGTTTCTTGTCGGTCAAGAAATCGAGGAATACAAGGCGGTCTTTTTGGTTTAATGCTTCCAGCAACGCGCCTTCTACATCGGATTTCTTGTCCACACGGATGCCGATATGGCCGTAGGCTTCAGCCAGTTTGACAAATCAGGCAATGAATCGAAATAGGTTTCCGATTCACGGTTGCCGTAATAAAGTTCTTGCCATTGGCGAACCATGCCGAGGTAGCCGTTGTTTAAGGTAACGATGTTAACCGGAACGCGGTATTGGAAGCAGGTGGACAGCTCTTGGATGTTCATCTGAATTGAGCCTTCGCCGGTGATGCAGAATACATCTTGATCAGGAGCGGCCAGTTTCGCACCGATGGCATATGGCAAGCCGACGCCCATTGTGCCTAAACCGCCGGAATTGAGCCATTGGCGGGGACGCTCGAATGGATAATATTGGGCGGTAAACATTTGGTGTTGACCAACATCGGAAGTGATGATGGCAGAATTATTGGTGATTTCGGCCAGTTTTTGAATGACGTATTGCGGTTTGATGATTTCGCTTTCATTGTCAAACCACAGGCAGTTGCGCGAACGCCATTCTTCAATGCTTTTCCACCATTTATCCAATGAGTCGGCTGCAGGTACAGATTCTTGTTTGCCCCACAATTGAATCATTTCGGACAATACGTTTCTCACGTCGCCGACAATCGGGATATCCACTTTGACGCGTTTGGCAATGCTGGACGGGTCAACGTCGATATGGATAATTTTTTTGGCTTTTTCAAAGAATTTGGACGGCACGGAAATTACGCGGTCATCGAAGCGCGCACCGATTGCCAGTACAACGTCTGCATTCTGCATGGCGAGGTTGGCTTCGTAAGTACCGTGCATGCCCAGCATACCCAAGAATTGGCGGTCGCTGGAAGGGTATGCGCCCAGGCCCATCAATGTACCGGTACAAGGAGCGCCGATCATGCGGACAAATTTGGTCATTTTCTCAGAGGCATTGCCCAAAACTACGCCGCCGCCGAAGTAAACAATAGGGCGTTTGGCGGAAGCCAGCATTTGTACGGCTTTTTGATTTGACCGATGTGGCCTTGTACAACCGGTTGGTAAGAGCGGATGAAGATGTCTTCTTGCGGATAGCTGAATTTAGCCATTGCTTGGGTGACATCTTTAGGAACATCGACAACAACGGGACCCGGACGGCCGCTTGCGGCGATTTGGAAAGCTTTTTTGATGGTGTCTGCCAACTCAGCGATATTGGTTACCAAGAAATTGTGTTTGACACAAGGGCGGGTAATGCCGACTGTATCCACTTCTTGGAATGCGTCTGTCCCGATAAGGGAGTTGCCCACCTGGCCGCTGATGACTACCAACGGAATGGAGTCACTGTAAGCGGTGGCGATGCCGGTCAGCGCATTGGTTACGCCTGGGCCGGAAGTTACCAAGGCAACGCCGACTTTGCCGCTGACACGGGCATAAGCATCTGCCGCATGTACGGCTGCCTGCTCGTGGCGAACCAGGATGTGCTTGAATTTATTGAGTTGGAAAAGGGCATCGTAGATTTCGATAACCGCGCCACCCGGATAGCCGAATACATACTCGACACCTTCGGCTTTGAGACTTTGCACGATGATTTGTGCGCCAGATAATTGCATATTGACCTCTTTTATATGGCCTCAAACCAATAGGAACAATCCGCCTCACCACAGCACCTGTAATGCAATTCCACCAAGCAGCGATTTAGGGTACGCGCACTGAGGGAATACGATGACAGTCAGACTATCCAAGCAATTGGGAAGAAACACAGAGTTTGTGAAAAAGAGTAGAAACGATAACGCAATCCGACTGTACAAGCAAGACAAAATCTTTCATCTTTTAACGTTTAAGGAGTGAAAATAGATTATCGTTTGATTTTAAAGAAATAAAAAAACAGTTTTATTGAGCTTGATGTGGGTGGATTGTTGACAGTTTGAGTAAGGAGAAGGTTTTACAAATGATAAATAGCAAAAAACCTCTTGATTGAATCAAGAGGTTTTTTTAATTTGGTGCCCAGGGTCGGACTCGAACCGACACACCTTGCGGCGGGGGATTTTGAGTCCCCTGCGTCTACCAATTTCGCCACCTGGGCTAGCGAAGAAGTCGTCATTATAGCGAGTTCTCGAATCTTGTAAAGCAGTAATTGAAAAAAAATTGGATTATTTTTATATTTGTTTGATTTTTAATAAATTAAACTTTTTGCGTTTGATGGCTATCTAAATGGAAGGCAGATTTTTAAAACAAAAAAAGCAGTATTTATCTGCAAAAAGGGCTACATTTAATGTGTCAAACGCGTTAATATGAAGATGTTTTGTTTTTATATCGGCCGGGCGGTTGTTTGGCTTCACTTAATTTGAAACGGTTTTGGAGAAAATTTATGCTTTCCGTTACACGAACTTTCCTACTCAGTGCTTTTGCGTTGGCTGCTCTGGCTGCTTGTCAGCCTAAAGAAGAGGCCAAAGAGGCTTCTTCGACACCTGCCGCTTCTGCCGCGCCTGCTGCTTCCGGTGAGTCTGCGCCCAAAGTGCAAGCGCGCGGTACCGATATGCGCAAAGAAGACATTGGCGGTGATTTCACATTGACCGATGGCGACGGCAAACCTTTCAGTCTGAGCGATTTGAAAGGCAAAGTGGTCATTCTGTCTTTTGGTTATACCCACTGTCCTGACGTATGCCCAACCGAGTTGCTGACTTACAGCGACACTTTGAAACAATTGGGCGATCAGGCTAAAGACGTGAAAGTAGTATTTGTCAGCATCGACCCTGAGCGCGATACGCCTGAAGTAATCGGCAAATACGTCAAACAGTTCAACCCTGATTTTATCGGCCTGACGGCAACCGGCGATCAAAGCCTGCCTGTCATCAAACAGCAATACCGTGTGGTATCGGCTAAAGTCAACCAAAAAGAAGACAGCGAAAACTATTTGGTCGACCACTCTTCAGGTGCATATTTGATTGATAAAAACGGTGAAGTGGCGATTTTCTCGCCTTATGGCAGTGAGCCGGAAACGATTGCGGCTGATGTGAAAACTTTATTGTAAAACCGTAGTTGAGGCCGTCTGAAATGGGTTGTGGATTTCAGACGGCCTTCTTGCTTTATGATACGGCAAAGGAGAATAAAAAAATGACCGACACACTTTTAACGATTGCTTTATCCAAGGGGCGAATTTTTGAGGAAACCCTGCCGCTGTTGGCCGTCGCCGGTATTGTGCCTGCAGAAGAGCCGGAAAAATCGCGCAAGCTGATTATTGGCACGAATCATGACAACATCCGTCTGGTGATTGTGCGCGCGACCGATGTGCCAACTTATGTGCAATATGGTGCGGCGGATTTCGGTATTGCCGGTAAGGACGTGCTGATTGAGCATGGCGGAGATGGCCTGTATCAACCTTTGGATTTGCACATTGCTTCATGCCGTATGATGGTTGCGGTGAAAAAAGGTTGTGATTACGCCGCTGCGTCCAAACCTGGCAGCCGCTTGCGGATTGCCACCAAATATCCCGACATCGCCGCCGAACACTTTGCCGACAAGGGTGTGCATGTGGACATCATCAAACTGTACGGCTCGATGGAGCTTGCGCCTTTGGTCGGTCTGAGCGACGCGATTGTCGATTTGGTTTCTAGCGGCAATACATTGAAGGCCAATGGTTTGGAAGCTGTGGAACATGTGGCTGATATTTCCAGCCGCTTGGTGGTCAACAAGGCGGCGTTGAAAACCAAATATGCGCTGTTGAATCCGATTATTCAGGCATTTGAAAATGCCGCTAAGGCCGTCTGAAAAGTTTTTGGTAAAAACAGTCTGCCAACCAAGTTTTTTGAAAGCTCCGTCATGATGCAAAGCAAACCGACACTCGATACGATTCTTTCCCATCGTTCCATCCGCAGGTTTACTTCAGAACCGATTGCCGATGAAATGCTCGATACGCTGGTTCGCGCCGGACAACAGGCTTCGACCTCCAACAACCTGCAATGCGTTTCCATCATCCGCGTATCCGACCTTGCGCTGAGGCAGGGGATACATGAAGCGGCAGGAAGCGCACCTTATATTGTCCATTGTGCGGAATTTTTATTGTTTTGCATCGATTTTTCCAAACACAAGGCGATGTTTCCCGATGCGCAAATTGATTGGGCGGAAGTAACCCTGATTGGCGCGGTCGATGCAGGTATTATGGCGCAAAACGTATTGCTTGCCGCCGAATCGCTTGGGTTGGGCGGCGTGTATATCGGCGCGTTGCGCAATAATGCGCAAAAAGTGTCGGATGTGTTGAACCTGCCGGATTATTGCGTGCCTTTGGTGGGATTGTGCCTCGGTTATCCTGATCAAGACCCGCCGCTCAAGCCGCGCCTGCCTAAGGAAATGGTCTATGCCGAAAACGCCTGTCCGAGCCTGAATGCCGAGGCGGTTGAAGCCTATAATCAGGCAGTAGCGGATTATTATGAGTTACGCAAGGGTAGCCCGATACCTTGGAAGGAATCGCTGGCCAAAACCTTGGGCAATCCTGTGCGGCCGCATATGTTGGCGTTTTTGCAGAAAAAAGGTTTTTTGAAAAGATGATGTTCAGACGGCCTTTGAGTGAATGAGGCCGTCTGAAACAATAGGAACGAAACAAGGAAGAGAGCAAACCATGAAGAAACTCGACACCCAATCCCCTGATTTTCAAGACGAACTCAAAGCATTACTCGCTTTTGAAACCGCGCAAAACCCTGAAATCGACCGTATTGTTGCCGACATCTGTGCTGATGTTCAAAAGCGCGGCGATGCGGCGCTGATTGAATACACCAACCGCTTTGACGGTACATCCGCTCAAACCATCGACGATTTAATCCTGACGCAAGACGATTTGCAGTCTGCGTTTGAGCGTTTGCCTGAAAACATTCAGACGGCCTTGAAAACGGCCGCGCGACGGGTGGAAAGCTACCATAAACACCAAAAAATGGAGTCGTGGACTTACGAAGACGAAGACGGCACGCTTTTGGGTCAACAGATTATGCCACTTGACCGTGTCGGTATTTATGTTCCGGGCGGTAAAGCCGCTTATCCGAGTTCCGTCATCATGAACGCCATGCCTGCCCATGTTGCCGGCGTGAAAGAAATCATCATGGTCGTTCCCACTCCGAAAGGCGAGCGCAACGATATCGTGCTGGCGGCTGCTTTTGTGGCTGGTGTAACCAAAGTGTTTACGGTCGGCGGCGCACAGGCGGTTGCGGCTTTGGCTTATGGTACGGAATCTGTACCTCAAGTCGATAAGATTACCGGCCCGGGCAATGCCTTTGTCGCCGCGGCCAAACGACGCGTGTTCGGTGTGGTCGGTATCGATATGGTAGCAGGGCCGTCTGAAATTTTGGTGATTGCCGATGGTACGACACCTGCCGATTGGGTGGCCATGGATTTGTTCAGTCAGGCGGAACACGATGAAATTGCACAAGCGATTTTAATCGGTACTTCTCAAGCGTATTTGGACGAAGTTCAGACGGCCATGAATCGCCTGATCGAAACCATGCCGCGCCGTGCGATTATTGAAGCTTCATTGGGCAATCGCGGTGCAATGATTTTGGCTAAAGACTTGGATGAAGCCTGCGAAATCGCCAACTATATTTCTCCTGAACACTTGGAGCTGTCGGTTGAGAATCCGCAAGAGTGGGCGAAAAAAATCCGCCATGCCGGCGCTATTTTCATGGGACGCTATACCAGTGAAAGCCTGGGCGACTATTGTGCAGGCCCCAACCACGTTTTACCGACCAGCCGCACGGCGCGTTTCTCTTCTCCTTTGGGAACATATGATTTCCAAAAACGCTCCAGTCTGATTCAGGTTTCAGAACAAGGCGCGCAGAAGTTGGGCAAAACCGCCAGCGTGTTGGCGCATGGCGAAAGCTTGACCGCGCATGCCAGAGCGGCTGAGTTCCGTTTGAAAGACTGAGTGAAACCTTGAAGTCGTAAGAAATCTAAAAGGGCATCTAAACAGATGCCCTTTTATTGTGATGAAGATTTTAGCTGAGAAGGTGTCAGGCCGTCTGAAAACAGGTTTAACGGTTTTTCAGCCAGTCATTACGCATTTGTGCGGCTTCTTCAAAATAGCGGTAAAGCTCGGTTTGTTGCCGTCTGAAAGGAGTTGTTCCAATTTGGATAATTGTTCCTTCAAGTCGCTGGTCAGTTTGAGCAGGGCAGGGCGGTTGGCCATGCAGATGTCGGTCCAAACGGCAGGATGACTGGAGGCGATGCGGGTAAAGTCGCGAAAGCCGGTGGCGGCATAGGGGAGGTAGTCTTTGCCGTGTGGATGGTCAACCAAAGCGTGGACATAGGCAAAGGCGGCCAAGTGCGGCAAGTGGGAAACGGCGGCAAAAATATTGTCGTGCTCTTCGGCGCTCATGGTCGAAATTTGCGAACCAACCGCCTGCCACAGGCTTTTCAGCCGTCTCAGGCCGTCTGAAGCCTCTTGGCCGTGTAGCGTAATGATAAGGCGACTGTTTTGAAACAAACCGCAACGCGCGGATTTCGCGCCGCTTTGATCCGAACCGGCAATCGGGTGGGCGGCAAAACATTGCGGCAGGCGCTCGGACAAGTGGGTGCGGAAGGCATTGAGTGCCGATTGTTTGGTGCTGCCGACATCGGAAACGCAGGCGGTGTCTTTTAAGAAGGGCTGGATGTCGCGGCATACGTCAGGTAGGACGGAGACAGGCGTGGCAATCAAAACCAAATCGGCATTGCTAATACTTTCGGCGCAAATATTCGGATAGGCATGGTCGATAATGCCGCATTCGAGTGCGTAATTAAGGTTGTCGGCATTGGTGTCGATGCCGGTAACGGTTTGCACCAGTCCCAAGCGTTTGAGGTCGAGCATGAACGAGCCGCCAATTAAACCGACGCCGATAAGGGTAATGTGGGGGAAAAAGGCGGAAGTGTTCATGGTTTGAATCCGGTACAAGTGGAAAAGCTTATTTTAATCCGTTATGGAGGCCGTCTGAAAGTTGTCATCAAGGTTTCAGACGGCCTTTTTTATGGTCGAATTTTCATGATTTAGGCATAGAAAACTCCGTTTAGTAGGAGCATGTAACCGATTATCAGATTTTCATACACTAAAATAATCATCTGAATTAGTATAACGTCTTAAAGTAAGTAATTGGTATCTTAAAGTAAATTATTACATCATATTTTATTTTGATTGATATCGAATAAAATAACTCACTCAGAAAGAAGGAATTTATGAGTTTTTCACAAACCGAATTAGTCAACGCAATGCGTTTGCTTTCTACCCGTCTGCCGCAGTTTCCGGAGCAGCAAAACCAAGTATCCCGCATGTTGCGCATCGTAACCGAACGTTTGAGCAGCCATTTGAACGAAAACCTGAAAGCGTTCGGCATCAATGAAAATCTGTGGTTTTCCCTGATGGCGGTTTACGTCAGCCCAAACAGCGAAATCCTGCCTTCACGTTTGAGCGACCTGATGGACTTGACGCGCACCAGTGCAACACGCCTGTCGGACGACATGGTTGAGCGCGGCTGGGTAGAGCGTTATATCAATCAAAAAGACCGCCGTCAGATTGTGCTAAAATTGACCCCTTCGGGTGAGACCTTCATCCACGAAGTATGGCCGCAAATTGCCCGTCAGAGCGGTCAGGCGTGGGAAGATTTCACGAAAGAGGATTATGATACGCTGCAACACCTATTAGGTAAACTGTTGAACCGTTTGGGCAATTGACAATAGACGGCCTGATGGTCTGCGGCAGGCACACATAAACGGAGTCTGTATGAAATTAGATTTGGTCAAATCAAGCGTATGCGTTGCCGCTGTTTCGCTGTTGGCGGCATGTGCGCCGTTCGGCAAACAGTCGCCTTTGGATGAGACAACAGCCTATCCGCTGCCGCAAGGCCAATCTGCCGCTACTGCCCAAGACGGCTGGTGGATGAAGCTGAAAGATAAAAAATTAAACAATTTGATTGCTTCCGCGATTCAGACGTCTACCAATCTGCGTGTCGTCAAGGCAAGGTTTGAGCAGGCTCAGGCGCAGCTGGGAGTTGCAGGAGCCGCAAATAAACCGCAAGTCGGCTTGGGTGTAACCGGTATTGGTACCTATGTTTCACCCAAACCTCAAGCCGGTATGGTCGATACCGACCATACATTGGTTTTGGCGAACGCAGCCTTACAAGGTAGCTTGGTTTTCGACTTTTGGGGTAAAAACCGAGAGCAGATTCAAGCTGTTTTAGGAAAAAGTAGGGCTGCGGTGTATGAAGCGCATCATATCCGCACCGAGTTGGCTCACGCCGTTGCCGCCCAATATTTTGCGTGGCAGATGGCGACAGAACAACTGGCTTTGCTGGATACGCGCATAGAGCTGGCAGATAAGGCATTGAAACTGATGCAACAACGCGTTAAAGCGCAGCTGGCTCCTGCCGATGCCTTGCACGCTCTGGAAATGGCGCAACAGCAATTACAGCTTGAAAAATCGGCATGGGCTCAGAAAAATGAGAAAATCCGCAACAGTCTGGCTGTATTGACCGGCCGAGTGCCGGGTGCATTGAATGGACAGGTTCCGGAAAAAATGGCGGCTGTGCCGTCATTGCCGGTTAGCCGTATTGAAGCGGACTTGTTGGCGGCCCGTCCCGATATCGCGGCACAAAAAGCCTTGCTTGAAGAGAAATGGCATATCGTCAAATCGACCGAAGCAGAGTTTTACCCGAATATCGAGTTAAAAGTTTTGGCAGGTATGACGCACATTGATGCGTTCAATCTGATTCGCGGACGAACTTCCGGTATGTTGGGTATTGTTCCGGCTTTGAATCTGCCATTGTTTACTTCCGGCGCGCTGCAATCCAAATTGGCGGGCAAACGTGCCCAGTATAACGAGCAAGTTGCCGTGTATGACCAAACGGTTTTGAACGCCATGCGTTCGGCGGCAGATGCCGTAGTGGACTATCAAAGCCTGAAAAGCCGACAAGATACTTGGAATAAGATGGTCAATATCGCGGATAAATCCGTGCAAAATGCGAAAGGGCGTGTTCGTGCAGGCTTGGATAACGGCTTGACCGCTTTACAAAAACAAGACGAAGCTGCGCGTACAAAAATGTCGGCGGTTCAATACCATGCAGAATATCTGACAGCTTGGAGTAACCTCAATGCCCAGTTGGGCGGAGGCTTTAAATTAAATAAGAAATAAACGTTTTATTAAAACGTAGGCCGTCTGAAAGTGATTTCAGACGGCCTTTTGCTTACCTTATTTACATTTGCTACCGGAAGAAATTATTGTAATGAATAGAGTGTAACTATAGAATATTACCCCTTAGTGCGTTAAACGCGCGTATTGGGGACTGATGGTATAAGTCGGCTGCCCAGTAAGACAATAATATCGTTATCACATGTGCAGAATTAAAGTTGGGACCTATGGATACTCAATCAGAAAAAAATAATGTCCAAAAAGAACCGGAAGTAGCCGCTTCCGGTGCTAAAACGCATCGCAAACGCAATTTGGTCATCGTTACACTTCTATTCCTTATTACGGCAGCCGGATTCGCTTTGGCGTATTTCCTGTTTTGGCAGCATGAAGAAGAAACGGAAGATGCTTATGTAGCCGGTCATTTGGTGATGATTACACCGCAGGTGAACGGCACGGTGCGCAAAGTTATGTATGACGATACGGATGTCGTGAAAAAAGGCGATGTGTTGGTGGCTTTGGATGACAGCGATTTTCAGCTGGCATACGATCGCGCGCAAAATGAATTGATTCAGGCCATTCGTCAAAACAAACAGCAAACTGCGGTCAATTCAAAAGCCAAAGCGCAAGTGTTGCTGCGCAAAGCCGATTTGGCCCGTGCGCAAGCCGATTTGCGCCGCCGTGAATCTTTGGCGGGTACGGAAGCGGTTTCCGGCGAAGAACTCAGCCATGCTCGTGCCGCTGTGGTTCAGGCTCAGGCTGCATTGAAAGCGGTTGAAGCGGAAGAGATTTCTGCTCAGGCGGCGGTGGGCAACAATATTCCTCTGCGCCAACAACCGGCAGTTCAGACGGCCATCAGCCACATCAAAGACGCTTGGTTGAACCTGCAACGTACACAAATCCGTTCTCCGATCAGCGGTCAAATTGCCAAACGCAATGTCCAAGTCGGCCAACGTATCGCACAAGGTACGCCGATGATGGCCGTTGTGCCCCTGTCTGAATTGTGGGTGGATGCCAACTTTAAAGAATCGCAACTGCGCAAAATGAAAATCGGTCAGCCTGTTGAAATGACAGCCGATTTGTACGGCAGTAAAGTAGTTTACCATGGTAAGGTAATGGGCTTGTCGGCCGGTACGGGCAGTGCGTTCTCATTACTGCCGGCGCAAAACGCAACGGGCAACTGGATTAAAGTTGTACAACGTGTGCCGGTACGCATCAGTTTGGATGCCAAAGAATTGCAACAAAATCCGCTCCGTGTCGGTTTGTCGATGACTGTTAAAGTCGATATTGCCGAGAAGGGCAGCGGTAAAGCGATGACTGCCGAAGCAGAACGAAATACTGCATTGCCGGAAACGGAAAGTGTGGATTGGAAAGCCGCCGATGCTTTAGTCGATAAAATCTTCGAGCAATACGCAAAATAATCTTTTCAGACGGCCTGAGTCTTTTATTGAAGGCTCAGGCCGTCTGAAATATTGATTCTCTTCAACCGACCGCTTTGGCGGTTGTCTTATAGTTTACAAATATGAATTATCCGCCGTTACAAGGGTTTAAGCTGGTGTTGGCAACTTTGGCGCTCAGCTTGGCCGTATTTATGGAAGTCTTGGACAGCACCATCGCCAACGTCGCTGTGCCTGTTATTGCAGGGGATTTGGGTGCGGCTACCACGCAGGGGACTTGGGTGATTACCTCATTTGCCGTAGCCAATGCCATCTCCGTTCCCTTGACGGGTTTTTTGGCCAAGCGGTTTGGCGAGGTCAAAATCTTTATCGCTGCCGTGATCGGGTTTGTCGTAACGTCATGGCTGTGTGGCATTGCACATAATCTTCAAGCCTTGGTTTTTTTCCGTGTATTGCAAGGTTTCATTGCCGGACCATTGATTCCCTTGTCCCAAAGCCTGTTGATGGCTTCTTATCCGCCTGAAAAACGAACATTGGCACTGGCCTTATGGGCGATGACCGTCGTTGTTGCCCCTGTATTGGGGCCGATTTTGGGCGGTTGGATTTCGGACAACTGGCATTGGGGATGGATTTTCTTTATCAATATCCCGATCGGGATTTTGTCTGCAACTATTTCTTGGAAACAGCTTAGACATAGGGAAACTGAAATTGTCAGGGCGCCAATCGATTATGTCGGGCTGGTGTTGATGATCGTCGGTATCGGCGCATTGCAAATGATGCTTGATAGGGGCAAGGAATTGGATTGGTTTGCCTCGGGAGAGATTATCGTTTTGGGCGTTACCGCTTTGGTATTCCTGACATATTTTATTGTTTGGGAGCTGGGTGAGAAATACCCGATTGTCGATTTGTCATTGTTTAAAAATAGAAACTTCACGATAGGCGTCGTTGCTACATCGTTGGGCTTCATGGTCTATATGGGCACATTGACCCTGTTGCCTTTAGTGTTGCAATCAAATCTCGGCTATACCGCTACTTGGGCTGGCTTGGCTGCTGCGCCGGTGGGTTTTTTGCCGATTATTCTGTCGCCGATTATCGGTAAGTTTGGTAATCGCGTCGATATGCGTCTGTTTGTCAGTGCCAGCTTCTTAGTGTTTGCCTACACATTCCATTGGCGAACCGATTTCTATGCCGGTATGGATATGAGCAACGTCGTTTGGCCGCAGTTTTGGCAAGGTTTAGGTGTAGCTATGTTCTTCCTGCCTTTGACCAGTATTACCTTGTCGCATATGAAAGGCAATCAGATTGCCTCGGCCAGTAGCCTGTCTAACTTCTTGCGTGTGTTTATGGGCGGTGTCGGAGTATCCGTTGTCAGCACCATGTGGGAACGGCGCGAAGCTCTGCACCATACTCAGCTGACCGAACATATTAATTCATTGTCCTCAATCAGCAACCAATCTATTCAAGGCATGATGGCCAATGGCCTGAGCAAAGAGCAAGCCCTGGCTGCGATAAATAGCACCATTTCCCAGCAAGGCTTTATTATTGGCTCAAATGAAATCTTCTTGGCAGGCAGCATCATATTCATCAGCATGATCCCCATTATTTGGCTGGCAAGACCTCCGTTTAGCGGTTCCGGCGGAGGAGGGCATTAGATAAAACTTGTGTTAACTTGGTTAGAGATAAAGTAGGTTGCTAACGTAGAAAGAGTAAGAGTGTATCTAGTCATGATTGCCTTGGACTTATCCTTAAAATAAGCCATTTATGAGACGTAGACCATCAATAATTGGAGTCTTGAGAATTTTAGTAGGAAGAGGATGGGTAGCATTTAGGGTAATGACTTGTTTGATACATTTTTAAGATATAAAGAGGCCGTCTGAAAATGAATTTCAGACGGCATTTATTATCGTAATGTGATAATTCAGGTTCTTAATGACCTTGTTTTGGAGAGTTTTGTTCTTTTGGTTTGTTCGCTTTCCGCGTTTGTATTTGGCTTTGTTTGGGGTGTTTTCTTTGCAATGTATTTGTGTGTTTTTCTTAGGGTATATGCTTGCTTCTTATCCGTGTGAGTTGTCACGGCACATGGCGGGAACCATTATCGGATCCAGCGTTCCGCCGCATTGCCAGTTGAGCAACCAAGTCGAATCGTTATGATTTCGATAAGGGGTCAGGGTCAGGACTTTGCCTTTGTTTTGCCCTTTATCGAAAGGAATGCTGATTTTGCCTGTATCTGCTTCTACAGTTACGCCACCGTTTTGGATGTATGTGCCGCCGATGCGTTGAGCGGTAACGCCGATTGAGCCTTGTTTACTGACATCCTCTGCATTGGGCAGGCGATTATTTACCGCTGAGGCAATGCTGATTTCGGTTTTCAGGTCGTCGGCAAGGTATAGTGCTTCGGAGGCTTGCGCCCTACCGATATAGTTTTGATAAGTGGGTATGGCGACAACAACCAGAATACCGAGGATGGCGATAACTATCATCAGCTCAATTAGGGTAAAACCTTTTTGGGCTTGAAATGGGGTATTCATTTGAGCGTATCGTTTTTAAGTTTTTTTTATTTTTATAAAGCAAATCCCATAATCACATTATGGGATTTGCTCTTTAAGCTTTTAAATTTGTTGGTAACAAATTATTAACGGCAAGAAGAAGGCAAGAATTTGCTATCAACAGTACCTTTCTTACAGGTCCAAGTGAAAGAACCTTTAGAAGAGGTAGCATTACCAGTTACATCAGGTGATAACATAACTGTTTTACCTTTAATATCATTATTGACATCAGTATTTTTCATTGTTGCAGTCAGAACACCATTTGTGCCTACAGCAACTTGAGCAACGTATTTACCTTTAATATCGGTAGGTGCTGCGATACCAGCCTCTGTATTATTTTTAGGCCATTTACCTTTATCTGCATAGTATTCAACAACAGCAGACTTTTGACCTTCCATCAAAGAGATGGCTTCAGAAACTTGAGCACGTGCAGTGTAGTCTTGGTATGCAGGCAGGGCGATAACTGCCAAGATGCCGATAATCGCGATGACGATCATCAATTCGATCAGGGTAAAACCTTTTTGGATTGCTTTCATTGTTTAAAACTCCAGTTTGAAAGTGTGAATAATTGTGTTTAAGTAAAAAGTCCGTAATGTGCTTGGCACTATGTATTATGAGTAAACCATAAGTAAGAAGGAATATACAGCTTCCGTCGGGCTTGCTGCTTTGAGGCTTGGGCCTTATCGGACGTGTTGTTTCAAGCAGTCGGTGTGCCAAGTGCGCAAAATTGATTAAAAAAATTTTATTTTTTATTTTTTATTTATTGTTTTTATTGGGATTATTTTTAAAATTTTAAATTTTGTGATGTTTTGTTTGAAAGTTTCAGGATTTTAGAGAAATTAGGGGGTTGACGTTTTTTGTCAGTTTTGTGTTTTTTGTGACAGGGAGTGTGTGCGAGTTTGGTCATGTGACGTTTTTGTCAGAAATTAATCTTTGTTTCAATAATATGTTAATTGATTTGGATGGGTGGTGATTTTATGGATTAATCGGTGAGTTTAATATTTTTTGATTTTATTTTTTTGTTTTTTATGAGTTTTATTTTTTATGCGTATTTTGTTTGAATACGGATGAGGAAAAAGATTTGGAAGGAAGGATTTTTGAAGGGGATTTGGCATAATAGGTGAATGAAAATTTGTTACTGAAATTATATCCATATGGGTTATGATTTTAGAATGTAGTTTTATGTCAGAAGGAAGTTTTGGTTTCGAATTTTAAGGCTTTGGATTTCTTGAGTGTTTGAGAAGGGTATATTCAGGATGTTTATATTTTTGGGTGCGATTAGGGTGAGCAAAAAATGCTCACCCTATGTTTTTAAGATGTTCAGACGGCCTTTATGGGGTTAAGACTTCGACCAATGCCTGCTTTAGGGTGTTTTGGATTTGCGGGTCTTGCAGGGATGGGCTGTAGGTAATGAAGCTGTCCTCAATGCGCTGATCCAAGGTGGTAATTTTGGCGTAGCGCAGGCTGATGTTGTGGGCGAAGAAGGTCTCGGCGATGTCGGCGAGGAGGTGGGGGCGGTTGACGGCGGTGATGTCTATGGTGTGCCAGCCAGGATAGTCTTCTTCGGGGGTGATGATTACGGTAGGCGGAATGGGGATGTGGCGGATGCGGCGGCTGATGTGCGGGCGGCCGCTTTGTTTTTGAACGGTGGTATTGCCGTGGATGAAGCTGTTGAGTTCGGCTTCAAGTGCGCTTTGGCGGTCGGGATATTCTTCGGGCGGGAGATTGTCGGGAAGTTGGAGAATAAAGGTGTCGAGGATGTAGTCGTGCTCGGTGATGAAGGCGCGGGCGGCTTGGATGTCGAAGCGGTGGCTGCTGAAGATGCGGCAGAGGCGTGCGAAGAGGCGGTCGCCATTGGGCATGAATACCATGACTTGAAGGCTGTTGCTTTGGGGAAGGATGCGGCTGCGGACGGCCGGACTTTGGGTGTCGTAGGCGAGGTTTGCGGTGTGCCAGAGGATTTCCCGCGTTTGATGGCGGACGTAGTATGCGCTGCCGAGGATGCGGCGGAGTTTTTGTTGGTTTTTGAGTGGAACGGCAGCGCGCGTGAGCTGGTCGGTCGAGGCTTGTTCGCGTCGGTTGGGGAGGCGTTCGGGATCGTGGTGTTTGCTGTTTAAAACGGCGGCGGTGCTGTGGTAGAGGGTTTGGAGCAGACTGGCGCGCCATGTGTTCCAAAGTTTGGGGTTGGTGCCGCGGATGTCGGCAATGGTAAGCAGGTAGAGTGCGTCGAGGTATTCGCGTGTGGGAATACGGCGGCAGAAGGCTTGGAGGACGTGCGGGTCTTGGATGTCTTCTTTTTGGGCAACGGTGGACATGAGCAGGTGGTTTTCAACCAGCCATGCGAGGAGGTGGCTTTCTTCTTGGGTGTAGTAGTGATTGGCGGCGAATTGTTGTGCGTCTTTGATGCCTTCTTTGGCGTGATCGCCGCCGCGGCCTTTGGCGATGTCGTGCAGCAGGGCGGCGGTGTAGAGGACATGTGGTCGTGGATAGGCCTGCATGATGGCGCTGGCTTCGGGCATTTCGTGGCTGTGGGTTTCGATGGCGAGACGGCGCATATTGCGGACGACGGTCAGGATGTGGTCGTCTACGGGGTAAATATGGAAGAGGTCGTGTTGGAGCAGGCCGGTGATTTTTTCCCATGCGGAAAGATAGCGGCCAAGTACGCCGTAGAGGTTGAGAAAACGGAGGGTTTGGGTAAGGCCGGTGCCGTGTTTGAAGAATTGGATAAAGCGGCGGCGGTTTTCTGGATTTTGGGTAAAACGGGTGTTGATTTTTCGTGTGGCCGCCCACCATGCGCGCAGTGTTTGCGGCTCGATGGTGGTGATGTTTTGCTCCTGCATGGTTTGGATGATGGTGAAGATGTGTTCGGGGTTGTGTTCAAACAGGGCAAGATCGTTGGCGGCGATTTGGTGGCCGATGCGTTTGTAGCGGCTGTCGATGGGGTGGATATGTTGGGGACGGCTGGAGGTTTGATGGTTTTTGAGAACCGGTATGAGGATGCCGTTGAGTTGTTTGATGGCTTTGGTGGCACGGTAGAAGGTGTGCATCAGGGCTTCGCTTCGGCCGCGGATGTCGGGTTGGGTATAGCCTAAGCTTTCGGCAACTTGGGACTGGTAGTCGAAAAGCAGCCTGTCTTCGGGGCGGTCGGCAGTAAGGTGGAGGTGAATGCGGATATTGGCGAGACGGCGGTAGCCATGAGCCAGCATGCCGGCTTCGGTGCGTGTGAGGACGCCGGCGGTAACGAGGGCGGTGGGGTTGCTGTCTATGCCTTGTGCTTTGGCTGTCCAGATAAGGGTGTGGATGTCACGCAGGCCGCCAGGGCAGGTTTTGATGTTGGGTTCGAGTTGTGCGCCTGCGCCTTGGGATTTGGTATGGCGTTGCTCCATTTCGAGGAGTTTGGCTTCGATAAAGGCGGCTGTGTCGCGGCGTGTGTTGAGTTTGTTTAGAAGTTGGGCGGTAAGGTCGGCATTGCCTTGTAGGTGGCGTGCCTCAAGAAAGGCGGTTTCTCCGGTAATGTCATTTTGGGTACTTTGGAGGATTTCTTCTATGCTGCCGCTTTTGATGGCGGGATTGAGGCGTGCGTCCCAAAGGGTTTGGATAAATTGGGCGGTTTGTTGTTGCAGGCCGTCTGAAAATGGGGCCGAGGAAATAATCGCTAAGTCCCAGTCGGAATGGGGATAGAGTTCGCAACGCCCGAAGCCGCCGATGGCAATGAGACTGATGTCGTTGCTGTCGGGGAAGTGGATTTGCCAGAGGGTTTGCAGCAGGGTTTCGGCAGCGGCGATATGGTCGCGGAAGTAAGCGGTAGGGCGGTTGTTTTGGCGGTAGGTGGCTTCTGCTGCGGCTTTTTGCTGCTGGTAGGTTTGGATGGCTTGTTGGGCGGCGGTCATGATGGTGTCTGGTTGTGAATTAGGCTTGGGTATCGGCAGGCTCGGTCATTTGGCGGAGCATTTCTTGTGGCGGAAGGAGGAGTTTGTACGGGGCGATTTTAAGCGCGGATGCGATTTTTTCGATGTTGGAAAGGGCGATGTTCCAGCGTTTCCGCTCGACGGCGGAGACGTAGGTGCGGTCAAGGCCGCATTGGCGCGCCAGTTCTTCTTGCGACCAGCCGTGATTAACGCGGTAGAGGCGCATGTTGTAAGCGATAACGGCACGGAGGTCTTGCGGATCGGGCAGGCTTGGAGGGGGAGTGAGTTTATTGACCATGGCGTTTTGAGTTTGTGGTTTGAACGATAAGGGGATTTTATACTATTTTTGTGAGGGGAAAGGAAAGGCCGTCTGAAAGTTTTCAGACGGCCTTAAAGGGGGTAGGTATAAAAAAAAGGGGGTGGCTTTCGGCCACACCCAAACACACACACATCAAGAGGAAAGAAAAATCATTTAATAAGAGAGCTGGCTCTTATAGGGGAAAACTGGAGGATTCGGGCTTGGCCCTGAAGCATTGAAAGGCATTATAAATGAAAATAGGGTTGGGGTATTGATACAGGTCAATTCGGGTTTGATTTAGAAAATATATTTTTAGGATAGTGGAAATAAATTAAAAATAAGGTTTGATTGTGAATAAAAGTCATTAGGCCGTCTGAAAGAATGGGTTTTAGACGGCCTGATTGGTTTAAAGGCTGCTACTTATGTATAAGTTAAGTATTAAGCCAGACCTTTATCTTTGGCTTCTTGCAGGCGGGCTTCAAAGTTGCTGAGGTTGACACCAGCCTGTTCGGCTGCGGCAACTACTTCGGCTACAGATGCGCCGTGTTGCACTTGATGATAACCCCAAAGCAAGGAGCAGCGAGTGCCGGTACGACAGAAGGCAAGGATAGGAGCTGGGGATTTTTGCAATAGATTTTGGAAGGCTGCAACATCGGTCGCGTTGATTTGAGGTGCAACGACGGGCTGGTGTGAGAATTGGTTGATGCCGGCCTCTTTAAACCAGTTTTGTACTTCGGCAAAAGCCGGTTGGTTTTCTTCTTCGCCGTCCGGGCGGTTGCAGATAACGGTTTGGATGCCGAGGCGTACGGCTTCTTGGACATCGGCTTCGGTCAGTTGGGGGGCGATATAGAGGGAGTCGGTCAGTTTACGGATGGGCATAGTTTTTCCTTTCTTTATATTAAATGGATATGTAGATTTCAGACGGCCTAGGAAATGGCAGGCCGTTTGAAGTTTTATTTAATGATTGTACAACCAGTTTTCGAGTTTTTGTCGGTCGGTAATGTGTAGCAGGGCGGTATTGGCTTCTGCTGCTTGAACTGTGATGCTGGTTTCACGCAATAGGCCTTGGCGGAAGAAATGGATGGTGGTGCGTGTGCCGATAGGCAGTTTGCTCCACTGCGCTGCAAGGTCGTTGCAGGCATAGCCGCCTAAGGCGATGATTTTGTCTTGCGGGCAGAGTCCGGCATTTTCTGCGCTGCCGCCATTAAATACATGAGTCAGGACGGCATGGTCGCCGTTTTGTTTGAAACGTGCGCCCAAATCGTTGGCGGGGGCAACTGATTGGGGTTCGCTTGCAAATGCTCCGCCGTGCTGGCGTGGCAGGGGGATAAAGTCGAGTTTGACACCTACGCTTTGCAGGCATTCTGCGAGGGGGAGCTCATTGGTGCTGTATAAGGCCGTCTGAAAGAAGGTTGCTAAATCTAAACCGGTCATTTCTTGGCAACGGGTTTGCCAGTGTTTTTCGGGTATGCCTTGATGGGTGTCGCACCAGTCGCGATAGTGTTGCTGCATCACGCTGTCGAGGGTGTATTTGCCTTGGCTTTTTTCACGGATGATGAGGTCGAGGCAAAGTGCGGCCAGTGCGCCTTTTTGATAGTAGCTGACGATGGCGTTGGGGCTGTTTTCGTCTTGTTTGTAGAACTTGTCCCACGCGCTGAAACTGGATTGGGCAAGTGTTTGTTTCAGACGGCCTTGTGTCTGCTGTACGCGTGTAATGTTTTGTGCAAGCAGGGTAAGGTAGGCTTCGGGGCTGATGGTTTTGCTTCGGGCAAGAAAGAGGTCGTCGTAGTAGGAGGTAATGCCTTCAAATGCCCAAAGTTGCTCGGTGTAGTTTTCTTGGTCGAGATTGTAAGGTGCGAAGACGGCCGGTTTGATAGATTTGACGTTCCATGCGTGGAAGTATTCGTGGGAGAAGAGACCGAGTAATTCGGTATAGGCTTCGTCGGCTTCGCCCATATCGTAAGAGGGCAGACTGTGGCGGTCGGCAAGAAGGGCGGTGCTGCTGATGTGTTCCAGTCCGCCGTAGAGGTTGTCGCCCAGATGTAGTAGGAAAAGGTATTCGGTAAACGGGGCAGGGGAGGGGAACATCGCCAACTCGGTTTCGCAGATTTTTTGAATATCGGCGAGGAAGCGGGTGCGGTCGAAATCGGGGTAGATACCGCTTAATGCAATACGGTGGGGGATGCCTTGTGCTTCAAAGTTGAGGAATTCGATGATGCCTGTTTCAACGGGGTGATCAATAAGCTCGGCATATGAGGCCGTCTGAAAAGTAGTCGCCGAAATTTTGGGCAGGGTTGTGGCTATCTGCCATGTGTGTGGCAGGGCAGGAAATTCGACTTGGTGCGGTTGTTCCTCTTGTCCGTGTACTTTTAAGAATAGGCATGCGCCGTCGAAAAAGCCGCGCTCGGTACTGAGGAACGAGCCGCGAACAGACAAGTCGAATGCGTAGACGGTGTAGTAAATTTCCCACGCTCCACTGAGGGCAGGGGTTTGCCAATGGTTTTTGCTGGTTTGCGTCAGCGGCTGGGTTTTGCCGTTGCAGCGCGCGCTGATGTGTGTGATGTGGCGGGCAAAGTCACGGATGAGGTAGCTGCCGGGAACCCAGTTTGGCAGGCTGATTTCTGTTTCAGAATCATTGGGTTGGGTGAATGATAAGGTGATGTGCCATTCATGAGACAGAAAGTTGGGGGTAATTTTGTAATTAATCATAGCTATCGTATAGTTTGCTAAAGTTTATTAAGGATAAGTGTTTTTAAAGGTTAGGTTTAATCTATATCAATAAATTTGTACGAAAAAGGGGGCTTGAAAAAATGCTGTGTCCGATTTATAGGATATGTTTAAATAATTTATTGATTATAAAGGAAATGATATGATGTCTCACTAAAGTTTTTATGCAATATGGAATGTAATTTTGCTTGGCATGTTGTGGTGTCTATGTTAAATTTAGAAAAATTTGAGCCTTAGCCGTATTGCGCTTTTTATAAATGTAAGGGTTGGGGTGAGATAAAAATTTTTTATACCCATAATTTATGGAGACTTCCATGGACACACAAACTTATAACTACAAAGTGGTGCGCCAGTTCGCCATCATGACTGTAGTTTGGGGTATTGTGGGCATGTTGGTCGGTGTAATTGTAGCCGCCCAATTATTTGCTCCATCCCTTGATTTATCTGAAATTGGACCTTGGTTCCACTTTGGTCGCCTGCGTCCGCTGCATACCAATGCGGTTATTTGCATTCGGTGGTTGCGGTTTGATCGGTACATCATACTACGTTGTTCAACGTACATGTAATACCCGTCTGTTTGGCGGTTGGTTGCCTGCATTTACCTTCTGGGGTTGGCAGGCCGTCATCGTGGCTGCGGCTATTAGCTTGCCTATGGGTTATACCCAAGGTAAAGAATACGCCGAGTTGGAATGGCCTATCGACATTTTGATTACGCTGGTGTGGGTTGCCTACGCTATCGTATTCTTCGGTACGATTGCAAAACGTAAAATCAAACATATTTACGTTGCCAACTGGTTCTACGGCGGCTTCATCTTGGCTGTTGCGCTGTTGCACATCGTCAATAATATCAGCATCCCTGCCGGTTTGATGAAATCTTACCCGGTTTACTCTGGTGCGATTGATGCGATGGTTCAATGGTGGTACGGCCACAATGCGGTGGGCTTTTTCCTGACAGCTGGCTTCTTGGGTATGATGTACTACTTCGTACCAAAACAAGCAGGTCGTCCTATTTACTCTTACCGCTTGTCCGTTGTTCACTTCTGGGCTTTGATTTCACTTATATGTGGGCAGGTTCTCACCACTTGCACTACACCGCATTGCCTGACTGGACTCAATCTTTGGGTATGGTATTGTCTTTGATCCTGTTCGCACCTTCTTGGGGTGGTATGATCAACGGTATCATGACTCTGTCTGGTGCATGGGACAAACTGCGTACCGACCCGATTTTGAAATTCTTGATCGTATCTCTGTCCTTCTACGGTATGTCTACGTTTGAAGGTCCAATGATGTCTATCAAAACTGTTAACGCTCTGAGCCACTATACTGACTGGACTGTTGCACACGTTCACGCCGGTGCATTGGGTTGGGTAGGCTTCGTAACCATCGGTTCCGTTTACTACATGATCCCTCGCCTCTTCGGTAAAAACGAAATGTACAGCACCAAATTGGTTGAAGCGCATTTCTGGATTGCAACCATCGGTGTGGTTCTGTATATCGCCGCGATGTGGATTGCCGGTGTGATGCAAGGCCTGATGTGGGGTTCTTTGAACGAAGACGGCACACTGACTTATTCCTTTGTCGAATCTGTAAAACGTACCATGCCTTACTACATGATTCGTTTCACCGGCGGTCTTCTGTACCTGAGCGGTATGTGCATCATGGCATATAACGTTTACCGTACTGCTATCAGTGGTAAAGCAGTTGATGCTGAGATTCCTGCGGTTTCTCAAACTCAGCACCACTAATGATAAGAAAGATAGGCTACCAAAATGAAATTACAACAATTAGCTGAAGAAAAAGTCGGTGTACTGATTGTATTCACCCTGCTTGTAGTCAGCGTCGGCCTTCTGATCGAGGCCGTCCCGCTGTTCTTCTCCAAGGCAGTTACTGAACCTGCGCCAGGCGTGAAACCATACAACGCCTTGCAAGTGGCCGGTCGTGATATTTACGTACGCGAAGGCTGCTACAACTGCCACTCTCAAATGATTCGTCCATTCCGTGCAGAAACTGAACGTTACGGCCACTACTCCGTTGCCGGTGAGTCTGTTTATGACCATCCGTTCCAATGGGGTTCTAAACGTACCGGTCCGGATTTGGCTCGTGTCGGCGGCCGTTATTCCGATGAATGGCACCGCATCCACCTGCTGAACCCGCGCGACGTTGTGCCGGAGTCCAATATGCCTGCATTCCCATGGCTCGCACGCAATAAAGTCGATGCCGAGGCAACTGTGGCGCATATGAAAGCCCTGCGTAAAGTGGGTACACCTTACAGCGATGAAGAAATTGCCAAAGCACCTGAAATGCTGGCCAACAAATCAGAGCTGGACGCTGTTATCGCCTACCTGCAAGGCTTGGGCTTGGCATTGAAAAACGTAAGGTAACATCATGGACGCTAACTGGGCTCGCTCGCTCTTTACTGTTTGGGTATTCATCAGCTTTATTTTAGTCCTCTATATTGTGTTCAATAGACGCAATAAGAAAAACTATGATGATGCAGCCAGCAGTATTTTCGATAATGACGAACAAAGGCCGTCTGAAAAGGACGATCAAGCTCAGTCAGTCCGTGATCACGGAGCAAAATAATGAACACAACATCCCAATTTACCAGTAGTTTCTGGAGTATATATATTGCCGTTATCGTCGTGCTCAGCTTCATCGGCCTGGCTTGGCTTCTGCTTTCGCAAAATGTTGTGAAACGCCCTAAAAAAGGCGAAGAAGTAAAAACCACGGGTCATGAGTGGGACGGTATTTCGGAGTACAACAACCCTCTACCACGTTGGTGGTTTTGGCTTTATGTCTGCACATGGCTGTTTGGCGTCGGCTACCTGATTATGTATCCCGGTATCGGCGATTACAAAGGCCTGTGGGGCTGGAGCAGCCATGGTCAATATGAAGAAGAAGTTGCCAAAGCCAATCAGCAATACGGTAAAGTGTATGCTAAATTTTCCAATATGCCGATTGAAAAAGTGGCTAAAGATCCTGAAGCCCGTGCTATTGCACAAAACCTTTTCAATACCTACTGTATCCAATGTCACGGTTCAGATGCCAAAGGCTCTAAAGGCTTCCCAAATCTGACTGACGACGACTGGTTGTGGGGTGGTGATCCTGAGAAAATTCAGGAAACCATTGAAAAAGGCCGTACTGCCGCCATGCCTGCATGGGGTCCTGCTTTGGGTGAAGAAGGCGTGAAAAACGTGACACAGTATGTTATGTCTCTTTCTAAACCTAAAGGCCAATATGACGAAGAACGTGCAGAACGCGGTAAAGTCCTGTTTAGCGGCCCACCTGCCAACTGTTTCACTTGTCACGGTGACAAAGGTCAAGGTATCCAAGGCCTCGGCCCGAATCTGACCGACGATGTATGGTTGTGGGGCGGTACTCAAAAAGCGATTACCGAAACCATTACCAATGGCCGCAGCAGCCAAATGCCTGCTTGGGGTCACTTCCTCGATAAAGACAAGCTGCACATCATGACCGCCTATGTTTGGGGTTTATCCAACAAAGACGGTAAAAAAGCTCCTGCTAAAAAAGCCGAGCCTGCTCCGGCAGCTCAACCTGCCGATGCTTCTGCTCCGGCGGCTGCTTCAGCTCCTGCTGCCGATAAAGCTGCTTCAGATGCTAAAGCTGCTCCGGCTGCTGAAGCCAAACCTGCTGAAAAAGCAGAAGCGGCTCCGGTTAAGGTAGATGGCAAAGCTGTTTTTGAAGCCAACTGTAAAACATGTCATGGCGGTTTGATTCCAGGCGCTCCTGTCGTGGGTAAAAAAGAAGACTGGGCTCCTCGCATCAAACAAGGTAAAGACACTCTGCACAAACATGCTATCGAAGGCTTTAATTCTATGCCGGCTAAAGGCGGCAATGGCAGCCTGAGCGATGATGAAGTTAAAGCAGCTGTTGACTTTATGGCAAACGAGTCTGGCGCAAAATTCTAATTTTGAGTCAGATTGAAAAAAGCGTACCTAACAAGGTACGCTTTTTTATATTTGATAAAACCGATGAGAAAAGACATATCAAAGAGGCGAAATATTAAGGCCGTCTGAAACATTCAGACGGCCTTTGTTCTTGTTTCAACCAAAATTAATCAATCCAAAGTGGATGTACTGCGTTTCAGGAACCATTCGCTGAAAGGCCACTCGACACTGTCGAGTAAGTTTTTGGTAATTAATCCCAATTCCGTATCGCCTTCAATTTGCAATTTACGGTTGAAAAATAAGGTATCGGGATCTTCCTCGCGCATCATCATGCGCATGAAGTCTATACCGTTGGCGGCCAGCCTCAGGTCGGGGGTACCGCTGAAGTTGTCGTCCAGGAATTTTTCCGTATTGGCACTAAACCGCACTTTAATACCGGCATCCAAAACTTCGATTTCGAATTTTCTTCCGGCAAAAAGTTCCATATCGGCAGGCAGTAAACCTTTTTTCAGCATGGTATTCAATACGGAGACTAAAACAAAGCGCGGAGGTTTGCCGGGAAGTTTGGTACCGATTTTCGCCATCCATTTGGGTAATATGATTTCAGGCAGCGCCATAATATGCCTCCTTCACGGTTTCAATACCGGGCTGACCGCGCCAATAGCCGTCAACCAGTGTTCCGGTAGTCAGCCGTTCCAACTCGGGGCGAACATCTTCCCATGTGGCTTTTCCGTCCAATACATCACGGTGAATTTGGATAATTTCAGCCATGCCGTGCATTTGTGGCGACAGTCTGAGCATATTCACGCCGATTTTATTTAAGTCTTCATGGTGGGGCAGTAGGTTTTGGCAGCCGTAAGACATGGTTTGGATGCCGTTGATGGTAAGAAACGGCTGGCCTTCGCGCGTATTCATGGCCATACCGTGTTCGTGGTCGAGACAGCGGAACTCGCAACTGTCTTTATTCAGATTGTAATGGCGGGCGGTAAAGCAACGTGATGAATAGGCGAGCGGCATTTTACCCCAAGCGAAGAGTTCGGTTTCAATGCCGTCTGAAGCCTTGATGATTTCGGCAACCTTATCGCGGCTCAGTTCAGACGGTGCAATCCAGCGGAATGCCCCTAATTTTCGGAATACGTCCAAAGTGGTTTCGTTGTAGACATTCAGGCTTGCACCGGCAACAAACGGGATGCCGTGTTCGCGTGCCAATTTAACCGCCCCCATGTCGTTGGCTTCAACTTTGAACTTTCCCTGCTCCGTGATTTTGCGCAGGCGTTTCAGATCAGATTCACTTTCGAGCAGGACTTGTGAGGAAAGAATAATCTCCTTACCGCTTTCTGCCAGGTCTTCAGCCAGTCCGAACCAGTCAGCAAAGCGCATTTTCTGACGGCGTGAGCAGACTACCTCGCCCAAATAGACCGTGTCCAACGGCGTATCCAGCATGGAAACGTAAAATTCCAGCAGGGCTTCTTTTTGCCAGAAAAATAAAATAGGGCCCAGCGACAATTTCAATGAATTCATTTTTCTTCCCCTTATTTCCATGGGCGGTTGTATGCGCCCAAAGTTGTCTGATGACCTTCCGAAACTTTGCTCAAGGCATTGTTCCAGGATGGATTGACTTTGAAATGCGACGGGTCGGCTGCGGCTGCATCCAGTGCTTGGCGCAGGGATTTGGTTACTTGTGCTGTATACATCGGACTACGTTGGCGTCCCTCGATTTTGATGGCGGACACACCGATTTTGATGAGTTCGGGCAACATTTCCAAAACATTCAGGCTGGTTGGTTCTTCCAAAGCATAGTAGGTTTCATCATTGACTTCAAAGCGGCCTTTGCACAAGGTTGGATAACCTGCGGGTTCATTGGGTTTGTATTGGTCTATCAATACCTGGTTTAGACGTACGTTCATGCGGTCGGGCAGTTGTTCCCAGCGGACGGATTTTGCCGGAGAGCAAACACCTTGCATATTGGGCGATTCGCCTGTTGCATAGCTCGACAAGATGCAACGGCCTTCCACCATCACACACAAACTGCCGAAGCCAAAAACTTCAATCTCCACATCAGTATTGTCAATCACATGTTTGACCTGATCGATGGTCAGTACACGCGGCAAAACGGCACGACGGATGCCGAACAGCTCCTTCATCATATTGATGGCTTCGTAATTGGTGGCCGAACCTTGTACCGACATATGCAGGCGTAAATTCGGATGTTTGTCTGCCGCATACGCCATGATGGCAGGGTCTGCAACAATAATCGCATCGGCACCCAAATCCGCCGCCGTATCCACAGCGGCGTGCCAACGCTCCACTTGGCCCGGCTTGTGCGAATGTATTGATGGCCATCAGTACATTGCGTCCGCGCGCATGGGCGTAAGCTACGCCTTCCCGTGCCGATTTCATATCGAAATTCAGTCCCGGAAAGTTTCGTGCATTGGTCGCATCTTTCAAACCCATGTAAACCGTGTCCGCACCATTGTCCACAGCGGTTTTCAGTGCAGGCAGGTTACCGGCGGGGCAGACCAATTCTGGAATTTTCTGCATTTTGTGTTCCTCGTCTTGATGATAACCTCTATCGGGTTAATCAATATTTTGTAGAATTCCGAATATTTTATGGATTAATGACACAAGATATGCTGATTTAAATCAAATCGAAAAATCCGGGTTGACGTAGGCATATTGTTTACAAAATCTTAACAGACATGGTTTTTTATATATTTCATGTGCTTAAAAATTTTGATGACGGATTTTGTTTCAAAATCAGCTTATGTTTTTAACTATCGCATTTATTAATTTTTACAATAACAACGATAGAAAAATGAAAAAAGGCCGTCTGAAAATCTGGTTTCAGACGGCCTTTTATTTTAAAGAGATATATTTAAGAGGAACCCAAACGTTTATCGGGGCGGGTAAACACAAAAATAAACAGCGAGGTTAACGCGCCCAAAGTATCGGCAAGCATGTCTTTTTGCGCGTCCCAAATATCGCCCTGTGAACCCAAGAACTCCAGTCCGGCTTCTCCGCCGTCGATGACGGCATATTGCCATTCGATGATTTCATAGGCGGCAGCCACGCTCATAATGAAGAACAGGGAGAAAAATAAGGCCAACGGCAGGTTGCACAGCTTGCGGCGCAGCAGCCACTCGGCCATCGGGTAGGCATATAAGCCGATGATGTAATGGGCAATACGGTCGTAATGATTGCGGTTTTCGCCCAAAATTGGCTCGACAAAGCGGTTGATGGATTCAAACGGTACATCGGCAAAAGTGTAGTATGCACCGATGGAATGCATAATTAGCCAGAAACTCATGAATAAGTAGGCCAGGTTGCTGAAGCGGAAAATGCGGTAGGTGGCAACCAGAAGGAAGAATACGGATGCGACGGGAATGATTTCGGCGTACCAGACTGCGCGGTCATGGGGATTGATGCCTGACCAAACAATGAGGACGAAGATAATCGCAGCAAGAAAAATGGGAAAGATTGGAGAGGGTTTATTCATGTTGTGTGTATGTAATAACAATGTCGCGTATTGTATAACGAATTGGTAGGGCTGGCAGTTTCATACATTCAAGGCCGTCTGAAAAACAGCTTTCAGACGGCCTAAAGTTTAGCCGTTCCAGAAATAACGGGTGATGTGGAAAAACACGGGTGCGGCAAAACAAATCGAATCGACGCGGTCAAGCATCCCGCCGTGGCCGCGTATCATATTGCCCCAGTCTTTGACACCGTAATCGCGTTTGATGGCAGACATAACCAGGCCGCCAAAGAAGCCCATCAGGCAGACGATAAAGCCGATAACGGCTGCTTGGCCGTGGGAGAACGGCGTAATCGGCGCCATCAACGCGGCAATAGCTGTAGCCGACAAAATGCCACCGACTGTGCCGGAAATGGTTTTGGACGGGGAAAGCGAAGGCATGATTTTTGCACCGCCAATCAGTTTACCCCAAACGTATTGCAATACATCCGATACTTGCACCACGCCAATCAGGAAGATAAGCAATAGGATATTGTTGCTATTATCGAAGCCGTCCAAGTCCAGAAACATCAGCGCCGGAACATGGGACAGACAGAAGATGCAAATCATCGCCATCCATTGCGTTTTGGCGGCGCGTTCCAAAAAATGCGCGGTTTGGCCGCTGAGGCTAGCAATAATCGGCAGTATCAAAAAGCCGTAAACCGGAATAAAAATGCTGAACATGCCGTACCAGCCGTCATAGACGAAATAGTATTGCACCGGCAACAGCAGGTAAAAGCAGACCACCATGCTGTAATAGTCACTGCGGCGGCGATAGACGAGAGTCATAAATTCGCGCAGTGCGGCAAATGAAATCAGGAAAAACAGTACAACCGTCCCGATTTTGCCGAACCAAAACGCGCCCAGCAACACTAGCGTCATCAGCCACCATGCGTAAATACGGGCGTTGAGGTTGGCTATGGTGGCATTATCTGCGCCGTTTTTGCGCTTGAGCCATTGTCCGATGATGCTGGCAAAACACAATACGGCAAATACGCCGACAAAAATATAGCTGGCTTGCGGAGTCAGATGAGCGGCAGCTTGTTCGACAATGATTTGTTGGGAAGTCGTAGAAAGGCTCATGCTTTTCCTCCTTTGTTTTGATGAACTTCAGGTTCATTTTGGCGAAGTTCGCTGCGGTCGTTTTCAGACGGCCTGAGTGCCAGCAGCGCTTCACGGCTGCGTGTCAAAAAGCTGTCTTTGTCTTCGTTTTCCTGCAAGGTGAGCGGCTGTCCGATATGGACTTCACACAAAAGCGGGATAGGCAGGATTTTGCCTTTGGGCAGTACGCGGCTGATGTTGTCTATCCAAATCGGCACAAATTCGGTATTAGGTTTGCTTTCGCCAGATGATAAATGCCGGACTTGAACGGCAGCAGGATGGTGTTGTCGTCAGTGTTACGCGTGCCTTCAGGGAAAATAATCAAGGAGTCGCCTGCGTTCAGCGCGTCTTTCATCTGTTCGGTGATCGCTTGCGGATTATCGCTATGACGCGGAATCAGCAAAGCGTTGAAAACGTTTTGAATGATGAAGCGTTTGAGTTTGCTCGTCAGCCAGTAATCCGAACCGGCGACTGGACGCGTGGACAAGCGCCAGCGGCGGGGCAGGGAAATCCACACCAGCACAAAATCGCCATGGCTGCCGTGATTGGCATAATAGACCTTTTGGTGCTGATTGAATGTCAGCTCGTGCGGGCTTTTGGGGCGCACGCCCGTAAGAAAAGAGACCGACAGGCACAAGGCTTGGTCGGTCAGCCAGGCAAGTTGTTTTTTGAGGAAGTTTTTCATTGTTTCTGCCTTTGGGAGTGAGATACCGCTAAGGATTCGGTTTGGGTAAATCAGCAAAAATAATCAAATGCTTTGGATAAGCAAAATTAAAAATTGGGCGGCGGTCAGGTATAAGCATTTGCGCCATAGGGAAAGTGCGCCGTTTATCCGTTGGGTCAACGTACGGCTGCCTGAAATTTGACGTAAACCGTTTTGCTGTAAGGCGTAGTCAAAGTCTTCAGGAGAGTAGCGGTTGTCGGCAAAGTCTTGGAACACGCGGCGATCGAAGTGAATACGGATATGGCAGTACAGCAAAACTGCTGCCACGACAAGTTGCACCGCAAACCATACGCCGCCATATTTTACCGACAAGGCGAGCAGCAAGGCGTTGCAGGCGGCAACATAATATGCGGTAGAGAGCAGGTGGGCAGTAATACGGCTGTCGGTTGCGTTGTCCATCATTATCCTTGTTTTAAACGGTTAGCCGCAGCTTCGACTGCTTGGGCGGTGGCCGGCGATAATACCATTTGCGGCCGAGCCTGTTTGAGTTCGGCCTTCGCCTGTACCAAGTCTTTGCAGCCACCATAGACCAGCAGCCACGTCAGCACCACTGCGGCACTTCTTCCATAACCTAAAGCGCAACATACCAGCACTTTGCCGTGTTTTTGACGCAAGGTTTCCAATATCAAGGCCGTCTGAACCAAATCGTTTTCAGACGGCGTTACCATATCCAGTAAAGGCAGGGAGCGATATTCTCCTTGATAGCTACGGCAGGGATATTCGGCGCATACATCCAATACGGCAGGCAGATGGTTTGAAATCCCCAAAATGCTGCCAATCCATACATCATGGCGGACTTGTGCCGTTTTCGCCTTACCGCGTAACCAATACACCATGTTTAGCCGTGCACCCACAAGATAAGGCAACAGCAAAACCGTCGCTGCCACCGATAATTTACCGTTAGCCTGTTTTTGGAATACGTTTGCATTTCCAGTCAAATAGGCAAAGGCCACCATCAGCAAAGACACGCTAATCCATATCAACCATAGCCACGCGCCACCTCGCAGCGCAGGCAAAGCCATTAAACACGCACCAAGCAAATACAGCAACGCAATCTTTCTTGAGCGTACATCACTCGAGCTCAGTTTTAACGGCGAAGTCATCTGACGTGGGAAAGCCCACAACACCAGCCAGCCGAGCAATGCTCCAGTCGGCACGTCGATAAAATGATGTTGGTAAGTCGTCAGTACCGACAAGGCAATCAGGCTTTGCCATAAGAAAAGCGGCAGGCGAATTTTTGGAAAGCGCGTCCAATAAATGCACCCACGATAATCGCCAACGCGATATGCAAAGATGGTGCTTGGTTGTACGGCAAATCAAATGCAGCCAATGAATCAAACAGCCAGCCTGACAGCCCATCGGCAGGCGGTTTAGGCCACCCGAAACGCAGCGGAAACAGCACAAAGCAAACAGTCGCAATCAGTTGGGCGGCTACAAGGTGCGCTACATATCGGTTTTGTTCATGCGTATCACGATAAAGAAAAAATGCCGCGGCATACATCAGGTTTAGCGACCAATAAGGCACAATCGTCCATGCCCAAAACGGAAGATTGCTCTCCCATGCAAAAGCGATTTCAGGCACATAGTCCTGCGATGCCGCATAATGGTTGGAGAGGCCGTAGCTGGTGTAAAACAGGATACCGACTAAAATCAGCTTGAGCAGGGAGGTTTTAAGGGAGGGTTTCATGGACTTATTTTGGACATCTCAATTCATCGCCGTATTGATCAGAGCGAAGGCAGGATAAAGCGTTTTCTTTTGGATGGTAGCGGAATTCCTGCCACGGACCATCTGTTGAAACGGCTCGCCAGTGATGCTGTGAAGATTGGTATTGTTTCAACGTGCCGTGTGCTCCTTTGATACAAAAATTCTGTACCTTGCCTGCTGCCAATATTCCGCGTTGTCTATTGATCGGTGTTGTAAATAAGGCAATAAGCTTAGGCACATCAGCATTTGGGGAAAATTTCATTTTGACGTAGCCGTATCCTTCATTGGATTCGATGGTCAAAGCAGATAAGGGTTGTCCGAAAGCAACAGAATTTTTCAATTCGATAGTTAATACTTCACTTCCTGATGCCGTCTGCTTGTTATGGCTACGGAGAACGGATGTACGGTATTTCGTAGGTAGTCTGTCTATTTCAGACTTTTCATAAGGCAGGGCTTCTAAATCAAAAGCACAATCTCGTTTCATAGATTGCAATAACGGTGTCCAGTCAACCGTAGCAGCATGGCAGATAGCTGAAAATGTGGAAACAAGCAGTAATGTAAGTAACTTTAGCATTATGGGATTTCAACTTATTGAAATTTGAGCAAGCACTCCCGAAAATTTCTTTGTATATTGGTATATCGTAGATTTTTTCGGAATAGGTAAGATATATGTTCTACTTTAAAAGTGATGCAATGATGGCTCTGGATAGTCTATTCCAAAAATCACTTTTTTTATTTTGTGGAGTAATACCAAATAAAATTCATATTTGGCAGTTATTTCAATAGAAATAGCTACACTACTTCTGAAGTCATAGGTATTGACAAAGAATAACCACTTCATCATGAAAAACGACGAATCTGTTTACACCAATCTTTCATTCAAAGCGAACGATTTAAGCATCATTGAGGCCGTCTGAAAACCGGAACAAGGTTCAGACGGCCTTCTTTTTGCTATTATCTTTATTATTTCTTCACTGCCAAGCTCACGGTGAAAATACCGTCTTCGTCTATCCATTGATGGATTTTTTCAAAACCGGCTTTTTCAACCAGCTGATCCATTTCCTGCTGACTGCGACGGCGCATTACCCAGTTTGGGCTGCCTGCTTTGTGGCTGGTCAGGGCGCGGGCAATCATTTCCAGTTGCGGATGCCAGGACTGGCCGGTGTAGATCAGGTAGCCGCCGGTTTCAATGGCTTCGCCGAAGCCGTAGAGCGAGTTCAAAATCAAATCATTGTCGGCAAACAATTCGTGCAGGCCGGAGACGATGCCCAGGGTAGGACGCGGCTGTAAATCGTGATAATTGGCGCGGTCGTAGGCATTGACCTCATTGAAGGTTACCGTGTTTTGTAAGCCGCGCTCGGCAATCAGCTTGCGGCCGGCTTCGACATTAATCAGACTGTAATCGCGCAAGCGTACGGAATCAGGCAATGTGTCGGCAGTCAGAGCATCCAATACATAGCGGCCATGACCGGACGCGATATCCAAAACGTGTACAGGGTTGCCTGCTTCACGCAGTTTCGCTGAGGCCGTCTGAATGGCTTTGCCGATATTGACTTTGCGTTGGCGAATGCCGCGCCAGCCGATGGCGTTGAGATAGTATTTGTCCACCCATACACCGAAAGCATTGCTGCCTTGCGGTTGATTGCGGTAGACATAATCCAGCGTACTGCCCGAATCAAAACCTGTTTCTTGACCGATTCTCAAGCCTTCACTCCAGCGCGAACCCAGTTTGAGCGAGGCGCGATATATTGCCCAGAATGCGCCGCGAGGCGTGCAAACAGGCAAAGGCGTAGCCAGTTCGTCAGCTTCGCGACGGCTGTCTCCAAATAAGTGCGCTTGAGTCAGATCGACTTGTTGCAAAGGCTGATTGAAACGCTCGCGGATAAAGCGGCGCATTTCAATAAACGCGATTTCACGGTTTTGCTCGCCTAAAGTATCGTGGTAGAAACCGGGCAGGATATGGCGCTCTTTAATATGGCTGCCCAACCGGTTGTAAAAATCGTGTTGCGGTTTGTGATGAACAACCCAATCGCTGCCTGAAATCAACAGTTGTACAGGCGTAGTAATCGCTTGTGCATCGGCAACGACGCGCTCGGCCGCTTCATATAAACCCAGCAGGATGCGCACAGAAATAGCGCGGGCAATCAGCGGATCATTGTCGTAGCTTTTTTGACGTTCGACATTGTGGGTCAGATAGTGGGCTTTGACGTAGCTGTTGACAAAGAAATTGCCACGCCATTTTTGCATCATTTTCAAACCGGTACGGGCAAACGGGACATAGAGTTTGACTTTGAACGCAGGCGAAGCCAATACGGCGCAACGGATTTCGGCGCGTAATCGTGCAACCAAGTAGAAACCAATACCGCTCCGACACTTTGCGCAATCACGCAAATGTTTTCAGGTTTGATGCCGTATTCGCTTTGGATGTGTCGGATAAAATCGTCCACATCTGCAACCGAAGTGCCGATACTCGGACTATCGCCTCGTTCACCGGGGCTGTAACCATGACCGCGCGCGTCCCAAGCAAAATAGGCAAAATCATCAAAACCCAGCTCATCGGCAACAAACATCATCCGGCCGGAATGCTCATGTCCGCGATGGAACAGCACAATGGCTTTGTCGGAAGAACCATCGGCAGCAGGGCGATAGCGGTAGAAAAGCGAAGTACCGTCTTGGGTAGAAAAGTATTTTTGCTGTTCGGACATGAGAAACTCCTAATAGTCATATTTTGTGAACAGTATCATGACATATCAAATAAATGCAATGATTATCCGATGGACGGACGAATGCAATGATGGAGAGATATGTTAAGTGCCGATTATGGTTGATACGATGAGTCAGTCAGTGGTTCATTTAAGATTTCTAGCATTTTTTTCTCATGATCTTTTATCTCACTTTCTGTCCAGTTTTCGTAACTCATCATAATAGCTTGTTTTAAGCTATCATAAGTATCCTTTCCTTTGTAATACTGCCGTTTCCAATCTGGAAGTTTATTACTGAAACTGGAATTTTTACTTTGAGATAACAAATATAGATTGCCAAAATTATCTAAGATATTTGTATCTAATTTATCTAGGCCAAAATCTTGAGAGGGATTTTGTGGGTAATGGTGCTCAACCGAGCTTCTAAAACTAAATCTAAAATTTTTCCAGATAGATTGTTTAGATTGGTCAATAGCTGAAAAGACCTCTACCTTGTCTTGATATTTCCATAATTGATAATCCAATCGATTAAATACAAAATTTGGGACGTTTACTCCATCATTCCAAGACTTATGTACTGAAGGGGTGGTGTAGTTATCATTTAAGATAATTCTCATAAAATCCCTGTTTCCATTGCAGTTGTTTTCAAAATAAAATTTATCACAAAGATTTTCAAGAAACTGAATATATGTCTCTTGAGTAATACTTTTCTTATTCTCGAATAACCAACGCAATGTAGCATATAGCCAGTTTTTATAGATTCGGGATGGATTAGAAACATGAAACATAGAAAGCAACATTATTGCGTTTTTAGTTCTATCATTAGTTTCTTCAGTATCATTGGAATCATCATTATCGTCACTGAAAACATTTTTATAGTAATAATTCTTTGATTCTTTTTTTTTGATTTCCCATAAAGACCAATGCTCATCTTCTGAACGTAGTGAATTTGATTTAATAATATATTTATCAAACAAATGCCGACAAGATAGTAATATATCTATAAAATTTACAATCTTTTCTTTGTTCCAGTCTTCATTGTCAAAAGCACGCCAAAGTTCTTTTTCATCCAGAGGAATCTTTTTAAAGGTAATTTCGTTAATGCCAGTAGGAAATTTTTCTAGATAAATTTTCAAGATATGCATTAAGAAGTTAGGGAAATCAATAACGGAATTAAAACGCCCGTCTGTCTGCTCGTTTGTTATTTCTTGGGAAGAGTGAATATCCTCATTATTGGCGGTTATCAATTGACGAATTGATTGTTCTTCATTTGCGGAGCCGTTATCTGAATGTTGAGTTTTTTCTGTATCAGCAATATTCTCAATAATTTCATTAAATTTTTTTGGAATAGTATTTTCCCAATTCTTGCCAAAAATATTTTCTCTAAGTGACTGGTTAATTCCCATTACAACATATCGGCTCATGTCAGAACACGCATCCCAAATTTTGGCGAAAATAGAGCGTTCACTATCTGTGTCTAAAACCTCCATTAAAGCAGCCTTGATAATCTCATGTTTTTCTAGTTGCTCTCCCCGCGTATTCATAATTTCGAAGTAATGATTGAGGTCGGTGTCTTCGGGTACTTCGGTTCTAATAATTTTGACATTTTCTTGTAAGAACTCTGCCAAACTCATTCTCTCTTCTTTTGTCCTATCAGTTTCCCAATATTTTTTTATTGATTTTAAAGCATTTTTAAAAACATCAGGTATAGAGTCGGAGTCAAGATGTCCTAAGGCATCGTCGGAGTCATTTCTATGCTCAAAGTATACATTTCTAACAAAGGTATCTGATTTTAAGTAGTGCATAATTTTTAAGTAGTGCATGATTAAAGTCAGTGTGGTCAATCGTTGTTGTCCGTCTATGACTTCTAAACCTCCATTTCCTCTTTTATAAATGACTAAGCTGCCAATATAATAATTATTCTTATTTTTTTCATTTTTCTCATTTTTCTCATATGCATTCCATAGGTCTTGGATAAGAAGGCTGATCTCATTATCTCCCCATGCGTAATTACGTTGATAAATAGGAATAATATATCTGTCTTTATTCAATAATTCATTTATGGTTAATGTTTTTACGTAATTATTATTTGTTTTCATCTTTAATTTCCAAAATCTCTTTTATTTTAGGGTCTACATGTTTTGAAAAATTGACTTTTCCTGTTTGTTGAATAAAACGCATGACTTGTTCGGGTGTGATGGATCTTTCAATATAAGAAATTAATCCTAATCCAGCTATATCATGAACTTTATTTTCAATGGTCTTAAAGGTAATACGCTGAGATTCTACCCGAGTGCGATAAGTCCATAGAAAAGCTTTTGTTATAAATTCTTCAAAATGGCTTTCTCCAAATTTATCAAAGTAGAACAATACGGTACATTCAAATAAATTTCTAATGTATTTATCACCAGTTCGATAGCTGTATTTATGATTGTTTAAAAAAGCCATTACTCCTTTTTCTAAATCAATTCCATTAATAGAATGAATTTTATCTAACAACCCATCCTTTTCTTTAAATAGTTGTTCATAAATTGCCGTATAATGTTCAATGTAATCAAAGAAATATTTTCCATTGATTAGCACTTGTGTGGCCTGAAATTCTGATATCGATCGATATAAAAATGGATTTTCATGTAATAATTTTTGTATGGTATGAGTAGCTAATATTCCGTGTAAGTAAGGATAATCAACTTTTTCATGAACGCCTTTAAATGTATCTAATTCATCTGATGTAAATATTTCTGCATTCTCTTTGTAATGCCAGCGGCGAAGTCTAAATAAGATATAGTTGATAATTTTATCTAAATTATTTATATCATTAGACATTGCAGATTTTTCCCAGCGTTTGACACATTGGTGAATGATCTTCTCGTCTTTATCCCTCATGTCTCTTAAATGATAAGCTTTTAAGAGGTCATAAGATTCTAAAGGTTTGCCTCTGGCATTTTGCGAATCAAAAAATTGAAAAGCCTCATCTAAGTTATCTAATTCAATACAAACCATTTCACACGTGCTAAGGAGGTAATCCTTAAATTCATTTGTGAAATTATAGTTTTTGAGAAAATTATAGTTCTTTGTAATATTATTTTTGCTGATGCTATGATTCGGTTTTTCCTCTAAAAGAGATACACGCTTCCCCAGTTTATGAAGTAATAACGAGAGTGTAATAAGCCGTTGTTGGCCATCTACTATTTCAGAACGGCCTTTACCCTTATTTAAAACAATTGTGCCGATGCGGTATATTTTTTCCCCCTCCCTAAAATTTTGGAGCAGGTCATCGATTAATTGTTGTACATTTTTGATTGTCCATTTGTATGGTCTTTGATAATTAGGGATACTCAAATTTAATTTAAATATGTCATCAATCTTGAGTATTTCTGCTTTTTCTATGCTCATATAGATACCCCTTAGTATGAAAAATAGGTAAACATTATAGACTACAATCGGCAAACTACTACAGACATATCATCATAAACTCTTTGTTTCGCAATTAATTTACGAAACACAGTCAGACGGGACTTATCGTTATCATATTGTTGCCAAATTTTTTCTCTTATTTCTTCTGAAAGAGCGTCACTTAGGCCGTCTGAACAAAGCGACAGGCTTTCTCCTGCTTTAAGCGTAAGTTCGATATGGCATATTTTGTCTTGGAATTCGGAATAATCTGCTACTAGATAAGAAGAAACGCCGCCATATATGGTGGCAAAATCTTCTTCTTTTTTATCCGACAAACCATCCAGCAATTCGGAGAGTATCGAGTGATCTTGCGTCAGTTGCTTCCATTTTCCTTGTGTATCAATCAAATAGGCGCGGCTGTCGCCTACGCTGATGATTTTGGTTTTGCCGGTGGTTTGGTCGATTTCTGCGGCAACAAAAGTGGTTGAGGAACCAAAATAATCTTCCGCCAACTCTTGAGATAAAGCGGTTTGTACATGATTGATGGTTTGACGGCTGAGTTTGGCTGTACGGCTTAATAGGTGCATGGCTGATTTGCTGGCTTTTTCGGGACGGTTGCTATTGGAAATACCGTCGGCTATCCCGATGATAAAGCGTGGACGGGTTTCAAGACGTGTTTCAGCGGTTTTGAGTTTATATTGAAACACTTGTTCGCCGTTAAAAAGGGCATCTTGGTTGTGCTGTTTGTTACTGCCGATTTGTTGACAAAAGGTAATTTCGCAAAATTTGTTCATGATTTGTCCATTTGTTGTGTGAATATTCGATGCAGGCGTTTCATCGTTTCTAACCCTCCGGATTTACACTTGGGCAATACGTTTGAAATTTGATGATTAAGGTCAAAGGCCGTCTGAACAGTTTTTAGACGGCCTTTACTGCGTTTAACCAAGCACTAATTAACTGCTAATTTTGTCATGTTTTAATACATCCATCGAAACCCGAATACACATTTTAAAAGGAAATCAAACATGAAAAAATTCTTATTGACCGCCATCGTTGCTTTATCTGCCGCTACTGCCGGTGCCAGCGATTACATCGAACACAAAATCTACAGCGACAAAAATTTCGAGCAAAACCGTGTTAAAGCCGTAAAAATGTTGGAACAACGCGGCTATCAAGTTCACGATGTTGAAGCCGATAGCCGTCGAGGCCAGCCTGTATTGGATATCGAGGCTTTTAAAGATGGCCGTGAGTACGACATTGTTTTGTCTTATCCTGATTTGAAAATTATCAAAGAGCGCATCGATTATTAATATTTCGATATAAAGTGGATTGTCGCAGGGCTTTTAGTTCTGCGACAGTTTGCTATTTAGGCATTTAAAGAATGTAAAACAGCATGTAAATTACCTAAAATAAATGAACTAAATATGCTTTTTATTTTCCATTTAATTCAAAGTGTTTGATGTTGGGAGTCATGATATGAGTTTGAATGATTGGAAGGAAGATAGTCAGCCGAAGCTGGTGGGCGACCAAGAAAAACCTTTAAACGACGGCGCAGCTGCCGAATCCCAACAGGATGGTGATTTTTGGGATCACAGTCAAAACGGTGTTGTTGAAAATGAAGTTGAGGTTGTGGCTAACGAGGTAGAAATTCAGGAAGCAGTAGAAGGTCAGGGAGTAGTCGAACATCCTGGGATGCCGTCTGAAAAAAACGAGAAGAAGAGCAAACGTAAAAAAGACAAGGCGAAGAAGAAAAAGAATAAAGCCGAGGATTTGAATGCGCCTGATTTGTTGGGTACGAATAAGGGCGTGGAAACCATGTTCCGCAATGCCGTACGCTCAGAGATGGAATTGCTGGCGCTGGCGGCAACCAAAGCGAACATTATGATTTCGTTGAATGGTTTTATTGTTTCTGCACTGATGATTTCGGGCGCGTTTATTTTTTCATCGTCGCCCGAATTTTTGATTCCGGCCAGTACGTTTATGATTACTGCCGCCGCGTCTATCGTGTTTGCATTGCTTTCTGCTTCGCCGGAACGTATCGGCAAAATGCAGGCGGCGCGTACATGGCTTAAGGATTTTGTCCGCGGCCGTTCTAAGTTGCGGGATTTGAAAACCCGCCTCAGCAGTACCGAAACGCGCTTTTTTGGCGGCAGCCAGCCCAATATTTTGATTTATGAAGACCGTGTGAAACTGCAAAAAGATCAATATTGGGAAATGATGCAGGAAATTATGGGCGACCGTAAACAAATCTATGAAAAGATGAGCGACCATCTTTACTGGCTCGGTTTGTTGGCGGATAAGCAGTTCAAATATATTAACTTATCTTACGCGGTATTCCGCTGGGGTTTGCTGGCTTCGTTGTTGGCATTTATCGGCGTGAAAACATTGCCGTCATTACTTATGCCTCCGGCCAACAATGCGGCAGAGCTGCGTTCGCTGGGTATCAATATGTTTAACGGCGTATTTGAGCCTTCTGCCTTACAACAGCTCCCGGATGGTAAGTTGCTGATTGCGGAAGACGAACCAAATCATGCGTTCAGTATCATCAGCATTGATAAAACCGGCAGGTTTGTGGAAGACGAGGCATTGGATACACGCGTGATTACCGGTTTCAAACGCCGTCTCAGTGACTTGGAGGCTTTGGCTCGCGACGATGAAGGCTTTATCTACGCGCTGACTTCACACTCGCGCACCCGTAAAGGCAACCGTTCGCCTGACCGCGAACATCTGATGCGCTTTAAAATCCAAGACGGCAATGTGTTGGGGCTGACCAGCTACGACAATCTGACGCAAGTTTTGGAAACCGATCACAAGCTGCATGATTTGATTCGCGAGCGAACCAAGGCAGAAGTTTCTTTTGAAGAAATCAATATTGAGGGCATGGCGTTTGATCCGGTGAAAAAACGTCTCGTTTTGGGATTCCGTGATCCTGAGTTTAACAACATGGCTTTGGTTGCGTTTATCAGCAATCCGAAAGATGTATTTGAGCGCAATGCCAAGCCTGAGTTTGATGAAGTGGCCGTGATTGATATTGATGGCGGCGGTATCCGTTCCCTCAACTATGATCCTGTGTTGAAAACCTACGTGATTGCCAATGAAGTGAAGGATGAGAATGGACAGAAATTCTCACAACTGTGGACTTGGAGCGGTAATCCGACCGATGAACCGCAAAAAATTTCTCTGCCTAATCTGCAACACATCACCAACGTTGAAGCCGTTGATTCGATTACCGTTAACGGCAAGCCGCAGATGATTCTGATGGGCGATGAAGGCAATGCTTCACAGAAAATTACTGCCAAGTATATGTTGGTAGATTACAGCCAACTGGGTAAACAGTAAGTTATCTTGGCTACCGAGTAAAAGGCCGTCTGAAACCGATAGTTTATGGTTTCAGACGGCCTTTTATTCAGTAAAACAGGTTGATGGGTTTAAATACTCTAATCAATGATGATTAACCCAAAAAAGTGGACAAGTTTCAGACGGCCTTCAAACCATTGATGACACGTTTGTAGCAGGTATAAACCAATGCTGCGCAGGCCAGCCACATAAGGATATAGAAAGTCGAATGGAAGCTGCCGGCGATTGCATACCATACGGCCAATGCGCCGATAAAGAATGCGCGGTCGCTTTTGCCGAATGGCCCGTCATAACGACGGCCGTTGCCATGAACTTGTCCCAAAACGCCGCAAAACTCAGTCATTGCCGCCAGCCAAATAAACAGGGCAATTTGCACGCCGCCGAAGGGTGCGATGAAGGCAAAAGGCAAATACAAAGCAGCATCGGCGACAATATCGGTGATTTCATTCAAATAGCCGCCTAATGCTGATTGTTGGCCGAACTCCCGTGCCAGCATGCCGTCCATCGCATTCAATGCCATACGGACAAACAACCAGATCGGCAAAAGCCAGAATAATGTGGATACACCTGCAAACAATGCTAAAAGCAAACCAATCAAAATAGAAACGGCGCAGGCAAACAGAGTGACCTGATTGGCAGTAATGCCTTTTTGATACAGTCGCTTAACCATGGGGCGCAACAGGTTTTGAAATTTTGGTTTCAGGGCGTAGATGCTCATAATTATGCTATATAAAAGAAAATGAAGTGCCGTGATTATAGACGAAATCCGTTATAATCCGTCAATCTTCGAATCACGCGGTTCGCAAACCTCCCGCGTTAACAAAACTAGGAATTTACTATGGAAAAACAGCAGGCCCTCGTTATTTTTTCGGGCGGGCAGGATTCAACAACCTGTCTGGTTCAGGCAATTCAAACATATGGCCGTGAAAATGTGCAGGCCATCACTTTTCAATATGGGCAACGCCACGCCATCGAATTGGAGCGAGCGCGTTGGATTGCCCAAGATTTAGGCGTGAAGCAGACAGTACTCGATTTGAGCTTGATGCAACAGATTACACACAATGCCTTGATGGATGATACGGCATCCATTGAAACAGCTTCAGACGGCCTGCCCAATACATTTGTAGATGGACGCAATGCTTTGTTTTTGCTTTACGCCGCTATTTACGCCAAAGGGCAGGAATACGCCATATCATTGCCGGCGTGTGCGAAACCGATTTTTCCGGTTATCCCGACTGCCGCGATGTGTTTGTTAAGTCGATGAATGTCACGCTGAATCTGGCTATGGATTACGCTTTTCAAATTCACACGCCTTTGATGTATTTAACCAAAGCGCAAACATGGGCGCTGGCAGATGAAATGGGTGTGTTGGATTATATTTGCGAGCATACGCATACCTGTTATAACGGCGTGGTCGGTGGTTGCCATGAATGCCCAAGCTGTATTTTGCGCGAGCGCGGTTTGTCGGAATATTTGGAAAGTAAAAAGGCCATCTGAATTAAGAGGGGCATCTATTTCCAATATCCAGTTGTACGAAAAGGCCGGCGGATTCGCATTTGAAGTGCAACTTTCCCTAACAGAAAAAGGCCAGTATGCGGTAGCATACGGCCTTTCCTGCAAGAAAGATTGCCATGAGCTACACACAACTGACCCAAGACGAACGATACCACATCCAATACCTATCCCGCCACTGCACCCTCACCGAAATCGCCAAACAGCTTAACCGCCACAAAAGCACCATCAGCCGAGAAATCAAGCGGCACTGCTTACAAGGGCAACAATACAGTGCCGAAAAAGCCCAGCGGCAAAGCCGGACTATCAAACAGCGTAAGCGACAACCCTATAAGCTCGATTCGCAGCTGATTCAACACATCGACACCCTTATCCGCCGCAAACTTAGTCCCGAACAAGTATGCGCCTACCTGCACAAACACCACCAAATCACGCTCCACCATAGCACCATTTACCGCTACCTTCACCAAGATAAAAGCAACGGCGGCACTTTGTGGCAACATCTCAGAATATGCAGCAAACCCTACCGCAAACGCTACGGCAGCACATGGACCAGAGGCAAAGTACCCAACCGTGTCGGCATAGAAAACCGACCCGCCGTCGTCGACCAAAAATCCCGTATCGGCGATTGGGAGGCCGACACCATCGTCGGCAAAGGCCAGAAAAGCGCATTATTGACCTTGGTCGAACGCGTTACCCGCTACACCATCATCTGCAAATTGGATAGCCTCAAAGCCGAAGACACTGCCCGGGCAGCTGTCAGGGCATTAAAGGCACATAAAGACAGGGTGCACACCATCACCATGGATAACGGCAAAGAGTTCTACCAACACACCAAAATAACCAAAGCATTGAAAGCGGAGACTTATTTTTGCCGCCCTTACCATTCTTGGGAGAAAGGGCTGAATGAGAACACCAACGGACTCATCCGGCAATACTTCCCCAAACAAACCGATTTCCGCAACATCAGTGATCGGGAGATACGCAGGGTTCAAGATGAGTTGAACCACCGACCAAGAAAAACACTTGGCTACGAAACGCCAAGTGTTTTATTCTTGAATCTGTTCCAACCACTGATACACTAGTGTTGCACTTGAAATCCGAATCCAAGGCCGTCTGAAAAATTCATTTCAGACGGCCTTTGGCTATGTATTTTGTTCTGCTTAGAACAGCAAATCTGCTGGTTCGCTGCTTGCCGGAGCATCTTTCACAGGAGAAGAGGCTGGGGCAGTAGCCGGTTCGGAAGCGGCTTTAGGCGCGGAAGCAGGAGCATCGGCTGGGGTGGTAGCCGGTTTGGCAGCAGGTTTTGCCGGTTTTACCGGAGTCGGGCGAACGCTTTGTTTCGGTTCGGATGCTGCCTTGTTTGTATCGTCGGTAGCATCGACTTCGATTTCAGTGCCTTGAGGCAATACCACATCTTTAGCGGGAGCCGGTTTCGGCATGACTTTTAGGTTTGCTGTAAGCATCCGTGCCGCTGGTCCATGCCAAAGATTTCAAAGGCGATTTGAGTTTCACGCCTTTGGCGCAGGTCAGACAGTTTGCTGCGCCGGTGCGCCCTTTCAGGATTGCATCCACACGCGCGGCAGGAATGGTTTTTACCGTGCGCTTTTGCCCAGGCGGCAATGCTTTTTTTCAAGGGCAGCCGTATCAAGGTTTTTCTTGTCGTACGGGTCACGATAGGCAGCCAGCCACAAGTTTTGGTTGGCATCTTCGTTCAGGCTTGCCATTTGGTAAATAACGGAGGCAGGAGAACCTGTTGCGATGGTTTTGGCGAATTCCAATGCATCAGGCGATTTCATGCGCACGCAACCATGGCTGCGGACACCGGGTACGCTGGCAGGGGCATTGGTGCCGTGGATACCAAGGCTCAATTTAGGGTCGCCAAGACGGACAAATACGGGGCCCAGCGGGTTATTTGGACCAGCCGGTACGCTTTTTACGCCGTCATTGCGTTCTTTTTGGATGGATTTAGGGATGTGCCAAACCGGGTTGTAGGCTTTTGCGCCGATTTTATGTTCGCCCAGGTTGGTTTGGGTCATGGCTTTGCCGACGGCAACAGGATAAATTTTACTCAGTTTGCCGTTGTCGTAGAGGAACAAACGCTGTTGCGTAATATTGATAACGACGTGTTGTCCGGAAGAGGCGGGGGAGACGTCTGGAATAAGTGTGTTTGCAGCAGCGGCTGAAGTTAAAAGAGCGGCTGTCAGGCCGAACAGTATTTTTTTCATGTCGTCTTTTTTTGTAGGGTTTGAAATGAAAGTTTTTGGCGCATGATACCTGAAACTATGTGTTTTTGTGAGAAAATATGCGCTTTCGGTATTGGAAGACAGTCAAACGGTCGGGCAGCGGCTGAGTGACGGAAACGGTATGGGTGTGAAAGAACAGTATCAAGAGACGGAAGTTTTTTCTTTGGATTATGAGGGCAGGGGTGTTGCCAGAGTCGATGGGAAGACTGTATTCATCGGCGGTGCGCTGCCTGGAGAGCGTGTAACGTTTGTCATACATAAAGAGAAAAAACAGTTTGCAGAGGCTCAAGTTGAAAAGGTTTTGAAGGCTTCTTCCGAACGTGTCGAGCCGGCGTGTTGCTATTTGATACATGTGGCGGCTGTTCGCTTCAGCATGTTTCTTTCGGAGCACAAGTTGCGTTAAAGCAACGGATTTTGGAAGAACAGTTGGAACGGATAGGTAAGGTCAAGCCGGAGCTAATTTTACCCCCTTTATATGGTTACTCCTGGTATTATCGCGATAGAGCACGTTTGAGTGTTTCGGTGGATAAAAAAGGCCGTCTGAAACTCGGTTTTCAGGCCAAAAAAAGCCATGATGTCGTCAATATTCACCATTGCTATATTTTGCCTAAGCATGTGTCCGATAGATTGCCTGATGTCCGCAATTTGCTGCAAAAGCTGCATGATGACGGTGTAAAAGTGAAATTTGTTGAGTTTTATTGCGGAAAAAATGTGACGGTGCTCAACATTCGTTTCGTAAATCAACCGTTTGGACAAATATTAAGCGAATTGCGTAAATGGTTTGATAAGATATTGTCGGGTGCTGAAAAGGCATGGCAAATATGGTTGCAGGATCATGCCGAGTCCTTGCCGTTTTACCCTGAGAATGCGCCTGCCCTGAACTATACTTTTGCTCAATTTGATGTGGAAATGCCTTACAAACCCGGTGATTTTACGCAGATTAATGCTCAGCTGAACGAAGTGATGGTGGCAAGGGCTGTCAGGCTTTTAAATCCTCAAAAAGGAGAGCGGATTGCCGATCTGTTTTGCGGTTTGGGCAATTTTAGTTTGCCGCTGGCAAAAAGTGGCGCATCGGTTGTTGGGATTGAAGGCGCCGATTATTTGGTTGATAGGGCAAGGGAAAATGCACGCCTGAATCGTTGTGCCGAGAATATGACGTTTTCTGTTGCAGATTTATTCGATACCGATGAAAAGACTGTTGAGTCGTGGGGACAATTTGACAAGATGTTGCTGGATCCGCCGAGAAACGGAGCTTATGCTGTTGTCAAATCGCTACACAAACCGTTTTTGCCTCAGAAGATAGTGTATGTTTCGTGTAATCCATCAACATTTGCACGAGATGCCGGTGTCTTGGTTGATAAGGGTTATAAGTTTAAGGCGGCAGGAATCATGAATATGTTTGCACAAACCTCGCATGTTGAATCCATTGGTGTGTTTGAGTTGTAAATTGGTATCAAGTCCTTTATGTAAGTAGGGTTTTTAATGTAAAAATGAGTGCATTCATGTTATCATCATTCGTTTGGGGAATGAATAACGTTGAAGTTGCGTGTAAAGCAACAGATGTTAATAAATGCAGTTTGCAGCGCAAGACCGGGAGGTGTTCTTGAACTATCAACTTTTAACTATTTTTTTGCTGGTGCTTTTTTTGCTGGTGTTGGTTTTTGTTCGTCATAAACAAAGTAACAATTCAGACAAACAAAGCGCACATGCATCAAAAAGCGGCCGTACATCTGCTGCTCATACAGCCTCCTCTGAGGATGGAAACGACTGGATTGAGAAAGTCAACCAGACGGTTTCCAATGCGGATAATCAAGACTGGGAATGGGGTGGAAGCGGCTCAAACGATGCAACAGCTTCTGTTTCCGCACAAGAAGTCGATCCGTTGACCGAATATCAGGTTTATAAACAGTTCGGCTATGAGAGCAAAGCAGCGGAGTCTTTGGCCGGTTATCTCAATACTTTGGAAGACGGTGCTCCGGAAAAACTGGTTCATGAATTAATCGGTTTGAATCTGCGTGTCGGCAATATCGATATGCTGGCGGATACGCTTGAGCGTCATAGTGCTTCCCTTTCTGAAGACACCGTAGCCGAATACCTGAAAGCCGGCCTGGCTTTGGATTCTACTAACCTGCGTCTGCGTGTTTTTGCCGAGCGTTATCTCGGTTGGAATATGCAGGAAGTGGACCGTCAAATTGGCGACCAAAATGGTTTGGAAGTTGCTTCCGACGAGCATATTGCCTTTGAGAGCGATTCGGTTGAACGCATGGTCGTCCCAGGTATGGGCAAACGTGCGCCTATCGTATTAGGCAAGAAAGATTTTGGTGAAATCAGCCCTGAAGAGATGGGTGCGGTTATTGGTTTTGCCAAACCGGAGCGTAGTGCAAAAATCCTGAAAGACAAGATCAGCTACGAGACTGCTTTGCATCAATACAACAAAGCAATCCAAACTTCTGCGAAGCCTGCTGGTCTCATTATCGATGCCTTGCGTCTGGATTATCAGAACGAAGAAGTAGGGCAGTTTGCCAAGCATCTGTGGAAGCTTTACCACTCTTTGGGTCAATATGGCCGTCAAGTAAAAAGAACGTATGCTTGGTTGGGGTTATAGCCTTGGTTATCACGAGATTTTTTTGATGATTTGGAAAAAAAGGGGCCGTCTGAACAGCAAATTAAAGAGATTGGCTTTGAAACGCGGTTATATTCAGCCAAGTTCTTTGCAGATGAAAGCCAAATATCGTGAGTTGGTTCAAAAAAAGACTCTTCGGTTATCAGCGCCAGCTCTTCACCTGCTGATGAAGCTCTGAAAGAAGTGGAATCTTTGTTGGCCTACGGTCAGTTGGATTTAGCCATCGGTACTTTAGAACAGGCTGTTTTGCAGTATCCTCAAGAATCGCAGTTGTACATTATCTTGTTTGATTTGTACGAACGCGTTGAAGATTGGGGACGTTTGGAACAATTTCTGCGCTTGTTGCGTGAACGTGTTGTCAGCCTGCCTGAAGAGGTTGTTTTGGCAATGAGCCGTCTCTTGCAACGAATGAACCAATATTCAAAAAAATAAGATAATCGTAGAAAGTACGAGTGATGAATAATCATTTACCAAAAATTAAAACCATACGGGTTATGTTACAGGAGATGGGTGAGCAACAGCAGGCGGTATTCCGTATGGCATTTAAAATGCACAATACGACGAATTACGTCATCGTTTCCCCTGATTCTGATGAAAAACCGGATTTGGTATTGGTTGATACCGATACTCCGGCAGGTGTAGAGGCTTGGAAAGAGTCGAAGAAAACTTATCCGGAAGTACCTGTGGCTATGTTTTCTTCCGAATTGCCGACAGTAACGACTCCTTATTTGGCTAAGCCGGTTAAGTTCGATACCTTGTTTCCTATTTTGCGCAGCCTGGCTCAAGGTGGCAATGTTTTTGAGCCGTCTGAACAACAAGCGGCTGAAGAGAATAAAAGACAATCAAATTCCGACGGTACAAGAAAAGCAACCATTCGCCGATTTAATCCAAATAAAGGCTTGTTGGGTGCGCTGAAATTTGCCAGTCAAGGACACCAAGATATTGCCGTCTTGCATGAAGGCAAGCCGATATTAATCGTGTTTCCTAGTATCCAGCGAGTACTGTTGACAGTCAGTGCCAACGAGTTGGAGAAATTGTGTAAGAACGATAACTTGGCTGTCGTGTGTAAGGCTGTTCCTGATAATCCTCAATGGAAAGAAAGCCAAAGTCACCATTATGTCATGCTTGTGGCAAATGGCTATTTGGACTGCATCAGGCCGTCTGATTTATCCGATGACGCCGCAAACTGTCTTTACACTCAAGCGTTGGCCAAACTTAACTCGTTTGGCACATGTTCCGGAATCTATGCGTTTGTCGGCATTTCTGACGAAAACATCTGTTAATCTGAACATCCTCTATAAAGTCATGCCTTTAGAAATGTCTGATATTTTGAACTATTTATCGGCAACATATATGACAGGCTTTTTGGCGACAGATACAGAGTTTGCAACTGATGCGAACAATACACCTTCGTTGAACGAACAGATTGATGTGAATAGCAAAGACGTACCTGAAACAGCAATGAGCAAAGAGGCTCAAAAAATTGCCGGTCCGTCGAAAGAACAACCTCGCGGCCTGTTGCAACGCCTGATGCGTAAGTTGCTGGGTAAATCGTAAAGGACACGTCATGAAAGAAAATAAAATTATCTTTACCGGTCCTGTTGGCGTAGGTAAAACCACTGCAATTTCAGCTTTATCTGATGAACCACCGGTTCAAACCGATGCATCCGCATCCGATATGACACTTGTCCGCAGGGGTACACGACTGTGGCGATGGACTACGGTGTCATTCATTTGGATGAGGAAACCAAGGTTCACCTGTATGGTACGCCTGGTCAGGAGCGTTTTAATTTCATGTGGGAAATTCTGAGCCAAGGCAGTATGGGCTTGGTGCTCCTTTTGGATAATACAAGAAGCAATCCGTTGAAAGACTTGCAATTCTTCTTGGATGCATTCCGGGAGTTACTGAAAAAAGCGCCTCTGGTTGTAGGGGTAACGAAGATGGATATTCGATCCTTACCAAGCGTGGATGTTTATCAAAAATATTTAGCACAGAATAATTTTAATGTACCGGTTTTTGAGATTGATGCGCGTCGAGAAGACGATGTAAAACAATTGGTTACTGCCATGTTGTTCTCAATTGATCCCGGATTAGAGGTATAAGATGGAAGCGACACTCTCTTTACAAGCAAATTTATATCCTAAGATTACACCGGCGGGTGCGTATTATGCTGTTTCAAGTGATACGCCCAGTGCCAGCAGAACTTTATTGTATGGCCTGTTGCGTGCAGAGCCGTCTGAAACCATCAGTAGCGAAAAAATCTTGGCATGGGCGGATACCAGCGACATCAATACCGCTTTGAACCTGTTGTACCGCCTCCAACGCTTGGAATTTGTATGGTGATGAGGAAATCAGCACAGACGATATCCATTTGACTGACGAGCAATTGCCTACATTGTTGGAACAGTTGTCAAATTCTGGCAAGGCTTTATTGGCTGATGAAAACGGTTTGTATTTTGCCAATGCCAATTTCCATCATGAGGCTGCAGAAGAGTTGGGTCTTTTGGCGAGTGAAGTGGCCAAAATGGAAGATAATCACCGTCTTTTGATTCGCAATAACCTGCATATCAATAATAGCGCATGGGGTATTTGTGATCCTTCAGGCCAAAGTGAATTGACCTTTTTCCCTCTGTATATTGGCATGACCAAGCTGATTTTGGTAATTGGCGGAATGCCTGACTTAAATAAAGAGGCTTTTGTTACTTTGGTTAAAGTGCTGTACCACCGATACGGCAGCTGTTGATTTTTGCCTGACCGATATTTATTTTAGAATGGAGCGACTATGCAACAACTATTAATCTCTGTATTAAGCGATTTGAACAATACCTCTGCTGATATCACTGCTTCTGCAGTTATTTCTACAGACGGCCTGCCGATCGCAACCATGCTGCCTTCCCACTTGAATGCAGACCGTGTAGGTGCGATGTCGGCAACGCTTTTGGCATTGGGCAATCGTTCCGTACATGAGTTGGCTTGCGGTGAGTTGGATCAGGTAATGGTTAAAGGTAAAAATGGCTATATTCTATTGAGTCAAGCAGGTGAAAATGCAGTGTTGGCATTGATGGCAAAAGAAAGTGGTAAATTGGGCTTGATTTTGTTGGATGCGAAACGTGCGGCCAAACAAATTGCTGAAATCTTATAAAAGTTTTATAAATTAAAAAGATATAAAAATATTTTTGTTTTTATATAGATTGTTGCTTGACAGGTTTCTGATATTTTCTATATAATTCCATCTTTAATTCCCCGATAGCTCAGTCGGTAGAGCGACGGACTGTTAATCCGCAGGTCCCTGGTTCGAGCCCAGGTCGGGGAGCCAAATTTTAAAACCACCATGTTACATGGTGGTTTTTATTTTATCTATTTATTGAGTATTTTTAATATATTGATAATGCGTGGTGAGATGGTTGTACTTAATGCTTCAATTTTCAGACGGCCTACCAGCATATTTAAATATCTCATTTATTTTTTAAGCTATACATAATATTTATAGAAAAAATAATATCTTATTGTTATCTATGGAAAACTCACATACATTACATTCTTCATCACGCTTTCGGTTCGCATTAAAAAATGCGGCATGGCATTTGTTGATTAGTCTGATTTTGGCAGGATTGGCCGCTTTGTTGGTATTTGGAGTTTGGTATCCTTATCCATATGCCGAGCTGACAGGCGGATTGGCTTTATATAAACTGGTCATTTCAGTAGATATTGTTTGCGGCCCATTGTTGACTTTGATTCTTGCCAGTCCGAGCAAGAAACTTAAAGAGAGGATTGTTGATTTTTCCTTAATCGGCATGATTCAGCTGGCTGCTTTAATTTATGGTTTGTACAGCGTATCTTTGGCGCGTCCAGTGGTTGCCGCATTTGAAACCGATAGGATAAATGTGGTAACTGCTGCAGAAATTGATGTAAATGATTTGAGCCATGCCTCGAAGGATTTGCAGGATTTATCTTGGTTTGGCGTGCGCCGTGTTGGGTTGCGTGAAGCAACGAGTCCGGATGAGGCTAACCAAAGTCTTGATTTGTCTTTGAAAGGTATTGAACCGAGTATGAGGCCTTCTTGGTGGTTGCCAGATTCGCTGCAGGAGCGTGAGAAAATTCGTAAGGCAATGAAACCGTTGTCTGTCTTGGCAAAAGCCCATGGCATGAGTGAGGAGTCAATTTTTAAACAGGCTTCGCTGGAAAACGATGGGAAAAAGTTGTATTTCTTGCCATTTACCAGTGCGCGCAGTAAAGAATGGGTTGTGATATTGAATGAGCAGGCAGATTTTTTGGGTTATGCGCCGATTGATGGTTTTATCAAGTAAGAAAAGGCCGTCTAAAAGCGGGTAAGTGATGGTATAGGCTGTTTTTAAAAGAAAATATGCTGTCAGACTTTGCCTTTCTTTCGTCAAACTGATAAACTGTTTGCCATTATTTTTGACCGAGGCATAAATTTTTCATGAAAGACGCAGAGCAGAGTAGTTGTTATACCGCTTCTTTCCCTTTATTTATGTCCGAACTTTGGCAGTCTGTCCGTTTTAAGCGGAACGGCTGCCTTTTTGTATTTTAAAGGAACACAATTATTATGGATTTCAGTTGGTTGGCAGAGCCGCATACTTGGATAGGCTTTGCCACGCTTCTGGTTTTGGAAGTTGTTTTAGGTATTGATAACCTTGTTTTCGTAGCGATTTTGGCAAACAAGGTTAAACCATCGCAACGTGATAGGGCGCGGATAACGGGCTTGGGTTTGGCCGTTGTTATTCGGATTTCATGCTGGGCTTTATGGCGCACATCATGACGCTGACGCGTCCTTTGTTTGAGCTGGGCGGCTTGGAGATTTCCGGTAAAGATATGATTATGTTTGCCGGCGGTATTTTCCTGCTTTATAAAGCAACTACCGAGCTGCACGAACGCCTTGAAGGCCACAATCAATTTGCTGTTGCTGAAGGGCAGAAGAAGCATTCCGCTTTTTGGGGCGTTGTGGCGCAAATCTTGATTTTGGATGCGGTTTTCTCTATCGATTCTGTCATTACGGCAGTGGCGATGGTGGATCATATTGTGGTGGCAATGGGTGCGGTTGTTGTGGCGATGACTGTGATGATTTCTGCCAGCAAACTGTTGACTGCCTTTGTGGACAAGCATCCGACCGTTGTGATGTTGTGTCTGGGTTTCTTGTTGATGATCGGTTTCAGTCTGATCGCGGAAGCCTTCCATTTCCATATTCCGAAAGGCTATTTGTATGCGGCGATCGGCTTCTCGATTTTGATCGAACTGTTTAATCAGGTTTCTCAAAAGAATGCCCGCAAAAATGACTACATCAGCACTTCTTGGCGCAAGCGTACCGCTGAAAATGTGTTGGGTATGATGGGTATCCGCGAAAGCATTTTGGCAAAAGCAGGCGATAATGGCGGCGATGACGAGCATTTTGAAGAAAACGAAAAATCCATGATTCGCAGCGTGCTGACTTTGGCGGAGCGTCCGATTATGGGCGTGATGATTCCGCGTCGGGAAATCGAGAAATTGGATATTTCCCAAAGTCGGGAAGAGCAAAATGCGCAGTTGAAAAATACGCCGTATAGCCGGTTGTTGGTTGTCGGTAAGGCAGGTGTAGATGAGCCTTTGGGCTATATCAGTAAAAAGATTTGCTGAACCAACTGCTTGAATCGGGCGAAATCAATATTCAGACGGCCTTGCGTCAACCATTGATTTTGCCGGACAGTACGACGGCGTTGAATGCGATTGAATTGTTCCGTCAAAGCAGCGCGGATTATGCGTTGGTGGTGGATGAATTTGGCGCGGTGTTGGGTATGGTGACCATGAAAGATTTGTTGGAAACCATTGCCGGTGAATTCCCCGAAGAGTTTGAGCGTGAGGAGGAAGAAGCTGTTCCGGCCAGTCAGGATGAAACGCTGTCTGTGGATGGGGCATTGGAGTATGTGGAATTGGCTTCTCAGTTAAATCTGCCTGCTCAAGAGGAAGACGCGGACTTTCATACCGTTGCCGGCTTGATTATGGAAGAATTGCAAAGTATTCCTGATGTGGGCGACTTCATCGATTATCATGGCTGGCGTTTTGAAGTGGTTGAGAAGGACGGACAACGGATTGCCCGTGTAAAAATTAATCGTTTGCCGGAAGAAGAATAAGTAAAGGCTAATATAGTAAAGGCCGTCTGAAAATGTTCAGACGGCCTTTTTATTTATTCAACTTTAGTTGCCGTAATGTCCTGAGCCTAAGATTCGGTGTGAATGTGCGCCGGTTGCATGGTGGGGATTGCTCGGAACTTGATTACACCAACAGGCTGCAAGCCAGGCGAAAGCGGCGGCTTCGACCCATTGTGGGTCAAGATGGAGCTTGGCTGTGCTGTGCAATTTGGTGTCAGTAGAAAACAGGGTTTCCAAGTCTTGCATCAAAACCGGATTGCGGATACCGCCACCGCAGATATAAAGATTATGAATCGCCGGAGCAGCTTGCTTGGTCGCATCAAATGGTTTGTGCGGTATAAAAGACCAATGTGCGTATCACATCTTCCGGTTTTTCATTACCTTTCAGACGGCCTTGAAGCCAGCTTAGGGAAAACAATTCTCGGCCTGTACTTTTCGGATAAGGACGGCTGAAGTAAGGATGGTCGAGCAGGTTAGCGAGCAGGTCAGGGAGGACTTCGCCTTGTGCGGCTTTTTCCCCATTTTTGTCGTAAGGCTGTTGCCAGATATGTTGCATCCATGCATCCATCAGCATATTGCCGGGGCCGGTATCGAAGCCGAAAGAAGGGCTGTCAGGCGGGAGGATGCTGATATTGGAAATGCCGCCAATGTTGAGTACGGCGCGGGTTTCATTTGCATCTTGAAACAACGCTTCGTGAAAAGCGGGGACGAGGGGCGCACCTTGACCGTTACAGGCAAGGTCGCGGCTGCGGAAGTCGCCGACCGTGAAAATGTCGGTCAGTTCGGCTAAAAGCGAGAGGTTGACCAATTGAATGCTGTAACCGTGTTCAGGCGCATGGCGGATGGTTTGTCCGTGGCAGCCGATCGCGACAATGTCTTTGGCCGACAGGTTTTGTTCTGCCAATAGTTGTTGGACGGTTTGGGCGTATAGGCGGCTGAGTGTTTGCGCCAGGATATTGCTTCTGTGCAATTCATTTTCACCTATGTCTTGCAGTGCCAACAATTCTTGGCGCAGGCCGTCTGAATAGGGTAGAAAGCTATGGGCAACGGCGCGTTGCCATTGCTTGCCCTGCATTTGGATCAGTACGGCATCGGCACCGTCCATGCTGGTTCCGGACATGATGCCGATATAGTATTGGGGTTGCATTTCGGTTACAGAAAGAGAAGGTAAAATGACATTTTAACGCCTTTTGACGTTTTTACGGGAATTTCGGCATTTAATGTAAATAGTTGGTGCAAGAAAGATTACAAAGAGGTTAAAATAACGCGACTCAACATGTTTTCCAAAAGGAAACTTTCCATGGCTCAAACTCAGTCGAGTGCGAACTTGAAGCTGATTAATACGGTTTTTGCCGCTATGCTTGTGAGCATGGTCGGCTATTTTATTTATTGGGGCTTGGGTTATACCCACTACAACCACTCCGGCCTGTTTATCCTTGCTACCTTTTTCGGCGTCTTTATGGCGTTTAATGTGGGTGGTAACGATATTGCCAACTCTTTCGGTACAAGTGTCGGCTCCGGCACATTGACCATTCCGCAAGCTTTGTTGATTGCGGCAGTATTTGAAGTCAGCGGCGCAGTGATTGCCGGTGGCGAGGTAACAGATACCATCCGTAAGGGTATTGTCGATTTGAATGGCATGCATCTGGATCCGATGCAGTTTGTCTTTATTATGATGTCTGCGCTTTTGGCTGCAGCATTGTGGCTGCTTTTTGCATCGCACAAAGGCCTGCCGGTTTCTACGACACATGCCATTATCGGCGGTATCGTCGGCAGTGCCTTGTGTATGGCGGCATTGAACGGTGTGGATTCCGTTGCGCTGATCCAATGGGACAAGTTGGGCGAAATTGCCTTGTCTTGGATTTTGTCTCCGGTTTTGGGCGGCATCGTTTCCTATCTGTTGTTTTCACGAATCAAGAAAAACGTTTAGACTATAACTCTTGGGCTGATAATACGCTCAAAGGCATCAAGCTGGAGAAGAAAGCTTATAAAGAAGAGCATCGCCTGTTTTTTGAAGCCTTAAGTGAATCTGAAAAAGTCGAATACGCCACCAAAATGGCGCACGATGCCCAAATCTATGATGAGCCGGACTTTGATCCTGCAGAATTGCAGTCTGAGTATTATCGCGGTCTGCACCGCTTTGACAGTCGTAAGGGTGAAGTAGATTCTTACAGAGCCCTGCATTCTTGGGTGCCGTTTATTGCTTCTGTCGGCGGTATGATGATTGCGGCCATGTTGATTTTCAAAGGTCTGAAAAATCTGCATTTGGGCATGAGCAATGTGAACAGCTTCCTGACCATTTTCATGATCGGTGCGGCTATTTGGATGGGTACGTTTGTATTTGCCAAAAGTTTAAAACGTAAAGATTTGGATAAATCGACCTTCCAAATGTTTTCATGGATGCAGGTATTTACCGCTTGCGGTTTCGCATTCAGCCATGGTGCGAACGATATTGCCAATGCGATTGGTCCGTTTGCCGCGATTATGGATGTGTTGCGTACCAACAGCATTACTGCTCAAAACGCCGTGCCGCCGATTGCCATGTTGACTTTCGGTATCGCTTTGATCGTCGGCTTGTGGTTTGTCGGCAAAGAAGTGATTAAAACCGTAGGCACCAGCTTGGCAGAAATGCACCCTGCGTCAGGTTTTTCTGCAGAGCTTTCTGCCGCCGCCGTCGTGATGGCTGCATCATTTATGGGCTTGCCTGTTTCCAGTACCCATATTTTGGTGGGTGCTGTTTTGGGTATCGGCTTGGTTAACCGCAATGCCAACTGGAAATTGATGAAACCGATCGGCCTTGCTTGGGTGATTACCTTGCCTGCCGCTGCCGTTTTGTCTGTTGTCAGCTATTTGGTTTTACAAGCAGTGTTTTAATTGATTATTTGATTTAAAAAGGCCGTCTGAAAGATATCTCAGACGGCCTTTTATGTTCATAAGAGGAGATTTTAGTTTGCTTTAATGTCGAACAAATAATGTTGTTCAATATTTAAATTGATGCAAGAATAATCAGCGTAATAAAAAAAATACCTTTTGGGAATATCTTAGAAAAAATTTTTGGTTTCAAAACTTGGAGTAGTGAGGCAAACAAAGCTATTTTTAATCAGCCCACTATAAGATTAATGCAATAAAAAGCCCCAATCCATCGACGTTAAAGATGTCGTATTGAATTGGGACTTTATTTATTTAGCGCAAACCTTATCAGGCCGTCTGAACATTATTCAGTAGCTTCGTTGGTCTCAGCTTGTGCAGGAGCCGTTTCTGCTTCAGCGGTAGCCTTAGCGGCTTGACGTTCGGCTTGTGCAGCTAATGCCTGTTGAACGGCTGGGTGCTGTTGGGCGATGGTTTGTTCTTCTGCGCTGACTTCGCCTTTGAAGCGGTTGTTCAAGTCAAAACGTTTGCCGCCGCGAGCCAGGGCTTTCAGATAGCGTGGACGGCGGCAGTGGTTGGCCAGTACGCGTGCAATCAGTGCAGGGTCGTATTGGGGCAGGGCGGCAACCAAGTCTTGGTCGATACCGACGGCCAACGGTTTGAATCGTTTGAATACATCATATTTGCCGTAGATATGGTCGGCAATCATGTCTGTCTGTTTTTTCTTGCTCATGGTTTGGACGGCAGATTTCAGCGCAGCGCCCAAAGCGGTTTCTTGTGCCATTGCGGTTGTATTCCTCTAATATAAATCCGTATTTTCGTCATACGGCAATAAGGTGCTATTGTAGTATAAAGACAGTGATTTGGCTAAATTTTTCTGAGAATATTCAGAAGTAAACGGTTATTCCCTAGTTTGGCAATGTCCGGTGTATTTACCTGAACGTCGGCATTTTGCGCACGATGGCGTAAGGCGTGGTCAATCAATACCAAGGCCAACATGGCTTCTGCAATCGGAGCGGCGCGTAATCCGACGCAGGGGTCGTGGCGGCCGTGTGTGGCAAGCTCGACAGGGTTGCCCTCTATATCAATGCTGCGACGCGGTGTAGCGATGGAACTGGTCGGTTTGATGGCAATATTCACATGAATGTCTTGTCCGGTGCTGATGCCGCCCAAGATGCCGCCTGAGTGGTTGGATAGAAAACCTTGAGGCGTGAGCTCGTCGCCATGCTCGCTGCCGCGTTGCGTTACGCTATCAAAACCTGCACCGATTTCAACGCCTTTGACGGCATTAATGCCCATCATGGCATAGGCAATTTCTGCATCGAGGCGGTCAAAAACTGGTTCGCCCAAGCCGATAGGGACGTTGGCTGCTTCGATGTGAAGTTTTGCGCCGACAGAATCCAATGATTTGCGCACGCTGTCCATATAGTTTTCCAAGTCCTCAATTTGGCTTTGGTTTGCTGCAAAAAAAGGATTTTGGGAAATATATTCGTAACCTTCAAACTGGATTTCTTTTTCACCGACTTGGGTCACGTAGGCGGTAATTTCCGTGCCGAATTTTTCTTTCAGCCATTTTTTAGCGACTGCTCCGGCTGCAACGCGGGCAGCGGTTTCGCGGGCGGAACTTCTACCGCCGCCGCGATAGTCGCGTGTACCGTATTTGTGCCAGTAGGTGTAATCGGCATGTCCGGGACGGAAACTGGTGGCGATATTGCCATAGTCTTTGCTGCGTTGGTCGGTGTTGCGGATTAGGAGGGCGATGGGTGTGCCGGTGGTTTTGCCTTCGAATACGCCGGAGAGGATTTCGACTTGGTCGGCTTCGCGGCGTTGGGTAACGTGGCGGCTGGTGCCGGGTTTGCGGCGGTCAAGGTCAAGCTGGATATCCGCTTCGCTCAATTCTAATCCGGGCGGGCAGCCGTCGATAATGCAGCCCAAGCCTGCGCCGTGGCTTTCGCCGAAAGTGGTAACGGTAAAGATTTGTCCGAAGGTATTGCCTGCCATAGGGATACTCTTTTGAAATTGGGTTTGGAAATTTTTTGCTTATTTGGATAATTCTCAGGCCGTCTGAACAGATGTGAGAACGAAATCAAAGATTCTCGTTTCACCGTTCAGACGGCCTTTTGAGATGACTGCTTAGTTCAATTTACCGTGACACTGTTTATATTTCAGGCCGCTGCCGCAAGGGCAAGGATCGTTGCGGTGAACAATCAGGCCGTTTTGTGCAAGCGTTTCGGGGCTGAAGTCTGTGCCGTCAGGATCGAACGCTTCGGTAACCAAATCGGTTTGCGATTGACCGAGCAATTCTTCCATATCAGGCGCATCGGAGTGGACGGTTTGAACATCGCTGACGCTTTGTGTGACAGTGTGGTCGTATTCACTGTTGCGCTCGATTTGAACGGCGGTCAGCAAAGCGGCAATGTTTTGTTTGATACTGCGCCACAGGTTTTCAAACATAGCGAAAGCTTCGCGTTTGTATTCCTGTTTCGGATTTTTCTGAGCATAGCTGCGCAGATGGATACCTTGGCGCAAGTAGTCCATGGCGGCGAGGTGTTCGCGCCATTGGTTGTCGATAACTTGCAGCATAACATTGCGTTCGAGTCTGACATAGCCTGTTTGCCGACCAATTCGACTTTTTCGGCATACTCGTCTTCGATGCGCTTGATGAGGCGTTCTTTAATGTCTTGGTTGTCCAAAGTGCTGTCTTCTTTCAGCCAGCCTTTAATATCGACATGCAGGCGGAAATCGGCGGCAAGTTGGTGCTCCAGTGCCGGAATGTCCCATTGCTCTTCCATGCTGTCAGGCGGGATGTGGTAATCGACCAAGTCGCTGATAACGTCGGCGCGGATTTCGCGGGTCAAATCGCTGACGTCTTTGCTGGTCAGGATTTCGTTGCGTTGATGGTAAATCACTTTACGTTGGTCGTTGGCAACGTCATCGTATTCCAAAACTTGTTTACGCATATCGAAGTTGCGGCCTTCGACTTTACGTTGTGCGCCTTCGATTTGACGGGTCAGCAGACCGTGTTCGATGGCAACGCCGCGCTCAGGAGCCAAGCGGTTGAGGATGGCGGCGGCACGGTCGAGTGCAAACAGGCGCAACAATGGGTCTTCAAACGACAGATAGAAGCGGCTGGAGCCGGGGTCGCCCTGACGGCCCGCGCGACCGCGCAATTGGTTGTCGATACGGCGACTTTCATGGCGTTCTGTACCGATAATGTGCAAACCGCCTGCGGCCACAACTTGGTCGTGTTCGGCTTGCCAACCGCTTTCAAGGGCGGAAATTTGCGCTTGTTTTTGCTGTTCGCTCAAGGTTTCATCGGCACGGATGGCTTCGATTTGATGTTTGAGGTTGCCGCCCAAGACAATGTCGGTACCGCGGCCGGCCATGTTGGTGGCAACGGTAATTGCGCCAACTTTACCGGCTTGAGCCACAATCAATGCCTCGCGCTCGTGTTCTTTGGCGTTCAGAACGTTATGCGGCAGACCTGCTTTGTGTAATAAGTCAGAAACCAGTTCGGAGTTTTCGATGCTGGTTGTACCGACCAAAACCGGTTGGCCGTTTTTGTGGCATTCGGCGATGTCTTTGACGACGGCTTCGAATTTTTCTTCGGCTGAGCGGAAGATTTGGTCGTTGAAGTCTTTACGTTGTACAGGACGGTTGGTCGGGATGATGACGGTTTCGAGGTTGTAAATGCTTTGGAACTCGAAGGCTTCGGTGTCGGCCGTACCAGTCATGCCGGACAGTTTGTTGTACAGGCGGAAGTAGTTTTGGAAGGTAATAGAGGCAAGCGTTTGGTTTTCGCGCTGATTTCTACGCCTTCTTTGGCTTCAACAGCTTGGTGCAAGCCTTCGGACCAACGGCGGCCGGCCATCAGACGGCCTGTGAATTCGTCCACAATCACGATTTCGCCGTCTTGAATGACGTAGTGTTGATCTTTGTGGAACAGGGTGTGCGCGCGCAATGCAGCCATGAGGTGGTGCATCAGGGAAATATTGGCGGCAGAGTAGAGCGAATCATTTTCCTGCAATAAGCCCATTTGGGTCAGGATTTGTTCGGCGTGTTCGTGACCGGCTTCGCTCAGGATAACTTGGTGTGCTTTCATCTACCCAGTAATCGCCTTCGCCTTCTTCGGTTTCTTGGCGGATAAGTTGGGCAGGAACGGCATTCATCACGCGGTAGAGCTGGATGTTGTCATCCGCCTGGCCGGAAATAATCAGCGGCGTACGCGCTTCGTCAATCAGAATGGAGTCCACTTCGTCGACAACGGCAAAGTTCAATTCGCGTTGAACTTTGTCGTATTGGTCGGTCACCATATTGTCGCGCAGGTAGTCGAAACCGAATTCGTTGTTTGTACCGTAAGTAATGTCGGCACCGTAAGCAGTTTGGCGTTCGAAAGGTTGCAAATCGGCGACGATCACGCCGACGCTCAAGCCTAAGAAGTTGTACAACGGCTCCATAATGCTCGCGTCACGGGAGGCAAGGTAGTCGTTGACGGTAACGACGTGTACGCCTTTTCCTGACAATGCATTCAGGTAAACGGCAAGGGTGGCCACCAGAGTTTTACCTTCACCGGTACGCATTTCGGCGATTTTGCCGTTGTGCAGGACCATACCGCCGATCAGCTGTACATCGAAGTGGCGCATGCCCAATACACGGCTCGAAGCTTCGCGACAGACGGCAAAGGCTTCGACCAAGATGTCGTCCAGGCTTTGGCCGTCGGCGAGACGTTGTTTGAATTCGGCTGTTTTAGCTTGCAGTTCTGCATCGCTCAATGCCTGCATTTGTTTCTCAAGCGCGTTGATTTTGGCAACGGATTTACGATATTGTTTCAGCAGGCGGTCATTGCGGCTGCCGAAGATTTTCTTAGCAATGTTTGTCAGCATGAATAATTCCTGCGCCTTGATATAATAGTGGGCGAAACTGGGATTTTAACACAAGCGCTTGTATAACGCGGTAATGCTGTTTGAAATAAAGGCGGTTTTGCTGTATTTCAATTGTAATTGTTTGGTTAATTTACTGAGAGGCCGTCTGAAACATATGGATTTAGCACAATTAGGCAAGCGCGATCATTTATTGGCGGGCTTGTTGCAACAATCGCAACAATGGCGGAAATTGGATGCAAAAATCAAAACGGTTTTGCCGGTCAACCTGCATCCGCATTTTCAGACGGCCTGCGTAGAAGACGGAAGATTGGTCTTGCTTGCCGCCAACAATATGGCTGCTTCGCGTTTGAAAATGATCCTGCCTGCCATGTTACCCAAGTTGCAAACATTGCATGCAGGCGCCAGGGAGGTGGTGGTCAGGGTAGTCCCCAAGCCTCCGGCTCAGCCGAAAACCAATAGTTTGCGATTGAGCGAGGCAGCTTTAGACAGCTTCGATGAGGCGGCAGCCAAATTGGAAGGCAAACATCCCGAATTGGCGGCGGCATTGGCAGAATTAGTACGCAAGCACAGCCGTTAAATCATGCCAGATGAGATTCTCGTTAAGAAACGTTAAAACTTATATCGTTCGGCTGATAGCATCTAATACTAAAGAAATACGACCTAAAAAGTATCTGTTTTCTTTTAGGTAAACTGATGTAAACTTAGCTTGAAACTTTGATTTCGTGTGAAGTTTGTAGCAAAATAACGCCTGAATTTCACATCACGCTATGCGGATAAATTTTAGTTTGGCGTTTGCCTTTTATTAATATATTCGTGTAGTGCTGTTAATAGAACTTAACAAAACTCTCATCATTAGGAGATACATCAATGAAAGCTTATCTGGCTCTGATTTCCGCTGCCGTTATCGGCTTGGCTGCATGCTCTCAAGAAGCTGCAAAACCTGCTGAGGCCCCTGCTGCTTCTGCCGCTTCCGAAGCTGCCCCTGCAGAAACTACTGCACCTGCTGATGCAGCTCCGGCTTCTGAAGCCGCTCCAGCCGACGCTGCCGCTGCTCCTGCTGCCGGAAACTGCGCGACTACTGTTGAAGCCAATGACGCTATGCAGTTCAACACTAAAGAAATCCAAGTAAGCAAAGCTTGTAAAGAATTCACCATCACCCTGAAACACACCGGTACCCAACCTAAAGCCAGCATGGGTCACAACATTGTCATCGGTAAAACTGAAGACATGGACGGTATTTTCAAAGATGGCGTTGGCGCAGCTGACACTGACTACGTTAAACCTGATGATGCACGCGTTGTTGCACACACCAAACTGATCGGTGGCGGTGAAGAATCTTCTTTGACTTTGGATCCTGCCAAACTGGCTGACGGCGAATACAAATTCGCTTGTACTTTCCCAGGTCACGGTGCTTTGATGAACGGTAAAGTTACTTTGGTTGACTAATCCGCCTAAAGCTTGAAAACAGACAGCCTGCCTTGCGCAGGCTGTTTTGTTATAATCTGGAAACATTAATTTAAGAATAAAACCTATGAATCCGTTTGAAACCAAAAGCGTTACTTTTGCCGAGCCCATTGAAATGCTGTACGCCTGCCACGGCAAAGTGCGCCGTTTCTGCAATCAGGTTGCCATGTTGTCGGACTATATTGCCGAAAACGGCTGCAATCAGGTTGTTTTGCAAACCATCCGCCAAATTGCCCAGTATTTCAACGTTGCCGCGCCGTTGCACCATGAAGATGAAGAAGAAAACTTCTTTCCGCTTTTGTTGCAATATGCGCCGCAAGCACAAGAAAGCGTTGACGAGCTGTTGCGCCAACATGTCAGCCTGCATAGCAACTGGGACGGCGTAGCGGCTGAATTTGCCAAGCTTGAAGCGGATAACGCCTATATCCCTGATGCCGAAGCGTTCAAACGTTTTGTCGCAGGATATGATGTTCATCTGGCGATTGAAGAGCCACTGTTTGATATGGGCAAAACCTTTATCCCCAAAGAAAAATTGACCGAAATCGGCGAAATCATGGCCGCACGCCGCCGTAAATAAGGCCGTCTGAAACAATCGTCTCAAGGAATACACTATGCTAACCCCAAAAAGTTGCGATTTGTTCAATATCCCTTTTTTCCAGTTTTCCCAGCTTAAAAAATACCAGCCTGAAAGCATTCCGCAAATCAAGGCAGACTATAAAGAAAACTGGCAGGTATGGCAGCAGCTGATCCAGCAGGTTGCCGCCGAATTGGGTGCGCCGTTTGCGCCGCCGCATATCGAACGCTGGTGTAACGGCTGGCAGGTACGCGCTCATTTCTTTGCGTATTTCAAATACGAACAATATAAAAATTCCGCAGCGATTTTATCGATTTTGCTGAATCGCCGCCGTTTGAGTGTCAGCTTGGATTGGCATTGCTATAAAGCCGATGTTTCCCCCATTGCGCTGCCTGATTACAACCGCTGGCTGGATAATTTTGATACTGAAAAATACGCTTCATTCGATATGTGGCACGGTGCGGAAAGCGAATATGACGATTATCGTACCGTCGCCCAACAAAGTGACGGCGATAGAAAGCTTCGAGACGACAAAGATTTCTTCTGTATCGGGAAACACATCGAACGCGATGATTTGGGCAAGCAGGATGTCGCGAAATGGATAGTGGAAACAGTGGAAGAATTACTGCCGCTTTATGAAGCTTGTCATGGAAAATAACTCAGGACGTAGAAAGACAAATTGCCCATAATAAACTCAAGGCCGTCTGAAAATCATATTCAGAACGTTTCAGACGGCCTGTTTCTCAAAGTGAACAAACAAATATGACCGAAACTCAATCCTTAGAGCTTGCCAAGGAGCTGATTTCCCGCCCGTCTGTTACGCCGGATGACCAAAACTGCCAACAACTGCTGGCCGAACGCCTGCAAAAAATCGGTTTTTCCGTCGAAGAGCTTCATTTTGGCGACACCAAAAATGTTTGGTTGCGCCACGGTACGCAGGCTCCGGTGTTCTGCTTTGCCGGACATACCGACGTCGTGCCGACAGGCCCTGTTGAAAAAAATGGGATTCGCCTCCGTTTGAGCCGACCGAGCGTGAAGGCCGTCTGTATGGCCGCGGCGCGGCGGATATGAAAACCAGCATTGCCTGTTTCGTTACCGCCTGCGAGCGTTTCGTTGCCGAAAAATCCCGATCATCAAGGCAGCATTGCGCTCCTGATTACTTCGGACGAAGAGGGCGATGCGCTGGACGGCACGACCAAAGTCGTCGATGTGTTGAAAGCGCGCGGCGAGTTGATTGATTACTGTATCGTCGGCGAACCGACAGCCGTAGATAAATTGGGCGATATGTTGAAAAAAACGGCACGCCGCGGCTCACTGTCGGGCAACCTGACCGTCAAAGGCAAGCAAGGCCATATTGCCTATCCACATTTGGCAATCAATCCCGTGCATACTTTTGCCCCGGCCTTGTTAGAGCTGACACAAGAAGTCTGGGACGAGGGCAACGAATACTTTCCGCCGACCAGTTTCCAAATTTCCAATATTAACGGCGGCACAGGCGCGACCAACGTGATTCCGGGCGAGCTGAACGTCAAATTCAATTTCCGCTTCTCTACCGAGTCCACCGAAGCAGGGCTGAAACAACGCGTCCACGCCATTTTGGACAAACACGGCGTGCAATACGATTTGCAGTGGTCTTGCTCAGGTCAACCTTTCTTGACTCAGGCCGGAAAACTGACCGATGTGGCACGCGAAGCCATTGCCGAGATTTGTGGCGTTGAGGCCGAATTGTCTACCACCGGCGGTACTTCGGACGGACGCTTCATCAAAGCCATTGCCAAAGAACTCATCGAGTTAGGCCCGTCCAACGCGACCATCCACCAAATCAACGAAAACGTGCGCTTGGAAGATATTCCTAAGCTGTCGGCAGTGTATGAGGGTATGTTGACGCGATTGTTGGCTGAAAAGGCCGTCTGAAAACGGCAGAAAGGGTATTGCCTCATCAAAATTGGCATACATTGTGACAATACCTTGACTGTCATTAATCGATTTCTTCACTAAAGGTTTCCTATGCAGAAATTTATCTCAGCCCTTGTTGTATTGGGATTGTCATTATCTTTGACAGGTTGTCTTGAATCCGAGCCAAAGCCTCAAGCAGTTTCAATCAATCAAGGAAAAATTTTAGAAAAAAATGTACTGGTGGGGTTGTGGCATATTGACGAGTTACCCATGGATGCGCCCCAAAACGCATATTATCTCAGTCGGGTAGAAACAGCCGGCTCTGACAATCACATTTATGGAAAGCACATTGAGTTTGATAAAGACGGCAGGTTTAGCAGCAGTTATTCAGCAGAATGCGGGAATGAATGTTTTCCGCATTCAGAAGGTCTTTATCGATTTGTAAGTGATGATGAAGTGATTCTGCAAGCGACCAAGGTTGAGCAAAGAGGCTATTGTGGAGAAAACGGAGAGTTTAAAAAGAGTGGCGAGTGGGTCTTGGGAAAATTTAAGATAGAAAAAGACAAAGAATTTGTTGTTTTAAAGAAAATTCTATAATTCCAATTTTTGGATTTTATAAAATTTTGAGTGAATTTCATTGATAGGGTAGGCGGAAACTTCCAGCCAACCTGCACATAAGTTTTAAAGCCGCCGTACCGGATGGTGGATTTTATGATCCGTCGGGTAATCGTTTGGGGTTTGTTGATTATCGGGAGTAAATGCAGATGATTACTCTGCCTTCTTTAAATGCGCTTCCATCAAAGTGGAATGAAATCCGCGAGCAGTTGGAAACCGACTTTTTTGCCGATCTCGAAGCCCTGCTGCACGAGCGGTTTACGGAACACGAAGCCAAGCAGCTTGAGCAGGATTTTATTGATTGTATCGGTTGTACGCCTGAGGAATATGTTCGTATCCGCCGAGCTGTCCGACTGTTGGAAACGCGTTATCCGGATAGCCCGCACGAACTGACTGCCGCCGCGGTTGCCACGCCATTGGGCGAGATGTTGGCGGTGTTCGGCAGTAAGGGTTTGTGTCTGCTGGAATTTGTCGGGCAGAAACATATGGAACAGGAAATCATGGCTGTCCAAAAAGTTTTACGCGGGCAATTTATTTTTCAAGAAAATGAGCAAACGCAACTTTTGCGCCAAGAATTGGATTTATACTTTCAAGGCCGTCTGAAAGTTTTTGCGACACCTTTGGAAACGATAGGCACGGCCTTTCAGCAGCAGGTGTGGAATGCGCTGCTGACCATTCCTTACGGCGAAACGCGCAGCTACAAGGAGCAGGCGCAACAGTTGGGTAATCCTAAAGCCGTCCGCGCCGTTGCCGCTGCAAACGGGCAGAACAAGGTGTCTATCTTGATTCCCTGTCACCGCGTTATCGGCAGCGACGGCAAGCTAACCGGCTACGCAGGCGGTTTGAACCGCAAACAATCGTTGCTTGCCTTGGAGCGAGGCGAAGTTCAGACGGCCTTATTTTGAGTTTTGATAGAGGATAAGGGGTCATGCTTCGGGCAGGCTTCGCACGTTAAAAAAATTGAGCAGCAGAAGGTCGGTGGAAGCCCGACGAAATCTGCATGGAGAAAAATGTTGGGCAATGCCCACACTAGAAAAAGAGAAATAAGACATGAGCCTGAAAAACCGCCATTTTTTAAAACTTTTGGATTTTACGCCGGAAGAAATTACCACCTATCTCGACCTTGCCGCCGAATTGAAGGCCGCTAAAAAAGCAGAGCGCGAGGTGCAGCGGATGAGAGGAAAAAACATCGCCTTGATTTTTGAGAAAACATCGACTCGCACCCGTTGCGCGTTTGAAGTGGCCGCACGCGACCAAGGGGCAGGGGTAACTTATCTGGAGCCTTCTGCCAGCCAAATCGGGCATAAGGAAAGCATTAAGGATACGGCGCGTGTTTTGGGGCGGATGTTTGACGGTATCGAATATCGCGGTTTTGGACAGGATGTGGTGGAAGAGCTGGCCAAGTATGCAGGCGTGCCTGTGTTCAATGGTTTGACCAACGAGTTCCACCCGACTCAAATGCTTGCTGATGCGCTGACGATGCGCGAGCATAGCGACAGCCTTTGAACCAAATTGCGTTTGCCTACGTCGGCGATGCGCGTTACAACATGGCCAATTCGTTGCTGGTGTTGGCTGCGAAACTGGGCATGGATGTGCGTATCGGTGCGCCGAAAAGTTTGTGGCCGTCTGAAAACATTATCGAGACGGTGCAGGCTGTTGCCAAAGAGACCGGCGGACGGATTCTGTTGACGGAGAATGCGCAGGAAGCCGTGAAAGGCGTGGATTTTATCCATACCGATGTGTGGGTCAGCATGGGCGAGCCTAAAGAGGCTTGGCAGGAACGTATTGATTTGTTGAGAGATTACCGCGTTACGCCTGAGCTGATGGCGGCGGCAGAAAATCCGCAAGTTAAATTTATGCATTGTCTGCCTGCTTTCCATAATCGTGAAACCAAAGTTGGCGAGTGGATTTATGAAACATTCGGTCTGAATGGTGTGGAAGTAACGGAAGAAGTTTTTGAAAGCGAAGCCAGCATTGTGTTTGATCAGGCAGAAAACCGGATGCACACGATTAAAGCGGTAATGGTAGCGGCATTGGGCGATTGATTGTTATGCTCAATATTGCTTACTGCTTCATTTAATAGAGATTAAATAAAGGCCGTCTGAAAGAAAAACTTTCAGACGGCCTTGTCGTTTGATTGAGGTTTATTGCCAAATCAGGACTTTGGGTTCGGGCGTTACTTGATAGCCTTCTTGACGCAATAGTTCGATTAAGCCTTTTTCGCTGGGTAAATGGGCAATGCCGACGGCAAAGAGGGTGCTTTGTTTGGCGGATTGTTTGCGGATTTCCGGCAACCATGCCAAGTTGCGGCGGATCAGGAGATCGTTTTTCAGCCAATCGGACATGGCTTTGGCGTACTTGGTATCAACAAGTTTGAGGGTGCGTTGTTCGGTTTCTTCCAAAAGTGGGATGAGTTCTTCAAAGCGGCCGTCTGAATAGGCTTGATGGAGTTTTTTGATATCTTCGGTTTCTTCTTTATTGGTTTTAATACTGGCTTTCAGAAAGTTGAGCATGGTTTCTTCAGGCTGGGCTTTGAAGATCACGGTAACATCGTCCAAGCTTTCTAATGAACCGCGCGGCTTATTGATGTCGGCGGCCGCGTTGGTCAGCAACATATCTGCACCGGTTTCTGAGCTATACCCTTTGGGAAATGTACTGCCGGCAAAAATGAATGCGGCCCACGGATGGAGTTTGTCGGCAATTTGGGCGATGGGTTGGCTTTCTTCATTTTGCGAATAGATTTCTTGTAAAAGACGGAAATCTGCTTTGCCAAGCTTGCGGCTGAGCGGTTCAGTACTCATAACTTCTTTGAAGTATTTTTGATACATTTTTTTCGTTTCCGGACTGCTGTCCGGCAATGGGTCAACTTCTGTGGTCAGTTGGTCGGTGGATTGCAATAGTTTGACTGCATCGGAAGACAAGGTTTGATGGGTTTTCCCCATGTGGATGGTGCCGAGCAGATAGGAATCGGGTTGGCCTTCTTTGCTGATTTTCCAAACATTGCTGGTTAGTTTAGGCTGCTGCCAGTTAAGTTCGGCAGGCTTGATTTCGGCTGAAGTTGCATTAGGTTGGCAGGCACCCAAGGCAAGGACGGTCAATGGCACAAGCAGGCAGGCAAGCAGTTTTTTCATGTTTTTCCTTATTGTGGTATGCGGTAGGTAGGGGTAATTTTAGAAATCGAGCAGGTTTTGAACTGGATGTTCGCCCGTTTCGGGTTTTTCCAGTTTGCGGTTGCGGATTTTGGCCTTCCTGAGGGATAGAAGGTGCATGACTTGATGCTTTTGGCTGTCGGTCATCTGGAGCCAGTACAAGCGCTCTTCCCGGCTGCGCAGGCAGCCTTTGCAATAACCTTTGGCATTGGCTTCGCAGACACCTATACAGGGACTAGGGATGGGGAAAAAATCGGGTTGTTCCATATTTTAAAAGCGTTTGAGATAAGGGACCGGACAAACCAAAATTTCAGACTGCTTTCGCTTTCGTCTAAATACGATCGGTGTATCCAGCAGGATTCCTACCAATATCCAATTGAGTTGATCATTTTAATAAGTTTATATCTGCCACCCTAGGCATAAAAACCCTAAGAGAAACCATAAATATATCGCAGAAGAAGTCAGTATCTTCCCTTTCGTCAGATTTTTCCAATAAAACCCAAGTAAAAACATTATAAAAATTAAAGGAATTCCAATATAAATATAATATTTAAGCGAACCTAATTCACTGAACACGTTTATAACAGAATAGAGACCGACAAATCCACCTGACCAAAAAACAATTATTGCCGGTCCTAAAAAAATAGCCGTTATTAAATGAGGGAGGAGTAAGATTTTTATCCATTCTTTATGTTTAATGTTCATTTTATATCTTGTACTGCCATGGTATCGTATCGATTCAAATGGGGGAGCAAAGTAGACAGTAAGGTCTCCAAGATCAATTACGGTATGTTTGGCAGAATCATGTTTTAATACAAATTTGGAGTTTCTCTATATTTTGATTTTCAGACGACCTATTTCAGCCCCAACGATCTGCATTTTATGACTTAATCAGTTTACGCAAAGACTGATTGTTGTATTTGATATCGGCAATCATTCGGTCGTATTGGTGCATTCTACGGAGTGAGCGGGTAATTAGATAGACCGAGAAAATAATCAAACTGATGTTCATCAGACTGACCAGTGCGAGCAAAGGCCAAACATCAACAGCTTCGTACCATTTCGATGTCGCAATCAGCGCACTGAAAATAGACAAAGGGAGTGCGAAAACGGCAATGCCCGTACGCATGATAGCAAGTGCCGTGCGTTTTTCAGCAAGGAGAAGTTGCACTTGATTGATGCTGAGGATATCGTTTTGCTGCTCGGTAATCATAGGATACGCGCCTATACAAATTAACTTTGAATCCTGATAAAGCGGGAAATATGGTTTTATGTTACCCGAAAGTATTGAAAATAAAAACAAAGGTCGTCTGAAAATTTTCAGACGACCTTTTCTATTCCTGTTTACACAGTTTGCGAGTATTTGGCTTTGGTTTCTTTATGGCGCAGATGGTAGTCGAACACCATGGCGATGTTGCGGATCAGGAAACGGCCCTTTGGCGTAACGGTCAGGCTGTGTGGTTTGAGACGAACCAAGCCGAGGGTTTCCAGTTGCTCATATCTTCCAGTTCGGCTGCAAAATAGCGGCTAAACGGAATACCGAACACGCTTTCGTAAATTTGATAATCAAGTGAGAAACGGCACATTAAATCCTGAATGATGTTGCGGCGCAGAATATCGTCTTGATTGAGCTGGTAGCCGCGCATAATCGGCAGATGTCCGGTATCGAGTGCGGCGTAATAGGCATCGATGTCGCGCTCGTTTTGGGAGTAGGTGCTGCCGATTTTACCGATAGAGGATACTCCGATTGCAACCAAATCGCAGTCGGCATAGGTCGAGTAGCCTTGGAAGTTGCGTTGCAGGAAGCCTTCTTTGAGGGCGATGGAGAGTTCGTCGTCAGGTTTGGCAAAGTGGTCCATACCAATGAAGACATAGCCGCGCTCGGTCAGGGTTTGAACGCAATATTGCAGCATATCGAGTTTTTCTTCGCTGCCGGGTACGACATTGGTGTCGATACGGCGTTGTGGTTTGAAGATATGCGGCAGGTGGGCGTAGTGGTAAAGGGCAAGACGGTCGGGATCGAGGGATAAGACCGTATCGATGGTGGTTTTGATGCTTTCGGTGTTTTGGTGTGGCAGGCCGTAAATCAAATCGACGCTGACCGATTTAAATCCGGCTTCACGCGCTGCATCAATCACTTCTTTGGTTTCTTCGTAACTTTGGATGCGGTTGACGGCTTCCTGTACTTTAGGGTCAAAGTCTTGAATACCAACACTCATGCGGTTGAAACCGAGTTTGCCCAGTTTGAGGACAGTTTCGCGGCTGACTTTGCGCGGGTCGATTTCGATGGAGTATTCGCCGTTGGGAATCAGCTGGAAGTATTTACGAATCATGTCGAAGACACGTTCGAGTTGGTCGTCACTCAGGAATGTGGGCGTACCGCCGCCGAAGTGGAGCTGCGCGAGCTGGTGTCTTCCGCCCAAATGCGGTGCCAGCAATTCCATTTCTTTTTCCAGATACTGGATATAGGCATCGGCACGGCTTTTGTCTTTGGTAATGATTTTGTTACAGCCGCAGTAGTAGCAGATGGTATTGCAGAAGGGGATGTGGATGTAGAGCGAAAGGGGTTTGTTGAGCGCGCCCATGTTGCGCAGGCTTAAAGCTTGGATATATTCGGCTTCTTTAAAGCCTTCATGGAAGCGGTCGGCAGTCGGATAGGATGTATAACGAGGACCGCTTGATGGCAAACTGGCAATCAATTCACGGTCAAATTCCGGTAATTCATTGTTTGTGTTGGTATTATTTGAGATGGGGATAATTTTCATGGTCGGGCTTGTAGTATAAAGTAGGGAAATTAGGGAAAATTTTAGTCAAAATTTCGATAGTTTGGTAGAATGCCTGATAATGATATGCCGACTTTGACTTGGGTCAATAGTTATTCGGCTTCATCAGGGGTTGAAAAAATTAAGCAAATTAAAGGTGCGTTATGGCTACACACAATGCAACACATCAAATGAAAACCTTGTGTTCCACATGTTCTTTACGAGAACTGTGTTTGCCTGTCGGACTAATGCCTAACGAATTTTCACAATTGGACGCGGTTATTCGTCAAAGCCGCCGTCTGAAAAAAGGTGAATACCTGTTCCGTGCCGGCGAGCCGTTTACCTCTTTGTTTGCCATCCGTGCGGGCTTCTTTAAGACAACAGTCGCCAGCCAAGATGGACGAGATCAGGTAACCGGCTTTTTATGTCGGGCGAGCTGATCGGTATGGATGGGATTTGTTCCCATATTCACAGCTGTGATGCTGTGGCTTTGGAAGACAGCGAGGTATGCGAGCTTCCATTTACACATATTGAAGAACTCGGTCAGGATATTCCCAGCCTTCGTTCTCACTTTTTCCGCTTGATGAGTCGCGAAATTGTCCGAGATCAGGGCGTTATGCTGCTTTTGGGCAATATGCGCGCTGAAGAGCGATTGGCGGCATTCTTGCTCAACTTATCTCAGCGCCTCTATTCACGAGGCTTTGCCGCCAATGATTTTATCTTGCGGATGTCGCGTGAGGAAATCGGCAGCTATTTGGGGCTGAAACTGGAAACAGTCAGCCGCACCTTGTCTAAATTCCATCATGAAGGCTTGATTTTGGTTGAACACAAGCACATCAAAATCTTAGATGCGACAACCTTGAAGAAAATGGTTTCCGGTTGTTCGCACGCTATCTGAATCTTAGGCCGTCTGAAATATTTCAGACGGCCTTTTTAACAAGAATTAAAGAATAATTGTTAAGTTACGAAAGTGATAGTCAGATATTAAATTGAAAAATCTTCAACAACCGGCGTGTACAGAATGCGGTCGACCACTTCTCTGGTCAGTTTCGGTGCAAACATCTGGATAAAGTCATACGCGTAACCACGCAGGTAGGTATCAGTGCGTAAGGCTATCCAAGTGGGCGACGGTTCAAATAAGTGTGCCGCATCAATCAGCTGTAAATCTTGATCGACAACGGGATCGTACGCCATTTTAGCCATCAAACCAACGCCCAAGCCTAAGCGGACATACGTCTTCAATACATCCGTATCGGCAGCCGATAAGGCAACATCAGGTTGCTCAATATGCGCTTTATTAAATGTACGCGCGATGCTGCTGCCGGAATTAAAAGCAAATTCGTAAGTGACCAGCGGAAAAGAAGCTAAATCTTCAAGGCTTAAAGGGTTGCGGCAGTCCAAAAGAGGGTGGTCGTGCGGAACAATGACGGCATGGTTCCATTCGTAGCAGGGCAGTTTACCCAACTCAGGATGGTCATCAATGCGTTCAGTAATAATTGCCAAATCAGCTTCGCCGCTGCTGACCATTTGCGCGATGGCAGAAGGGCTACCTTGTTTGATGGTCAAATTAACTTTAGGGTAGTTTTTGACAAATTCCGCAACGATTTGGGCAAAGCATAGCGCGCCTGGGTATGCGTTGTCGCGATGGTCAGGGAGCCGCTGTCATGATCGGTAAACTCGCTGCCGATATTTTTAATGTTTTGTACATCACGCAAAATCCGTTCCGAAATCTCTAATACGGCTTTGCCCGGTTGCGAAACGGAAACCACACGTTTGCCGCTGCGGATAAAAATTTGGATACCCAATTCTTCTTCAAGCAGGCGGATTTGTTTGGAAATGCCGGGCTGGGATGTGAAAAGCGCATCAGCGGCTTCGGAGACATTCAGATTGTGTCGGTAAACCTCAAGGGCATAACGTAATTGTTGCAGTTTCATGGTAGCAGTACCGGATACGTTGTTAATGTGGATTTTGTGCGACAAACGGCATGTAATTTAACATATTTTGCCCAGTTTTGCCCCGAGTTTTGAAAACGGTTGTTTTTAATGAAAATATCTTTTAACGATATGAAAACGGGAAATTCAGGAAAGAAGAGGGAAAGGGGTTTTGTTGTTTTTGTACAACTTAAGGTGGATGAATTGTCTGATTTTGCCCTAAATTAATGACACAAGATTGATTTTTCGGCATGATTAACTACTAGGAAGCAGGCACTTCATGATTGTTTGAAGGCATCGAGTATTGACAGTTTGCCTTGCGCTTCTTTATAGTGCAACCTGATATATCCGATTTGTCGCTGTTTTGATACTGCGGCCTGTATATTGGTACTTTGCAGCGGTTGCTTTCCTAGTCCGCCGCATAACAATTTAATGAGGGAATAAAATGACCAAACAGCTGAAATTAAGCGCACTGTTCGTTGCCTTGGTTGCCTCCGGCACCGCTATGGCCAGCGAAGCGCACACCAAACACGGCTACGTCGTAAGCAGCCAATCTCAAGAAGTTGTCCGCAACAACTATGGCGAATGCTGGAAAACCAGCTATTTTGACAAAGAGACCCAAGGTCGTGTCGAATGTGGTGATCGTGAAGCAGTTGCTCCCGTACAACAAGCTCCTGAGTATGTTGACGAGACTGTTTCCCTGTCTACTAAAACTCTGTTCGGCTTCGATAAAGACAACCTGCGTCCTGAAGCTCAAGAAAACCTGAACGCTTTGGCTCAACGCCTGAGCAACGAAAGCGTACAAACCGTACGTGTTGAAGGTCACACTGACTTCATGGGTTCTGAAGAATACAACCAAGCTCTGTCTGAGCGTCGTGCTAACGTAGTTGCTAACTACTTGGTAGGCCGTGGCGTTGCTTCTAGCAAAATCTCTGCAGTAGGTCTGGGCGAATCTCAAGCTCGCATGACTGCTACTTGTGAAGCTGAAGTTGCTAAACTGGGCAAAAAAGTTTCTAAAGCTAAGAAACGTGCTGCCCTTATCGCTTGTATCGAGCCTGACCGTCGCGTTGATGTTAAAATCCGCAGCGTTGTTACTCGTCAAGTTGCTCCAGGCCAAACTATCGAAGGTCAAGGCGAATTGCCTGCTACTGATGAAGGTTGGATCCCAGCTCCTTACAATGGCGTTCACGGTTACGCTAAACCTTAATCGGTTTGTGAAAAATGCCCTGCAATATGCAGGGCATTTTTTTATAGTTTATATTTGAATAGTCAGGGAATTCATGATTCAAAATAAAAGGCCGTCTGAAAGACTTCTTTTCAGAAGGCCTTTTATTAAGACAGATTAGTTTGGCTTAGGCCATTTCCATACGCAGATGGTTGCCAGTATTGTACAAATCAAAAAGATGATATTGGATAAGCCGTGCCAAACGCCGAATGTTCCGCCTACTAGGGACAGCAGCCAGTTATCCAGCCCATACTTGTGTGCTTCGATAACCGGCGTAATCAAAGATGGTTACAGGCTAAGAGTAGCCAAAGCACCAATATCCACCAAGAAAGTGAGGTCAGTTGCCGTCTGAAAAAGGCATAGGCTGCGCCAAAAATAACTAAGCCACATAGTGCTGTAATGGCAAACAAAATACCGGCAATTTCTCCCGCCTGCATTTTGGGCAGGAGGCGAAACAGGATAGGGGCGGTAACATAGCCTGCTGTCAACTGCATACCGAGCCACATAGTGGCAGCGGTTTGGGTAATTTTGTACAGTAGATTCATTATGTTTCTCCTGAGAATATTTCACTTTTTCTATTATGGTGTTTTTAGGTACAACAAAAGGCCGTCTGGAAATGTTTTCAGACGGCCTTTTGTTTATTTAGATATATTGTACGGCAATGATGTCATATTCACGTACGCCGCCGGGTGCTTGAACTTCTGCAACGTCGCCTTCTTCTTTGCCGATTAAGGCGCGGGCAATGGGGGAGCCAACGTAGATTTTGCGTTCTTTGATGTCTGCCTCATCTTCACCGACGATTTGGTAGGTAACTTGTTCTTCAGTTTCCAAATCTTCCAGTGTTACAGTTGTGCCGAACACGATTTTACCTTCTGCATGGATTTCGGCAGGGTTGATGATGTGCGCCATAGAGAGTTTGTGTTCCAACTCGGCGATGCGACCTTCGATAAAGCCTTGACGCTCTTTGGCGGCTTCGTATTCTGCGTTTTCAGACAAGTCGCCGTGCGAACGTGCTTCGGCGATGGCTTCGATGACTTCTGGGCGTGCTACGCTTTTGAGGTGTTGAAGTTCTTGTTTCAACAATTCTGCACCACGGACGGTCAAAGGGATTTTTTGCATTGAGTTCTCCATGAAAGCATGATAATGCTTTTAAAATTTTATCCGGCCACGCGCGGTAGCCGGATTGGAAATAAAAATACAAGCCGCCAAAGCTTGGCGGCTTGATGAATAAATAAGTAATGTCTGTATTCTACCAAATTCTGCCGAAACCGCAATGATTAAAACGGATTTTCAGTAAAGTGTTGTTTTCTGTCTATTTTGTTTTTTTAGACGGCCTGAAAACTAAATATTGAAGTATTTCAAAGCTGCATTGGAAAAACGGTTTCTTAAATGAATGTTTTTGATTAAAATACCTGTTGCTAATTCGTAATAATTAGTCTACTTTAACTATATGAAGAGAAAATATGGAAACAAAACCAACTTCCCAAAATGAACAACGGGCTAACCGCCGTTATTTAACTGTTTGGCGATGGCATTTTTATGCCGGACTTTTGGTTGCGCCGTTTTTAACCCTGCTGGCTGTTACAGGGTTGGGAATGCTGCTATTCGCCAATATTACCGGTAAAGAAGGCGAACGCATACATATTACGCCGCAGGCAGTGGTGCAGCCTTTGTCGGCTCAGGCTGAAGCCGCCAGACAGTTTGTGAATCCGGAAACTGCTTCTGTAGTGCAATATATTGCGCCGCGCGCAGATGACATGGTCGCCGTATTCCGTGTGAACAATGACGATAAAGCCACTATGGTTGCCGTTGATCCCTATACGGCAAAAGTTGTGAATACGATGCCGCGCAGTCAAGGCTGGTATCACACGATGGACGAAATCCACGGCGATATGATGATCGGCCCGGTGGGCGACTATCTGCTGGAAACTGCCGCGTCGCTGACCATCCTGATGATAATCACGGGGATTTATTTGTGGTGGGCGAAACAGCGCAGCCTGAAATCCATGCTTGTGCCGAAAGCAGGCAAAGGACGCACATGGTGGCGTAGCATGCACGGCGCATTTGGCACTTGGGTTTCTTTGATTTTGTTGCTGTTCTGTCTGTCAGGTATTGCTTGGGCGGGAATTTGGGGCGGTAAAGTGGTTCAGGCGTGGAGTCAATTTCCTGCGGGTAAATGGGGTGTGGAGCCTAATCCGGTATCTTCCGTACCAACCCATGGTGATGTGCTGAATGACGGTAAATCTAAAGAAGTGCCATGGATTTTGGAGTTGACGCCTATGCCGGTTTCCGGTACGACAATGGGTGAAAACGGCATTAATCCAAGTGAGCCGATGACTTTGGAGACGGTTGACCGCTTTGCACGTGAAATTGGCTTTAAAGGCCGTTATCAGCTCAATTTACCCAAAGGTGAGACCGGTGTATGGACGTTGTCGCAAGACTCAATGAGTTACGATATGATTAGTCCGACCGCTGACCGCACGGTACACATCGATCAATACAGCGGTAAAATTCTGGCTGATATTCATTTCGACGATTACAACTGGTTTGGTAAATTCATGGCGGCAAGTATTGCTTTGCATATGGGTACATTGGGCTGGTGGAGCGTATTGGCAAATGTCTTGTTCTGTCTGGCGATTATCTTTATCTGTGTCAGCGGCTGTGTAATGTGGTGGAAACGCCGTCCTTCGGAAGCACGTGGTTTGGTTCCTCCTGCACAGAAAATCAAATTGCCGGTATGGTGGGCAATGGCTGTGCCACTTCTGATTTTGGCTGTGATTTTCCCAACAGCCATTGCCGCAATCGCTGTTATTTGGATTTTGGATACACTGTTGTTGTCGCGTATCCCGGCATTGGCAAGATGGTTTAAATAACCGTCCGATGTGATTAAAGGCCGTCTGAATCTTTTGTTTCAGACGGCCTTTTGTATAAAGGTTAAAAGAAGCAGGGGAATTATGATTCTGTTTAAGTTTATGCGCGAGATGTGTATTGTGATTGGCTTGCAGGATTGTGTAAGAAAGACGAGGAGATCTTGTATAAAAACAAAAACCCACTTCATTGAAGTGGGTTTTTGATGAAAGCTATTAACCTTTGCGAGCAGGCAATTTTTCTTTAATGCGAGCCGCTTTACCGGTCAGGCCGCGCAAGTAGTACAGTTTGGCGCGACGTACGTCACCACGGCGTTTAACTTCGATTTTTCTACGGTAGGAGAGTACAGTTGGAAAGTACGTTCTACACCTTCGCCGCTAGAGATTTTGCGAACGATGAAGTTGCTGTTCAGGCCACGGTTGCGGCGAGCGATAACAACACCTTCGTATGCTTGTAGACGGCTGCGAGAACCCTCAACTACACGTACAGATACGACAACGGTGTCACCTGGAGCGAATTCAGGGATTTCTTTGTTCAAGCGAGCGATTTCTTCTTGCTCTAATTGTTGAATCAAGTTCATTTGTTTTTCCTAAGTTATGATTGGATTTCCTGTTGCTCTTGCAAGATTTCTTTTAAGAGGCGGGATTCCTTTGGGATTAAACTGCGCTTTTCCAATAAATCAGGTCGGCGCTCTAAAGTGCGTCGCAGCGATTGTTTCAATCGCCACTCGGCAATCAAGCCATGATTTCCTGAGCGTAAGACCTCGGGAACCATCATGCCTTGGTATTCTACGGGTTTGGTGTAATGAGGACAGTCTAAAAGGCCGTCTGAAAACGAGTCTTGTTCGGCTGACTGTATATCGCCCAATACACCCGGAACCAATCTTAAGACGGCATCCATCAACATCATAGCGGGTAATTCACCCCCCGAGACGACAAAGTCGCCAATGCTGATTTCTTCGTCCACACTGCTTTGCAGCAGTCTTTCATCTATGCCTTCATAGCGTCCGCATAGAAGAACAAGATGGGGCAGTTCGGCAAGTTCTGCAGCTTTTTTATGTGTCAGCGGCTGACCTTGCGGACTGAGATAAATTACTTTGGCAGGTTTTTGCGAGTTCGCTTTGGCTTCTTCAATTGCCGCTTGAAGCGGCGGCGCCATCATAATCATTCCCGGACCACCTCCGAAGGGGCGATCATCGATATAGCCAAGTTTGTTATCGGCAAATTTTCGGGGATTGATGGCTTGAAACTGCCAAAGATTTTGTTTTCTTGCTTTGCCTGTAACGCCATATTCGACAATGCTGTCGAACATCTCTGGGAAAATGGTGATGGCTTGAATCAGCATCAGTAGTCCAAACCCCAGTCGGCGATAATGGTTTTGCTGTCGGTATCGACAGATTCGATATAGTTGGAGACAAAGGGAATCAGGATTTGTCCGTATTCGCCTTTAATCATCAAAACATCATTTGCACCGGTTTCCATCAGGTTGCTGACTTTGCCGAGGACGATGTTTTCTTTGTTGATGACGGTCATGTCGACTAAATCTGCCCAGTAGTATTCGTCTTCCTCAGTAGGGGCGAATGACTCTCTGGGAATTTCGATGGTATAGCCACGCAAGGCAAATGCTTGGTCGCGATCGTCTATACCTTCAAATTTGACCTGAAGTTCGCCATTGACAATTTTACCTGCCTCAAGCACAACATTCAGGGTTTTGCCATCCTTGCACAACTGCCACTCGGGGTAGTCCAGCAGGCTGTCGGTATATTCGGTGTTAGCTGCAATTTTAAGCCAGCCTTTAATGCCGAATACGCCTTTGATGTAGCCCATGGCTACCCGTTTTTGAGTGTCTGTCATGGTCGTTTTGGCTGATTAAGCAGCGATTTTTTGCTCTTTAATCAGTTTGGTAACTGCGTCGCTAACTTTCGCGCCTTGAGCAACCCAGTGGTTGATGCGGTCTGCGTCGAAACGTACGCGTTCTTGTTTTTCATTGGCAACGGGGTTGTAGAAACCTACGCGCTCGATGAAGCGGCCGTCACGACGGTTGCGAGAGTCAGTTACGACTACGTTGAAGAAAGGGCGGTGTTTTGAGCCGCCGCGAGCCAAACGGATAACTACCATTTTGAGTCCTTTTGAAAAATGCGGATATATAGAAACCGCTAATTTTAGGATATTTCACACGGGTTATGCAAGTTTTTATTTGTTTTTGTTGCTGTTTTGCCATTCGTTCAAATCGAGGCTGGCTTGATACAGGCCGCGGTCGGTTTCAGATGGGGTGACGGTAAATCCTGATTTTTCAGCGAGTTTGAGCATTGGTGCGTTTTCTTTGAGGATTTCCGTATTCATGGTTTGGTAACCTTGCTGTGTGGCAGTTTGGATAATGAGGCTCATCATTTTGCCGGCCAGGCCGGTTTTGCGTGCTTCTGGTGCCAAAGTAATGCCGAACTCGCACTCATTGCGATTGATGCGGCTGTAGCGGCTGACTGCGACGATACGGCCGTCTGAAGCGAAGGCTGCCCACGCGCATTCGGTATGGAAATCGGGACGAGTCAGCCGTGCGAGTGTGGGCAGCGGCAACTCGTTGGTATGGGTCATGAAACGCGTATAGCGGTCGGCCGCGGGTAATTGGCGGACAAATTTTTGTTTGGCTTCGGCATCTTCAGGCTCTAGTGCGCGGATGTGCAGTGTGCTGCCGTCGGGCAGGGTAAAGGTATCGGTTTGGCTCGGATAGGGTGCAAGTACGTTTTGTATCTCGGACGTTTCGATTTTAGGATGTAGCAGTTCGGACGCGGCTTCGCCGGTGTTGCGTAGGAATTCGGCCACGGCCGGATTTTTTTGCTGGAGGTAGGCGGCGGCGCTTTGCATTTTGGCGGCGGCCTGTTCCAAGGTTTGGACGGCTTTTTTGGGGATTTTAGTTGTTGGTGCAACAGGTTTTTCCACGATTTCGGGAATGATGGTACTGCTGTACTGGCTGCCGTTGTAGTTGAGGATAATATCGCCGATATGCTGGTTGTTGTGGATAAGCGTGTTTAGGGAATGCAGGAATTGATTGAGAACGGACGTGTTGTCGAGTTCTGCAAACTGGCTTAAACGCTGGATATCGAGCGTGGTAAAGGGAGGTAATGCGGCTTCGGTTTGGCCGTTGTAATGGGCGATAAGGATGTTGCCGTAAATGACATGGCGGCTGAACCGGAACTGGACGGCATTGTGTTTTTGGGTTTGGCTCGGAGGCAGGTATAGGGCTTCCGCCATCAGTTCGGTTTGGCCGGATGCAATGGCTTTATCGATACTTTTGCTTTTAGGTGTTTTCAGACGGCCTGTTTTGGCTGGGGCAGGGGTATTTTGTACTTGTTGCAAATAGGCTGTTTGATTGCGGAAATAAAGTGTCAGCAAGGCTTCTTCCGGCGTGTTAAACCGAGTCAGGCCGTCTGAAAAACGATAGCTGACGAGAATGGGCTTGCTGGTTTTTTGTGCCAAATTATCCAGAGTTTGATGAATGCTGTACGCATCCGGCGTATCTGGCGAAATAATGCCGAGCAGGGCTTGAGTATGCGGATTTGTAATTGTTCGAGCGCCAGACGGTGGATGCGTGCAGGCGTGGGGTTGCTGCCGATGCAGCCTTGTCGGACGGATGGTGCATCGGTTGGGAGGTTGAGGGTCAATTCGCAGGCATCGGCGGTAGTGCGCAGCCATTCTATCGGCGTGTCGGACAGAATGGTAGGGTTGGTAATGACGGGAATGCCGAATAGGTGGGCTTTTAGGGCTGCTTCCAGTTCGGCGGTATTGAATACCGGTTGGAAATTGCAATGGCGGCTGAGGCTGCGCAGGGTGGCTTTGTCTGTATCGTCGGTGTAGTGTGTGGACAACAGGATAAGCGGGGTGTGGCGTGTAAAGTGGCGGATGGCACTGAACAGCTCGCGTTGGTTTTCGGCCGGATTGTAGTGGATCACCGCAACTTTGGTATGGCGGTTGTGACCGAAGCGGTTGAGCCAGTCGGCGGATGTGGTGGGGCTTATATCATAGTTGAGGCTGATGTGACGTGATACGCCTTGGTGCAGCGTGTTCAGCAGGTGGTTGATGTTGCGGCTGACGGTGCTGTTGCCGGTCAGTAATGCGATATGGCCGGCCGGATAGTCGGTTTGGGTGCCGATGTTGAGGTTGAGCGAGGGAAGTTGGATACCTGCGCTGTTGCATACGCTGATGTTCAATTTGTCGCCGTGATGTTTTTGAATGATGGAATGGGCGTTTTTACAGGATTCGGGCGGTAGGTTTTCCCAATCTTGAATCAGAATAATGTGGCGTAGGTCTTTTTTACGGCAGGCTTTGAACAGCGAGTCGTAATGGTCGGGCGGGATAACGGCAACAACCAAATCGGCTTGGCCCGGGATTTTGCTGAGGCTGGAGTAGGAGGGAATGCCTGCGACACTGCTGTGTCGAAGATTGACGGGAGTGATTTTGCCTTGATATGAGGAACCGAGCAGGTGGCTGAAATGCGTTCGCCAAGGCTGTGCGGACGTTCGCTGGCGCCGACGAGGATGATGTGTTCAGGCATGAAGAAGTAGCCGGTTTGGGCAGTTGCACTCATGATGGTTCCTTATTTGTGTTTTTGGCCGTCTGAAAAGTTTCAGACGGCCTTATTTTTAGACTTCTTTTTTGTCTCCGGCTTTCTTTTTGGGAAGGATAAAACGCATCCTCAGGCCGTTGGGTTTGACATTTTCAGCAATGATTTTACCGCAGTGCTGTTCCATAATGTGCTGCGTCAAGGCAAGCCCTAAACCTGTACCGGGTTTGTGCGCGCTGGAGTCGGCGCGATAAAAGGCAGTGAAAATATGCGGAAGCTGCATTTCGTCCACTCCAGGCCCGTTGTCGGTAACATCGATAATCCAGTTTTTGCCGTCTTGTCCGATATGGGTTTGAATGGTGCTGCCTTCCGGACTGTAATTGATGGCATTGCGGATCACGTTGTCAAAGGCGCGGTATAGATAGCCTTCGTTGGCGCTGACTACGGCATTTTCAGGGATTTTTGGGTCAATGCTCAGGGTAACGCTTTGGTTGTTTTGGTGGGCAATGCTTTGGTTGTCCTCAATCAAGTTGGTAAGGAAAGGAACAAGTTTGAGGTTTTCTTTTTCCAAAGGGATATTGGAAGTTTCCAAGCGGGAGAGGGTCAACAATTCGCCGACCAAAGTATCCATGCGCACCAGTTCGCCTTCGAGTCGCTTGAGGTATTGCTCTTGTTTTTGCGGCTGGGATTGAATCAGGCCGACAATCGCCTGCATACGCGCCAGCGGCGAGCGCATTTCATGAGAAACGTGGTGGAGCAGGTGGCGCTCTTTGGCAACAAGTTTTTCAAGTTTCTCGGCCATTTTGTCGAACTGTACGGCAAGGTGGGACAATTCGTCGTCACGGTCGTCAACTTGTTGGGAAATGCGGGTCTCAAGTTCGCCGTTGGCTACTCTGTCCATGCCGCCACCCAAAATTTTAATAGGTTTGGTAATGTTGTTGGCAAGGATGTATGCCATCAAGAGCCCCACAACGATGATAAAAGACAGAATGATAAATTCGTGCCAAATAGGCGAAAGCGGCAAGCCGGGAATGAAGAGCGGGCTAGGCAGGCGTTGGGCCTGATGGTTATCCCAGCCTTTAATGAAGAAGAGGTATTCTTCGCCGAAACGGTCGTATTCGATGTGTGCCAAATCAGATTCGGGGTTATTGATGGCAAAGATACGGGCGCGCTCAATGGAGAGGCTGTCGATGTTTCGGCCTAAAATATCTTTTTTATCGTCGCCGGCGATGACATAAACGGCATTGGAAACCGGATTGTTTCCATTCGGAAAGAATTTCGCGCGCACCGCTGTCTCCGCGTGAGTTGAATGCGGAAATGATGCTGCTCATCAATGTGGTTTCGATGGTGCGGCGTTGGTTGAATTGGTTTTCGGCAAGGGTGTTTTGTACCAGCCAAAATGAAAAACTCGCCACAAAGATTGCGCAGACGATGACTGCGCAAAATGTGGCGAAGATGCGTTGAAACAGTTTCATTGATCTGTTTAATCTTTAATTTTTAACAAACAGGTAGCCTAAGCCGCGTACAGTTTGAATCAGGGAAGCATCGCCCAATTTGTGGCGGATGCTGGAGATGTGTACATCGATGCTGCGGTCAAATTTGGCCAGCTTGCGGTCGAGTGCCTCGATAGATAGGGTCTCTTTGCTGACAACTTGTCCGGCATGGCGCATCAAAACTTCGAGCAGATTGAACTCGGTGCTGGTCAATTCAAGCGGAATATCTTTGATGCTGGCCTGGCGTTTGGCAGGGTAGAGGACAACGTCGCTGACAGAAATGCTGTTAGGCGCGTTATTTTGTTCGTTGCTGTGTTGCGCACGGCGCAAGATGGCGTTGATACGCGCCAAGAGTTCGCGCGGTGTGCATGGTTTCGGTACGTAATCGTCCGCACCCATTTCCAAACCGATAATGCGGTCGATGTCGTCACCTTTTGCAGTCAGCATGATGATGGGCACAGTGCTTTGGGTGCGTACGTTTTTCAGAACGTCCAAACCGTTCATTTTAGGCATCATGGAGTCTAATACGACGACATCGTATTGTCCGGTCAGAATTTCTTGAACGCCGGCTTCGCCGTCAGGAACGCTATGAACGTTGAGGCCTTCGGCAGTCAGGTATTCGGTCAGTAATTCGGTCAAGAGGGCATCGTCATCTACGAGTAATACGCGACTCATGGAATTTCCTTTTCGTGATTGTATGCGCCGTGGCACTAAATAGGCGGTGCGGCGATTAAAATAGAGTTGTGTTCAATCTTAACATGCAATCTGCTTTTGTTGATAGCGTAATTTTCTGTGCTTTTGCGCTTTTTTGCATAGAAACTTGTCGCTCTTTACATTTTCAGACGGCCTGTAAGGACAAACTGACAATTAAGCGAGTTTTGTTTAGGGTTTGTCACATGATTTAGCAGTTTGGTGTTTCGGTGCATTGATGAAATCTTTGCAATCGGACAAAAGTTTGGGCAGCAGAGGGGCGAATACCGGATGGCTGCGTATTTTGTCGGCGTAGAAATACATCATATAGGGGTAATAATATTGCACTGCCTGCATCCATTGCGCACCTTCTTCTTTCTTGCCTTGTCGGTAGAGGTAGAGGCCGACTTGATAGGCGCTGGAGTAGGGGCGGTAGGTCAGGGCTTTGAGTGCGGCTTCTTCTGCCCATGGGCGGATGTAGGCATCGGTCGGGTCTGCACGTTTGCTCAAACTTAAATCGGCGTAATAGGCAAGCATGGGGCTTTCTTTGGAAAGCTGCTGCAAGCCGTCGATTTTATTTTGAACTGTTTGCGGATCGTCGGTTTTCCCTACACGGCTATATTGGGTCAGATTTTGATATTCCCAGCTGAGGTTTGCCATGCCGATTAAAATCGATAAAGCGGCTATACCGCCTGCCCACTGTCTGATTCGGGTAGATAAAGGGCCGTCTGAAACATCTTTCGGATAAGAAGGTGTCAGCGACAGAATCAGGCTGAATACGGTGAGAAAATAAATATACCAAAGCGGATATTCGAGCATACTGTGGCAGAGGCTGACGGCGGCGGCGGTCAGTAAAAACAGGGAAGCCGGTGTTTGGTTGCGACCCGATAGTCGCCATACGGCTGCAAGCAGGGTTAAGGTTGCAAGCAAGGTGCCGGCAATGCCCATTTCGGACAATAACTGCATGACGATATTGTGCGAATGGGTAAACAGTACGCCGAGGATATTGTTGGGGAAGTATTGTTGTTGGGCATTGATCAGGAAGGTTTGCTGGGCAAAACTGTTCCAACCATGGCCGAACCAAGGTGCGGATTGAAAGGCAATCCATGCCTTGCTCCATTCGATTTGGCGCATGGAGCCTTCAAAACCGCTGGTGCCTGCGCGTTCGACAGCGGTTTCGTATTTGATGTTGCCAAACAAATCCAACAGGCTGCCCATGCCGAATTGGAAAGCGGCGGCCAGGATTGCGGTCAGAAGGAAAATGCACAGTGCGCGTTTGTGTTGGAAACGGGTACGCCAAAACCATAACGGCGTGATCAGGAATAGGGCGGCAATGTAGCCTAAGATGGTGCGCGAGTTGACAAGGCCGAGGGTCGCAGTCAAAGCCAATACGAACAGAAAACCTGCTGCATTGGACATTTTGCGCGCCGTCCATAAATAGGATGCCGCCAAAATGCCCCACATTAAATAATGTCCCAAATGATTGCGCTGGCCGAGTTGGCCGTTTACGGTACCGCTGCTTCGGGCAATAATGCCGTTTAACCACCCTACGTTAGACCAGCCTTTAAATTGCAACCAGACGATGGTAGCCTGTATGGTTGCACCTATCAATAAAGACCAAGCAAAGATGCTGACGACGCGTTCCTGTCCGTAAGCTGCTACCCAGCCGCGCACTGACCATGCGCCCAGTGCCAATATAACAAAGGTCCAGGCGGTAATGTCGCTCATGCCGGGGTAGGTGGAATGCATGAGGCGTGCTTGGAGCGACCAAAATGCGGCCATGGCAAACAAGCCGATACTGAGTGCAGGAAGGCGGATATTCAGCAGGCCTTTGTGTGCGCTAATCAATGTCAGTACCAATGAGCCGCTCAGTGAGATGGCTTCCAAATAAAAGCTGGGCAGAGGGCCGACTCGGTAGAGTGAGAGAAAAGGGATGGCGCAAATCCAAAGAAAACTGAGCCATAAAGGCCAAAGGGTTTTCACTGAAGATTCAGTCAGGCCGTCTGAAAGTGTGTGGTAGGTCATTTTGATGTGTGTTTTTGTTGTTTGATAAATGCAAGGCAGCCGAGGAAAAAGGCAATGCACAATAATACGGAAACGGCGGCGCAAATCCGGCTGGCGACGGCTGTGTCAGCCAGGCGCATACAGGCTTCGGCAAAGTAAATCAGAATCAGCATGGAGCTGTATTGATAAGTGTAGATGCGTTTTTTCAAAATACCGGTTAACGGCAGGCACAGCGGCAGGGCTTTCAGTGCCAGCCATGAGCCGCCTTCGCGCAATGGCGCGATCCACAATTCCCATGACAAGGAAAGCAGAATCAGTAGGATAAGGCTTACGGAAGCTGTAAGATAAGGTAATGGGGAGCGTGTATTGTTCACAATGTTGAGGGCATAAAGCAGCTGTACTGGAAAACCTAAAATTATACCGCTAAAAAGGCGGGGTAAGCCAAGAATATTGCTTAAGGATGCTGAAGAAAGGATTTATTGTTTTTCTTCAAACGAATGAAACTTTATCTTGTTTTATAGTCTTATTAATATATATATTTAATAAAGATTGTGCTATTATTCTAAATACTTTATCTCAGGAGGATAGAAAACCATGAATCGCGTTGCTGATGTTATCCGTGATGATATTAAAGTAATGACAGCCTATCAGGTTGCCGATTTGCCGGAAGGTTTTATTAAGTTGGACGCCATGGAGTGTCCGCATCATCCTTTCGCCGGGTATGAATCTTTATTGTCGGAATGGGCAGACTTGGCAAAGCAGGCACCGATTCATTTGTATCCCCATACTGCCAAGAGCGGTATTTATGAAGAATTGAGGGAGGTTTTCGGTATTCCCGATAAAGCGGAAATCGCGTTGGGTAACGGCTCCGACGAGCTTATCCAGTTTTTGACTATGCTGGTTGCCAAACCAAATGCGCGTGTATTGGGTATTGAGCCAAGTTTCGTTATGTATCGTCATAATGCCGCACTTTATGGCATGGAATATGTCGGCGTTCCCTTAAATCCGGATTTCTCTTTAAATCTCCCTGCCGTTTTGTCCGCTATCGAGCAACATCAGCCGTCATTAATTTTTATTGCCTATCCCAATAATCCTACCGGCGTGTGTTTTAAGCGAGAAGAAGTAGAGGCAATCATTCGTGCGGCTACCGGCATTGTGGTTGTCGATGAGGCATATGGTGCGTTTCATCATGACAGTTTCCTTCCGTGGGCGGGCGAAGTCGAAAATCTGGTCGTAATGCGTACCATCAGTAAAATCGGCTTTGCCGGCTTGCGGATGGGGTATGCGGCGGCAAGTCCAAGCATTATGAGTGAACTGGCCAAAATCCTTCCGCCTTATAATATGAATCAATTAAGCTTGGCGGCGGCAAAATTCTCATTGAAACATCATCAAATCATTCAGCAAAACATTGATATATTAAAAAACGAGCGCTCGCGCGTGATGAATGAATTGTTGAAATTAAACCGTTTGCAAGTTTTTCCGAGCGAAGCCAACTTTATTACCGTTCGCGTTCCTGATGCGAACGAGCTGTTTGAAACATTGAAGCAAAACCGCATACTGATTAAAAAACTGCATGGCAGCCATCCGCTTTTGGATCAGTGCGTCCGCATAACCATAGGCTCGGCAGCGCAAAATGATGCCGTCTTGGCTGTTATTAAAAACCTTTACCCTAATCTTTGATTCTAAGGAAACTACCATCATGAACAAAGCTCAACTGCATTTGACCAATTTTCTATTACTAGTTGAAGAAGCCGGTTCATTAACCAAGCTTGCACGCGCATGCGGTTATGAAAACTCCGCCTCTTTGTCTCAGCTCAAACGCCGTTTGGAACAACAAGCAGGCGATGAGTCTGCACGCGGCATTCGTCCGAGCCTGGCTGCGAAGTTGGAATCCGGCATGCACAAACGCAAAGGCTGGTTGAACCGTGATCACAGCAAAGACCAAGAAAAAGCAGCAGCGGTTGAAGCGGCGCGTTTGGAAACAAACTGTCGAAGCAGCCGAAGCTGGTGTTTCAACCGAAGGCCGTTTTGTTACCGTTACCCGCAATACCTGCGAAACCCAAATCACCGTCAGCCTCAATCTTGACGGTACCGGTAAATATCGTCTGGATACCGGCGTTCCTTTCCTTGAACACATGCTTGCCCAAGTGGCGCGTCATGGTTTGATTGACTTGGATATTACCTGCAAAGGCGATTTGCACATTGACGACCATCACACGGTTGAAGACATCGGTATCGTATTGGGTCAGGCCCTGAAACAAGCGCTTGGCAATAAAGCCGGCATTACCCGTTATGGTCATGCCTATGTTCCGCTGGATGAAGCGTTGAGCCGTGTAGTCATCGACCTTTCCGGCCGCCCTGGTTTGGTGTACAACATCGATTTTACCCGCGCCCTGATCGGCCGTTTTGATGTCGATTTGTTTGAAGAATTTTTCCATGGGCTTGTGAACCACAGCATGATGACTTTGCACATCGATAACTTGAGCGGCCGTAATGCACATCATCAAGCTGAGACTGTTTTCAAAGCCTTCGGACGTGCCTTGCGCATGGCGGTCGAATACGATCCGCGCATGATGGGTCAAACGCCTTCTACCAAAGGCACGCTGAACGAAGAATCTGTTCAAGAAGAAGCAGAAGCCGCATCTGAAGAATAAGGCATCGTGTGAATGAATAAAGGCCGTCTGAAACCGATTGGGATTGCAGATGGCCTTTATTATTTATCTTGTATATCGACAATATTTTGTTTTAAACCATCTTTTGCTACAATCATTCTTATTATTATATTAATCATTAAATGTTTTCAGACGGCCTGAGGAGAAGCAATGAAAGTAGCGATTGTCGATTATGGAATGGGAAACCTGCACTCAGTATTGAAATCTGTTCAGGCGGCGCAGGTTTTGTCCAATCAAAATGCCGAAATTTATCTGACTTCGCGGCCTGAAGAGGTGATGGCGGCGGATAAGGTTATCTTTCCGGGGCAGGGTGCCATGCCGGATTGTATGTCTGCGCTGAAGGCAAGCGGTTTGGGCGAGGCGGTTTCAGACGGCCTGAAAAACAAGCCGTTTTTGGCATTTGCGTAGGTGCGCAATTATTGTTTGAACACAGCGAAGAAGGCGATACAGATGGCTTGGGTTGGTTTGAAGGGCAAGTAAAACGGTTTTTGCCCAATCAAACCGATGCACAGGGAGGCCGTCTGAAAGTGCCGCATATGGGTTGGAATACAGTGCGTCAAACCCGTCCGCACCCTTTATTTCAAGACATTGGGCAGAACGAGTATTTTTATTTTGTTCACAGCTATTATTTTGCACCGAAAAATGAAGAGGTTGTTTTAGGCGTTAGCGAATATCCGAATGAATTTGCCTGCATTGTCGGTAAGGACAATGTGTTTGCCACACAGTTCCATACGGAAAAAAGCCATCAGGCAGGATTGCTGCTGCTGCGTAATTTTTTAAATTGGCAGATTTGAGGCTTTTAACATAAATCTACTAAAAATCGCTAATTTGTGTAAAATATACTGAAATTGAGTAGAGGAGAAAAAAATGCTGTTGATACCTGCCATTGATTTGAAAGAAGGACGCTGTGTTCGCTTAAAACAAGGCTTGATGGAGCAGGCGACGGTGTTTTCCGACTCGCCGGCAGAGATGGCGTTGCATTGGCGCAATCAGGGCGCACGCCGTTTGCATTTGGTCGATTTGAACGGTGCATTCGCAGGCGTTCCTCAAAATTTTCCGGCGATTAAAGAAATTTTGGCCGCTGTAGCCAAAGATATTCCGGTACAGCTTGGCGGCGGTATTCGTGATTTGGGCACCATTGAAAAATATTTGGATTTAGGGCTGACCGATGTGATTATCGGTACGGCTGCGGTAAAAAATCCTGAATTTGTGCGCGAAGCATGTAAGGCATTTCCGGGTCAGATTATTGTCGGCTTGGATGCCAAAGACGGTATGGTGGCGATAGACGGTTGGGCAACGGTAACGGAATACCATGTCGTCGATTTGGCCAAGCGTTTTGAAGACGATGGCGTCAACAGCATTATTTATACCGATATCGGTCGCGACGGCATGATGAGCGGCGTGAATATCGAAGCTACCGTCAAATTGGCCCAATCCGTGAATATCCCGATTATCGCTTCCGGCGGCTTGACGAATTTGGACGATATCCACGCATTGTGTGCCGTTGAAAAAGAGGGTGTGAGCGGTGCGATTACCGGCCGTGCAATTTATGAGGGAAGTATTGATTTCGCACAGGCACAAAAACTGGCCGATTCTTTGGCTTAAGTGTGTCGGATTATGCGGATAAGACCTTTCAGGCCATTAAAACGCAGCGGCTGACGCAGCACACAAAAATGCACTCAAAGGGATTGCCTGTATAGGTCATGGGTTTATATCTGTTTGAAATAATTATAAAAACAACCCAATCGATATTTTATTAAGGGATTAGTATGCTTGAAGCGTTTGTTTTGGGTTTTTGGATTATCTGGTCATCCGATCGCGAAGTGTATCCGCTAAGCGAAAGTTTGTGGTTTACACTGATTGCAGTGATACTGCGGCAGCTGACGGCGTTTGATTTGCCGATTATCGATACCTATTGGATGATTTTCAATGGGATAGTGTGGGCATTTGCCGGTGTGATTTTTTCCATAGTCGGCCGCATCGACAGCAATTTCATTATTTCCTGTGTTTTGGCGATGATAGCCGGCATTGGTTATTTTCAGCTGTTGCAACATTTGCCGGATTGGTTGGGCAAATTTTTGGCCTGACGGTTTCAGACGGCCTGATAACGGATAAGAGGTATTGAGTATGGCATTGGCAAAACGAATTATTCCTTGTCTGGATGTAAAAGACGGTCGCGTGGTAAAAGGTGTAAACTTTTTGGGTCTGCGCGATGCGGGTAATCCGGTTGACGTTGCCAAACGCTACAACGATGAAGGCGCAGATGAGTTGACCTTTTTGGATATCACTGCTTCCAGCGACAATCGCGACACTATTTTGCACGTTATTGAGGCAGTCGCATCACAAGTTTTTATTCCATTAACAGTCGGCGGCGGTGTGCGCACGGTTGCCGATATCCGTCGTCTGCTTAATGCCGGTGCCGATAAGGCCAGCATCAATACGGCCGCTGTAACCAATCCTGATTTGGTCAACGAAGCGGCCGGTTTTTTTGGTTCGCAAGCGATTGTTGTAGCCGTGGATGCCAAAGCGGTCAACCCTGAAAACACCCGTTGGGAAATCTTTACCCACGGCGGACGTAATCCGACCGGTTTGGACGCGGTGGAATGGGCTGTCGAAATGCAGCGGCGCGGTGCAGGCGAGATTTTGCTGACCAGCATGGACCGGGACGGTACCAAGCAAGGTTTCAACCTGCATTTGACACGCGCGGTCAGCGAAGCGGTCGATATTCCGGTCATTGCTTCCGGCGGCGTCGGTTCGGTTCAACACTTGGTGGACGGCATTAAAGAAGGAAAGGCAGATGCGGTATTGGCCGCCAGTATTTTCCACTTTGGTGAAGCGAGTATCCGCGAAGCGAAACTGGCCATGCGTGAAGCAGGAATTGAAGTGCGTTTGTGATTGCTATCCAAAGGCCGTCTGAAAATATGGGAGAAAAGCGCGAATGTCGAACATAAACGAAACGCTTCTGAATGCCGTAAAATTTGATGAAAAAGGTTTGGTTTGCGTGATTGCCCAAGATTGGCAGACACGCCGTGTGCTGATGGTTGCCTGGATGAATGCCGAAGCCCTGCAAAAAACCGTAGAAACCGGTTTTGCCCACTATTACAGCCGTTCCCGACAAAAACAATGGATGAAGGGCGAAGAGTCCGGACATACGCAAAAAGTACACGAATTGCGCTTGGATTGCGATGGCGACGCGGTGGTCATGCTGATTGAACAAAACGGCGGCATTGCCTGTCATACTGGGCGCGAAAGCTGTTTTTACAAAGTTTGGCAAGACGGCGCATGGCAGACAGTCGATGCTGTGTTGAAAGACGAAGAGGTGATTTACGGACATAAACATCCTTAAGGCCGTCTGAAAGAAAATAAGAGAAACCGACCATGACCGATACTATCTTTACCGAAATTCAAAACGTCATCGATTCGCGCAAAGGCGGCGATCCGGATGCTTCTTACGTTGCTCAACTGCTGCACAAAGGCGAAGACAAGATTCTGAAAAAAGTCATCGAGGAAGCGGGTGAAACCTTGATGGCTTCTAAAGATGGCGGTGGCGAGCATTTGGTTTACGAAGTGGCGGATTTGTGGTTTCATACCATGGTTTTATTGGCGCATCACGGATTGCGTGCCGAAGATGTGGTCAACGAGCTTGCGCGCCGTCAAGGTTTGTCGGGATTAGTGGAAAAAGCTTCTCGCAAAGAATCTTGAATTTATATTACAATCCCGTATTTGACCTGTTTCAGAATCCGTCTCTTGGGGCAAAAACGATTTCCCTTTTTTGGTCGAAACCCGTTACGCCCGTTTTCAGACGGCCATTGGAGCCATTATGGATAATTGTATTTTCTGCAAAATCGCAACCAAAGATATTCCGGCACAAACCGTTTACGAAGACGATGAGATGCTTTGTTTCAAAGACATCCGTCCTGCCGCGCCGGTGCATCTGCTGCTGATTCCGAAAGTACACTTCGATTCACTGGCACACGCAACTGCCGAACATCAAACCCTGTTGGGCAAAATGATGTTGAAAGTTCCTCAAATCGCCCATGAGGCAGGTTTGACCGACGGTTTCAAACCCTGATCAACACAGGGAAAGGTGGCGGACAAGAAGTCTTCCACCTGCATATCCATATCATGGGTACGCCTGCATAACTATTATCTATTTTTAACAAATTCAAGGATTTATCATGGGTAGCTTCTCTCTCTGGCACTGGATTATCGTACTGATTATTGTCGTTTTGGTATTCGGTACCAAAAAATTGCGCAACGTCGGCAAAGACCTCGGCGGTGCGGTACATGACTTCAAACAAGGCCTGAACGAAGGTACAGACGGCAAAGATGCCAAAAAAGACGAAGTCATCGAACACAAAAAAGACGAAGACAAAGCATAATCCATGTTTGATTTCGGTTTAGGCGAATTGCTGCTGGTTGGCGTTGTCGCCCTAATAGTGCTTGGCCCCGAACGTCTGCCGCAAGCCGCGCGTACGGCCGGGCGTTTGGTCGGTAAATTGCAAGGATTCGTCAATAACGTCAAGCAGGAACTCAACACTCAGGCTGAGTTGGACGAATTGCGCAAGGTAAAGCAGGAATTTGAAACCGCCGCATCTGAGTTTCGCGACGGTATCAAAGACTTGGGCAACGATGCACAAAAAAATCTGAGCGATATTTCAGACGGCCTCAAGCCGTGGGAACGCCTGCCCGAACAGAAAACGCCTGCCGATTTTGGTGTGGATGAGTTGGGCAACCCTTTGCCTGATCTGGCTGCAAACGGCGCTAAGCATGAAAGTGCAATCCAAGCTTCTGAGCAGGGTGGGGCAGTGCAAACCCAAGAGCTTGTCGAGGCTGAAAATGCCGAATCCGAGCAAGACCGCGCTTGGCGTGAGTATTTGACGGCTTCGGTTTCACCTGCTCCTGTGGTAGAAGTCAGCTATGTCGAATCTCCTGTTGCCGATGTTCCTCCGCTGCATACGACTTCTTTGCGTAAGCAGGCGATGAGCCGCAAACGCGATATGCGCCCGAAATTCCACGCCAAGCCCAAACTGCGCGTCCGTAAGTAAAAAGTGAGCCAACCGGTGTCCGAACCTCAACACGAACAACCCGTCCAACCGCTTATCGAGCATCTTCTCGAGCTGCGTCGCCGCATGATGTGGATCGTCATCGGTATCGTCGTCTGCTTTTTGGGCATGATGCCGTTTGCCCAGCAGCTCTATACCTTTGTTGCCGAACCATTGATGGCCAATCTGCCTAAAGATACCAGCATGATTGCGACCGATGTGATCGCGCCGTTTTTTGTGCCGGTCAAGGTTACTTTGATGGCGGCGTTTCTGCTGTCGTTGCCGCACACGCTGTATCAAGTTTGGGCGTTTGTTGCTCCTGCCTTATACCAAAACGAAAAACGTTTGATTACGCCGCTGGTGTTGTCCAGCGTAACGCTTTTCTTCGTTGGGATGGCGTTTGCCTATTTTTTGGTGTTTCCCGTTATTTTCAAATTCCTGGCCGGTGTAACCCCTGTCGGCGTCAATATGGCGACCGATATCGACAAATACCTGTCCTTTATTTTGGGCATGTTTGTTGCATTCGGTACGACGTTTGAAGTGCCCGTCGTTGTGGTGTTGCTTGCAAAAATGGGCATTGTTTCGACTGCACAGCTTAAGAATGCGCGCCCGTATGTGATTGTCGGTGCGTTTGTCGTAGCCGCAATCATCACGCCGCCTGACGTAATTTCTCAAACCCTGCTTGCCGTTCCACTGATTCTGCTCTACGAAGCAGGCATTTGGTTCAGCCGCTTTGCCAAAGTGAAAACGCAGCAGGACGATGAAGATACACCGCAACCACCGGCAGAAGTTTAAGAATTAAGGCCGCCTGAAGAATTTTTCAGACGGCCTTTGTTTGTATCATGGCACTTCAGTTTTTAAGAAAAAGTATGATGAATGTTCGGGAAATCGTAAAATATTACCGCCCCAGATTCTTTTGATGTGACTAAAAATTTCGACCGAAGATTTTGCCTCAATCGAAGCAGTAATGCGTAACAGTCCCTCATGCGTCTGGCTGGGAAATTTGCGTGACTGGATGACGGAGCAGGCAAAAAATGGGGAAAAATATTCCATCGTTACTTGTTCCGCACTCAAACGCCAATACCGCGATATTCTGCGTGGTGCAGAAGGGAAGGTGGCTTTTATCCATCTGACTCCGCCTCAAGCAATTAATCTCGAGCGTATGCTGTCGCGTCAGGGGCATTATATGAAAGCCGGAATGCTGGATTCGCAGCTCTGGAGATTTTGGAAGAGCTGGGTGTTGATGAATACGGTGTCAAAATCGACAATCCGGGTTCGCCTGAAGCCGTTGAGGCAGATATTGTGAACTGGGTGAAAGCGCAAGGCTTGATTTAGTAATGATCAAAAATGGAAAGGCCGTCTGAAATATTTCAGACGGCCTTTTTTGATGGGGTTTAGAATGTTTTTTGCGAGTCAAGCAATAAGGTAACCGGTCCGTCATTGCAAAGGGAAACCTGCATATGGGTTTGGAATCTGCCGGTTTCGACAGTCAGTCCATGTTCGCATAGAAGTTGTGCGGTGTATTGATAAAGTTTATCTGCTTGTTCTGCGGGCGCGGCATTGGAGAAAGATGGGCGGCGGTCGCTGCGCGCATCGGCGTAAAGGGTAAACTGAGAAACCAGTAATATCGAGCCACCGACATCTTTGAGCGATAAATTTAATTTGCCGTTTTCATCTTCAAAGATACGTAGGTTGGCGGTTTTATCTGCAATGTATTTGGCGTCCGCTTCTGTGTCGGAGTGGGTAACGCCGAGCAATATCATAAATCCGTTGTTGATTTCGCCGCAGGTTTCGTAGGAATCTTCGGACAAAACGTCAACTTTGGCTTGGGTAACTTTTTGGATAACAGCGCGCATAATCTTGTGTGAATAAAAGGAATTGTAAAAAAGGGCGTAAGATACGCCCTCTGAGGTCAAATATAGTTTCAGACGGCCTGAAACCATTGAATTCATTTACGGATTAATGCCGTTTTCTTTCAAGATACGTTCGATCTGATTCTCGACTTTTTGTCGTTTGACAGCTTGGGCAAGCTGATTGCGTACCAGTTCGAAAGGTTCGGCATTGGGATCGCGTTCTACTGCACTGAGTTTAAACAGATAAAAACGGTTTTCTATTTGAATCGGCTCATGCGTTACATCGCCTCGGTTCATGTCGGCAAAAGCGGTAGCCAGTTGAGGTGCAAGCTGTTGCGGAGAGATGAAGCCGTCGAATTTTTGCTCAGGGTTAGGGTAACGTTTCATCAGTTCATCGAATGACAAGCCCTTAAGCAACAGTTCTTGAGCAGCGCGTACTTCGTCGGCTGAAGCAAAGCTGACTTGTTGCAGCTTGATAATGCGTGTTTGCTGGTCGTAGAAACGGCGCAACTCGGCATCGTCAACCGCGGTTTGGCGTTCTAGATAAGCAGCGTATTGGTTGGCATAGAATTCAGCTTCGACGTTTTTCAACTGATTTTGCACTTCCGCATCTTTGTCCAAACCAGCCTTGATGGCTTCATTTTTCAAAACTTCCAAAGTCTGCAAACGTGTAACCACATCTTTGCGGATTGCCTGACCATCGGGTTTGGCAGTCTGGTTGGGATGTTGATCGGCCTGTCTTAATACTTCGGCGACCATGCTGTCGATACGGGCGGGATCGATTTCAGGTGCTTTGGCAGTTGCTAAGCTCACGGTTGATAAGGTGAGGATAGCCAAAACGGCAGTTTTGGGCTTGATGTTCATGTGAGTTCCTTATTACCCGCCGTTATCACGGCGGGCACGTTATATTATTTGTTGACTTTGATGCTGGCTTTTTTCAGCAATGATTGAATGGCCGCATCAACACGGGCTGCCTGTAAGTCGCTGCCAATCTCGTTTTTAGCGGCTTCGTAAGAAGGTACAGTAACGTTACGGCGGTCATTGACGTAGAAAACGGCGTACAAATTACCGTTTTGCAGCGGCGTTTTAGTGTGCGCGCCTTTTTTTAGGTCTTTAACAGCGGCATAAAGCGGAGGTGCTGATTCTTGCAAATCTTTAAGCGGAACATAAGCTTTAGGGATACCGCCGGCTTTTTTGGCCGCTTCGTCAATTGAGTATTGGTTCAATACCGAAACAAAGCTTTTTTTCGCATCCAAATCGGCAATGGCTTTTTGGGCATTGCTGCTGCTGTCGGTTACGATTTCGCCCAGTTGGACTTCCTGAGTACCTTTATAGAAGTTGCTGAAGTCGTTGTAAGCGGCTTTGACATCTTTTTCTTGAACAGGATATTGACGGACGATATGCGCCGCGAAAGTTTGGCCTAGCAAATCATTTTCGAAAACTGCCCATTCGGTTTTGAATGTGGCTTTTTTATCTGCGCCTTGCTTGGCGGCATCGGCACGCGCTTGCTCCAATGCAGCTTTGAATTCAGCGCTTTGATCCAGTTTTAATTTTTTGGCTTCTTGGGTAACCACAGTGCTGATAACTTGGCGTTCGGTCAGCATTTGACGCAATTCAGGCGTGTCTTGAACGTTCGGGTTACTGGCGCGTACGGAAGCAACTTGGTCATCGATAACGCTGCTGTCGATGGCTTGACCGTTGACGGTAACCAAAGTTTGGGCAAACAGGGTGCCGGAAGTCAGGGCAAGCATCAAGGCTGAAGCAAAGTAGGTTTTTTTCATCGTATTTCTCTTTTAAATTAATGATTGGAAATCAAAGTTTGGGCAGTAATCTTAATGGAAGTATTCGTCCGGCGTGGCCGCTTTGATACTGAGTGCATGAATCAGGCCGTCTGAAAACAAGTCCTGCAAAAGCTGTTTAATCATACGTTGTCGCTGGAGGCGGCCAATGTTTTCAAATGCGTTGCTGACCACCACTATGGCGTAATGCCCGCCGCCTTTATTGCCGGCATGGCCGGCATGCAGATGGCTTTCATCTTCAAAATCGAAGAACTCAGGCTCAAGCGCCTGCAGGCGTTCCTCGATAATTTGACGCATATTGCTCATTTGAACACAGCTTTAAAGGGTTTAATCAATACTTCTGCGTATACGCCGGCATCGACGTAAGGGTCTTGTTCTGCCCATTCTTGTGCATCGTCCAAAGATTCAAACTGAGCCACAATCAGGCTGCCAGAAACGCGTTCCGGATTATCTGGTAGAGGGTTGGGGCCGGCAGTCAGCAGACGGCCTTGCGCTTTCAACTCTTCCAAGCGTGCCAAATGAGCAGGGCGGGCCGCCATGCGTGCTTCGTGGACATCTTCGGCATCAGTAGCCAAAAGCATGAAATATTCCATTATTGATCCTCCTTAGGCTGGAAACGCATCAGATACATACCCTGTGCGATGGAAAAAATGATTGTGAAACCCAATGTGCCGAACAGTTTGTAATTGACCCATTGGTCTGGGAAATACGTAAAGACAAAGAGATTGGCCGCACCCATAAAAATTAGGAAGCCAATCCATGCATAAGTCAGGCGTGTCCATACAAAATCAGGGAGCTGCATTTCTTTGCCCATGACGGCTTTAAGCCCGTTTTTACCGGCAAGGTGGCTGAACAACATGACGATCGCTCCGATCCAAAACAGAACGGTCGGTTTCCACATGATGAAGCGGTTGTCTTTCAGCAGAATCGTTGCGCCGCCAAAAAAGACAATCAAAATCAGGCTGACCCATTGCATGGTGTCCAGTTTGCGGTGTTTCCAAAAGGTCAGCGCAGCTTGGGCAATGCCGACGATAACCGCAACAGTCGTTGCGGCAATCATGTCTTTGGTGATGATGTATGTGATGAAAAATAAGAATACAGCGAATAAGTCGCTCAAATCTTCATATGTTAATGATGAAACTAATTGAGTAAATGCTAATCATACAGGGAGATGTGTTTTTTTGCACCTTTCTCCATGACTTCAATACTACATATATTTATATGAAATATTTGTTTTGGGTTGGCGAAATTTGTAAAAAAGAAACACAAGCATGCAAAAGTAATAGATTTGCTAAGGAATTTTAGGCTGAACAGCCTCTATTGCTTGGCAGGAATGGGTTAAAAATATATCATGACGTAATATCTAGTAAATATATGGTTAAATGCGCGCACATTGGTTAGTACCATAATTTCCGAACAGGGGATCAGTTTTGAAAAAACATCACAATATTAAATTAATTACAGCTTCTATCGCTTTAATGACATCGCTCAGTGCCTCTGCAGGTTTGGGCGGCTTGAATGTTCAATCTCATTTGGGTGAGCCTTTTACAGGCAGTATCACTGTGACTGGCGAGGAAGCTCAGGCTCTGCTTAATGGCGGTAAGGCCACTATTTCAAATGGCAATTTGCGCGCGGCGGTACGCAAATCAGGCGATAAGGCAGTCGTTACCATCCGCTCTTCTAAAGCCATCAAAGATCCTGTTTTGGTTTTCCAAGTAGGTGTCGGCGCGCAATCGCGTGAGTACACCGCTATTATCGATCCGGCCGGATATGATTCTAAAGATGCTGCATCTGTTCGTACCCGTCCGGCTACTGAATCTCAATCCTCCGAGCCGACACGCAATGCCCAACAGCCTGCAACTAAAAACAATAAAGCAGCAGGTAATCAGGTAACTCAAGCGCGTAAGGATGTGCAGCGTAAGGCTGAGAAAAAACAAGTTCAGACGGCCTCTGCAAAAAACGACACGGCTGCACGTTCAGGCAGACAGCATTTGGTGCGTACGGGTGAAACCCTGATTGCCATTGCGTCCAGCATCCGTCCGCAAGGTATGACTTTGGATCAAACCATCCAAGCTTTGGTAAATGCCAACCCGGATGTGTTTATCGATAACAATGCCAACCGTATGTTGGCGGGTAAAGTGCTGAATATTCCAAACCGTAGCGAATTGCAACGCTTGGCTGCTTCTGCTCCTGTTAAAACCAATACGGCGACAGAAAAAGCCAATGAAACCGCTAATGCAACAGAAGCTAAAACTGAAAAACCTGTTGTTCAGCCAGAGGCTCAAACTGAAGCCCAGGTTAAAGATGCTGGCGTAAATACACAGCAACAGGAAGAAGTGAAACAAGCTTCAGCTGAACAAACAGAACAAGCAGCATCTGCAGCGGTTAATGAAATGCCGCATCGACTGTTCCTGCATCCGATGTTCAAGAAGCGATGGCTTCTGATGCTCAAGAGGATGTAGTGGCTTCAGAGCCTGTTGCAACCACGGGTTCTGTCGCGGAGCAAACAGAAGGCGAATCAGACGGCAATTTATGGAAATGGTTATTGGCAGGCGGAGCAGCCCTGATTGCTGCTTGGTTGTTGTTGAAAGCTGCTGGTAAACGTAAAGACGAGCCGGAAGCAGCGCCTGTAAGCCGTAAAGATGAAGAGAAGGCTGTACAGAAAAATGTTGCTGCTTCAGCTGCTGCGGTTGCTGCAACTAAAGTAACGCCGTCTGAAAAAACTCAAGACGGTCTGTTTATCGAAGATGATTTTGAAGATGATGTGGTTATCAATCAAGTAGAAGAATCTTCCAATATCGATGATGTCAAACTTGATTTGGGTAAGATTGACAATAGTCAGGCAGGTATTCTTTCAGGTGCAGTAACGCATGATGTAGAGACAGAGCAACGTCGCTATGCTGATTGGGACAATATCGAATCAACAGAAAGCGTGTACGAGCCTGAACCAGGAAATCCGTATCAGCCGGTATCTGTTGTTATGCCGGAACGTAAAGAAGAGCAGGCAAATACATTTGCTGAGTTTGACTTGGCGACAGAGGAAAAAGTCTCCGAGTCAAGAAATGAAGAGCCACTCGAGTTTACGGTGGAAACTCCTGAAGCTTCAGACGGCCATGCGTTGCCATTTGATGTCAAGCAAGATCAAGACTTGCAAATTCAAGAAACCAAAGAAGAAGTAGAGAAAGAAGAAGCTGCTTCTGAGTTTGTGATTGAAGAAGGTGCATTGGAATGGGGAGCTGAAGATGTTTCAGTGGCCGCCGATAAAAGCAATAGTGAAAGAGGCTTTGTTTCAGAATCAGTCGGCATGACTGCACCGCTTGAAGCTAAATATGATTTGGCTAAGATGTATATCGAAATCGGTGATCCTGAAGCGGCTCGAGAAACATTGCAAGCGCTGATTGAGGAGGCTGAAGGCGATATTCTGCATAAAGCCCAAAAACTGATGAAAGAACTTGGCGCATAAGTGCCAGTAAAATGAAGATGCCGTTTCAGACGGCATCTTTTTTATGGTAAATTAAAAAGCAAGATCTTGGCTGAGTCTATTATTGGTTGGGTAAGATTTCAGCTTTATATGATGGTTGAAGATGAAGGCCGTCTAAAATACATAATGGAGGCGTGTGTTGATCACGCCTTTTTAATATTTGTTGCTTGAACGTAGGCAACAATATCAATTTACAAGAAGTATAAGAAATGACTGAACAAGCAAATACAACAGGGCATCTCGTGCAGCGTTGGGCTTTGACCCTCTCTTATGATGGTAGCCGTTTTTATGGTTGGCAAACAGGCTGGAGATTTGCCGACTGTTCAGACGGCCTTAGAGCAGGCCTTGTCTTCAATAGCAGGGGAGCAAATTAATACTATTGTTGCGGGAAGGACGGATACGGGTGTGCATGCAACTGCCCAGGTAGTGCATTTTGATACATCAGTAAGCCGTCCGGAGCAAGCATGGGTGCGGGGTGTCAATGCATATTTACCTGATGGTGTTGCTGTGTTGGTTGCGCAAAAAGTTGCACCTCATTTCCATGCTCGATTTGATGCTTATGGCCGCCATTATCGTTATTTATTGGAATCCTCACCGGTTCGTTCTCCATTATTGGTTGGCAGAGTAGGGTGGACGCATTTGAAATTAGATTTGAATCTGATGAGGCAGGCTGCTGCCTTATTGGAGGGGGAGCATGACTTTTCCAGTTTTCGAGCAGCTGAATGTCAGGCGAAATCCCCTATAAAGGCACTATATAGTGCAAGTATTAGTGGAACTTCTCGTTATCTGTGCCTTGATTTGCATGGGAACGCATTCTTACATCATATGGTGCGTAATATTATGGGTGCATTGGTGTATGTGGGTAGTGGCAGAATCAGTGTGAATGAGTTTGAGTCGGTCTTTCATGCAAAAAGTAGATTGAAGGCTCCGCCAACGTTTATGTCAGATGGCCTGTATTTGACAGGCGTTGATTATCCTGATGAGTTTGGAGTGACGCAACTATCGTTGCCCAAGTGGATGAGCGTTCTGGGTAATGGTTTTCAGACGGCCTGACTGCGGATTATTGGTATAAAAGCAACAAAATAGCGTGATTGATGTGTAAATTGATAAAGTGTTGTAAAAATGCAAATCTTGGTTTTGAAGAAATTTATCATTGATTTTAAATAATAAATTTCCATTATTTGGGTTGTCTCTAGCTTTATTTGGTTTCTGCGGTAGTGGGGAAAAATTGAATAAAGTTTGTTTTTTTAGAGAGGAACAATTATAGTGACAGTCATGGAATCGCTGATTCCAGCGATAAAGTAAGCCTAAGCGGATTGTCCGGTCTGCTTAAGTTATTTCTTCACAATAGAAAAGGAATACAGCAATGAAAAAATCTCTGATTGCTCTGACTTTGGCAGCTCTGCCTGTTGCAGCTATGGCTGATGTGACTCTGTACGGTCAAATCAAAGCTGGCGTAGAAATTTCTAAAGTAAAAGAGGGTAAGACTACTTCTAAAACTGCTACTGAGATTGCTGACTACGGCTCTCGCATCGGTTTCAAAGGCCACGAACACTTGGGTAGCAACCTGAATGCTATTTGGCAAGTTGAACAAAACACTTCTATCGCCGGTGGTGATTCTGGTTTCGCTAACCGTGAATCTTTCTTGGGCTTGGAAGGTGGTTTCGGTAAAGTTCGTGCCGGTAACTTGGATACTGCTCTGAAAAATACTAGCGACAGCTTTGACCCTTGGGAGTCTAGTGCAGCTAACGCAGACGCTCTGCAATTGGGTAAAATCAAACGTGTAGATAAACGTAAAGTATCTGTACGTTACGACACTCCTGTATTTGGTGGTTTCAGCGCAAGCGTACAATTCCAACCTCGCGACAATGCTAACCCTGGCGACAAATACGATCACGCTGTGAAAAGCCGTGCGTCTTACGATTTGGGTCTGAACTACGAAAACTCTGGCTTCTTTGGTCGCTATGCTGGTTCTTACGCTAAACATGCTGTCTTGGATGCTGGCTACTTGGATGCATTCAACCACAATACTACTTTGGCTGCTGGTACTTACAAAGATCACCAAGCTCACCGTCTGACTGCTGGTTACGATGCTAACAACCTGATGGTTGCTGTTGTAGGTCAATACGAAGGCTTCAAAGCTGACGTAGCTGGTGCTAAGAAAAACGAACGTACTGAAGTTGGTGCAACTGCTGCTTACCGCTTCGGTAACGTAACTCCTCGTGTTTCTTACGCTCACGGCTTTAAAGTTAAAGAAGAAGGCGTGAAACAAAAGAACAGCGCTTACAACCAAGTTATCGTTGGTGCTGACTACGACTTCTCTAAACGCACTTCTGCCCTGCTGTCTGCCGGCTGGTTGAAAGAAGGCAAAGGCGACTACAAATACGAGAAAACTGCTGGTACTGTTGGCCTGCGTCACAAATTCTAATCTGACTTAAGATTAGTCTGAAAAAGAGCCTGTTTTATACAGGCTCTTTTTGTTTTATAAGAAATGTATTTTGTCATTGTAGGGGTAGGTTAAAGTATTTTCGATATTCGTTTTCAGACGGCCTATGGAAATTTAAGTCAGGTTATATTCTATTAAATATATGCTAAATGAAATTTTAGAAATTGTTTTGAGTATTATTATAAATAAGTTAACGATATTGAGATGGTCATTGGATTGAGTTGATTTTCCTATATTTCATGTTTACTAATAAAAGATTTATTTTTATAGTTCTAAAGTATTATTAGCATATAGAATTTGGTTTTAAGATTTGTAAACTTGATTTAATCAAATTATTGCCGATAGATGATTCATATAATATCAGTGTTTAGAGTATCGATATATCGGGAATAGCCATGTCCTGTCTTGAAATGAAGTGCTTAAGTGGCATTTGGAAACGAATCCTTGTGCTGTTTGCTGTGTTTTCTATGATGATAGTAAGCCTGCCTGCTTACGCGGAGCGCTTGCCTGATTTCTTGGCAAAAATTCAGCCTTCTGAAATTTTTCCTGGTGCTGATCGCTACGGCAAACCTGAAGGTAAGCCTTTAGTTGCTCGTGTATATAAAGGCGAAGAGCAGCTTGGTCTGGTTTATATCACGACTGACGTGGTTAATACGCGCGGTTATTCGAGTAAGCCGATTGATACGATGATCGCATTGGCCAATGATGGCACTATTGCGGGAGCGAAATTGGTTGAGCACCATGAACCAATTATGCTGATCGGTATTCCGCAATCACGAGTCGATAAATTCATTGATAAATATATTGGCTTAAATTTTATTAAAAATCCTCCACAGCCTGGTGTGGCTCCTGCTGATATCATCAGTGGTGCGACTGTAACGTTGATGGTGATTAACGATAGTATTCAGCGTTCTGTCAAGTCGGTTATTCATCAATATCATTTGGGTACTGATAAAGCGGCTCAAGCTGGTGCTGCTGCCGCTTCTGGTGAGCAGGCTGAGAATGCGCCTGCGGTTCAAACCCGTCCCCGTCGTGCTGTGAATCCTGATAAACAAGACATTCAATCTTGGAGTGCACTGTTAGAACAAAAAGCTGTCGGCCATCTGCATATTTCTGTTGACGATATCAACAAACTGTTTGAAAAAGGCGGAAAAGCCGGTGTTGCTGACCATGCAGAGCAGGGCGATGGTAACGATACATTCGTTGATTTATATGTTGCTTTGGTCAGCCAACCTTCTATCGGTAAAAGCCTTTTAGGTGAGGCAGGTTGGAATAATTTGCAAAAACGTTTGCAGCCGGGTCAACAGGCAATTATGGTTGCCGGTGAAGGCCGATACTCTTGGAAGGGCTCAGGCTATGTGCGTGGCGGTATCTTCGATCGTATCGAAATGATTCAGGGTGATACCAGCTTCCGTTTTACCGATGCACAACATGAGCGTGTGGTTGCTTTGGCAGCGGAAGGTGCACCTGCATTTAAAGAGGTATCTTGGTTTACCATCCCTGAAGGTGTGGAATTTGATGCTGCCGAGCCATGGCGTTTGCAACTGATGATTCAACGCGTGTTGAGCGTTAACGATAAAGCTTTCGTAACTGCAGATTTGGATTACGAATTGCCAAAAGGCTACTATGTCGATGATCCAAAAGCGCCACCTGTTGAAATCAGCGCGCCGGTTGAGCAAGTTGCAGCTACAGCCTCAGCTCCTGAAAGTACGGGTATTGCCGAAGATGCGACTGCCGGTGATGATGGTGTTTCCAACCAACTTTGGAAACAGGTTTGGAAAGCCAAAGAAGGTCAAATTGTGGTTGTCGGTATTGCTTTGACAATTCTTCTGTTGGTATTCCTGTTCCAAGACTGGATTGTCCGTTACGAAAAATGGTATGACCGTTTCCGCCTCTGTTTCCTGATCTTTACGCTGTTTTATATCGGCTGGTATGCTCAGGCACAATTATCAGTAGTGAATACTTTGACGTTGTTCTCAGCCATTTTGACTGAGTTCCACTGGGAATTCTTCCTGATGGATCCGCTGGTATTCATTCTGTGGCTCTTTACAGCGGCGACCATGCTGTTGTGGAATCGCGGTACATTCTGTGGATGGCTGTGTCCTTTTGGTGCATTGCAAGAGTTAACCAACCGTATCGCTAAAAAATTGGGTCTGAAACAAATTACAGTACCACACTTGTTGCATACCCGTCTGAGTGCGATTAAATATGTAATTTTCTTCGCCTTGTTGGCAATTTCCCTGTACGATTTGGGTACGGCTGAAAAATTTGCTGAAATTGAGCCTTTCAAAACTGCAATCATTTTGAAATTTATGCGTGAATGGTGGTTTGTTCTGTTCGCTGCCGCTTTGCTGATCGCAGGCTTGTTTATCGAACGTTTCTTCTGCCGTTATCTGTGCCCTTTGGGTGCAGGTATCGCATTGCCGGGCCGTTTCCGTGTGTTTGATTGGCTGCGCCGTTATAAAATGTGCGGTAACCCATGCCAAATTTGTACACACGAATGTCCGGTTCAGGCAATCGCACCTGAAGGTGACATTCATCCGAACGAATGTATCCAATGTCTGCATTGTCAGGTAATGTATCACCACGATACGCGTTGTCCTCAAGTAGTGGCAACGAATAAGAAAAAACAAAAACAAGCGGCGGCAAAATCTGAGCAGCACGATGCGGCAGTAGCGCAAAATGCTCAAGAACAAGTTGTTCAGTTTGTTAAAAAAGAATCAGCAATCAGTGTTGACAAGTAGTAATTTATAAATAAAAAAGAGGGCTGTATCGGCAGCCCAACTTAGAAAGTTTTTCATCGGCAGGCCGTCTGAAAAAATCGGCCGCCAGATTTTATCCAAGGAGTGTCGTATGTCAGACGAAAAATTAGAACAAAACGGCTTAAGCCGTCGTTCATTCTTAGGTACTGCCGCTGCTTCCGGTGCAGGTATTGCCGGTGCCGGTTTGTTGGGCTTGGCCGGTTGCTCTAACGGTGAGGGTGATAAAGCTGCCGCTTCTGGCGCAGCTCCTGCTGAAAAAGCAGCTGCTCATTCTGCCGAACCGGGCAAACAAACTTCCGAAGTAGGTCCAGGCGAGCTTGACCAATACTACGGTTTCCTGTCAGGCGGTCAATCAGGCGAAATGCGCTTGATCGGTTTGCCATCTATGCGCGAACTGATGCGTATCCCTGTATTCAATATGGACAGCGCTACCGGTTGGGGTCGTACCAACGAGAGCCTGAGCGTTTTGAACGGAAATATTACGCCGGAAACCCGTAAATTCCTGCAAGACAGCGGTCTGCGTTGCTACCCTAACGGCGACTTGCACCACCCACACTTGTCTTTTACCGATCAGACTTACGACGGTCGCTATGCATATGCCAACGATAAAGCAAACACCCGTGTTTGCCGTATCCGTTTGGATGTAATGAAAACCGATAAAATCATCGATATTCCTAATGCTTCAGGTATCCACGGTCTGCGTCCGCAACGTTATCCGAAAACCGGTTACGTTTTTGCCAACGGCGAGCATATCGTTCCTGTTGACGGCGTAGGCAAATGGGATGATCCTAAAACTTGGAATGCCGTTTATACTGCAGTTGACGGCGAAACCATGGACATTGCATGGCAAGTATTGGTAGACGGTAACTTGGACAACGGCGATGCCGACTACCAAGGTAAATACTCTTTCTCTACCTGCTATAACTCTGAGCGCGCTCTGACTGTACAAGGTGCATCTTCTAACGAACAAGACTGGTGTGTGGTATTTAACCTGGCCGCCATCGAAGAAGGCATCAAAAAGGCGACTTCAAAGAAGTTAACGGTGTGAAAATGTTGGATGGTCGTGCGGAAGCCAACTCTCCATACACCCGTTACATCCCGGTTCCTAACTCTCCTCACGGCTGTAATGCAAGCCCTGACGGCAAGTACATCATGCTCAACGGTAAACTGTCTCCAACCGTTACCGTATTGGATGTTAGCAAACTGGATGACTTGTTTGCGGGCAAAATCAAAGAGCGTGATGTTGTCGTAGCGGAGCCTCAACTGGGTCTTGGCCCATTACACACTGCATTTGACGGTCGCGGCAATGCTTATACAACATTGTTTATCGACAGCCAAATGGTGAAATGGAACATCGACGATGCGATTAAAGCCTACAAAGGCGAGAAAATCGATCCGATTAAACAAAAACTGGACGTTCACTATCAACCTGGCCACAACCACACTACCATGGGCGAAACTAAAGAAGCCGACGGTAAATGGTTGGTGTCTTTGAATAAATTCTCCAAAGACCGCTTCCTGAACGCAGGTCCTCTGAAACCTGAGTGTGACCAATTGATCGACATCTCCGGCGATGAAATGCGTTTGGTTCACGACAACCCGACTTTTGCAGAACCACATGACTTCTGTCTGGTTTCCGCTTCCAAAGTGAACCCAAGCAAAACTTGGGACCGCAAAGACCCATGGTTCTGGAAAGATGCTTTGGAACAAGCGCAAAAAGACGGTGTTGAGCTGGAAAGCTGCTAAAGTCGTACGCGAAGGCAACAAAGTACGCGTGTACATGACTGCCGTTGCGCCTGCATTCAGCATCCCTCAATTTGAAGTGAACCAAGGCGACGAAGTGACCGTATACGTAACCAACGTTGAGACCATTGAGGACTTGACTCACGGCTTTACTTTGGAAGGCTACGGTATCGCTATGGAGATCGGCCCGCAAGCGACATCTTCTGTAACCTTCAAAGCAGTCCGTCCAGGGGTACACTGGTACTACTGCCAATGGTTCTGCCACGCATTGCACATGGAAATGTCAGGCCAAATGATTGTTAAACCAAAATAATTTCGGTTTGATGATTTAATTCTTCAGGCCGTCTGAAAAAACATTCTTTCAGACGGCCTTTATAGCAAAGCTGTTTGTCTGCAGATATTGCAATGAGATATAAGCCATCATCAGACAGCTTTGCTATAACACCAAAATACCTGTTTCCGCATCGGTTTATCATGTGGCAAACAGGCCGTCTGAAACAGAGATATGATTATGACGCACACACAAATCCATCGTTCCAAATGGCAACGTGCCGCACTCGTATTGCTGCTTGGCAGTATGGTTCAGACGGCCTTTGCCGCAGTCATCAACGTATCCGCACAAGACAATCTCAATGATGCTTTAGCGCGCGCCCAAGCCGGCGATACGCTCAAGCTTGCCTCCGGTACATACAAGACCAAACTCTATATCGACAAACCGATTACCATTGAAGGTCCGGCCGACCGCTCTGCCAAGATTGTCGGCGACAGGAGCGGACGTACCATTGCCGTTCATGCGCCTGACGTGACTCTGCGCAATCTGACAGTTTCCAATTCTGGCTTGAGCCTGCCGGCCATGGATGCAGGGATTTATCTTGAGGAAACGGCTCCGCGCGCATTGGTTGAACACAATAATGTCTTGGATAACTCTGTCGGCGTGTACATCCATGGTGCGGCAGAATCGATGGTGCGCGAAAATAAGATTGTCGGGGAAGCCACATTGCGCGTGAATGAGCGCGGTAATGGCGTAACAGTTTGGAATGCGCCAGGCGCGCAAGTAGTCGATAACGATATTTCCAAAGGCCGTGACGGTATTTTCTCCAATACCAGTACAAAAAACACTTATAAAGGCAATCGTTTCAGTGATTTGCGTTTTGCAGTGCATTATATGTACACCAACGACAGCGAGATCAGCAACAACATCTCCGTCGGCAACAATATGGGCTATGTGTTGATGTTCTCAGAGCGTCTTAAAGTGTATGGCAATATCGCCGTGGGCAGCCGCGACCAAGGCATCATGCTCAACTACGTCAACTATTCCGATATTAACGACAACATTATCAACAAAGCCGGTAAATGCGTATTCGCCTATAACGCCAACTTCAATAAAATTTTTGACAACCATTTTGAAAACTGTCAAATCGGCATCCACTTTACCGCAGCCATTGAAGGCACAAGCCTGTTCAATAATTCGTTTATCAATAATGAAAGCCAAGTTAAATACGTCAGCACCCGTTTCCTTGATTGGGGAGAGGGTGGACGAGGCAATTATTGGAGCGACAACAGCACATTCGACCTTGATGGCGATGGTTTTGGCGACAACGCTTATCGACCGAACGGCATCATCGACCAAATCATTTGGCGCGCGCCCGTGTCCCGTCTATTGATGAACAGTCCTGCTGTCAGCATTGTCAAATGGGCGCAATCTCAGTTCCCCGCTATTTTGCCGGGCGGCGTCATCGACAGTAAGCCATTGATGAAACCGATTAGCAACAAAACAAGCACCAAATACGAAGCCATGAAGGATGAGCTGTTGCACGAAGCCAATACGCGCCAATCCGATTGGAGTGATGCCGAAAACGGATCTTTGAATTAAACATGTTTTCAGACGGCTTTTTGAATGAGGCCGTCTGAAACGGCACAAAGGAATTATTCATGACCAACCACGTCGAATTAAGAAACGTGACCAAACAATTCGGCAGTCAAAAAGCCGTCAACCAAGTCGATTTAGTCCTCAAAGCAGGCGAAAGCGTCGGCATGGCAGGGCATAACGGTGCGGGCAAATCCACCATCATGAAGCTGATACTCGGCCTGATTACGCCGACCGAAGGCGAAGTCATGTTACTGGGAGAGCGTACCGGCAGCAAGGCAGGCGCACTGCTTCGCAGTCAAATCGGCTACCTGCCTGAAACCGTCGCGCTTCATCCTTCATTGACCGGCATTGAAACCATGGATTTCTATGCCAAGCTAAAAAAACAGCCCTTGAGTAAACCGTGAGTTGTTGGAACGCGTCGGCATTTCTCAAGCGGCACGCCGCCGTGTCGGCACTTACTCCAAAGGTATGCGCCAACGCCTCGCTTTGGCACAAGCCTTATTGGGCGAGCCTAAAGTCTTATTGTTTGACGAACCGACCACAGGCCTTGATCCGGCTTCACGTCAAATGTTTTACGAAGTCGTGCGCGAACTGAATGGACACGGTGCAACCGTATTGCTCAGCACGCACGCGCTTGCCGAACTCGATGGCCACGCCGACCGTATTATCGTCATGAAAAACGGCGTGAAAGTTGCCGATGGCAGCATGGATGAGCTGCATGTCCAAAGTGGTTTGCCGTTGACCGTCAATGTCCGTTTGAAAGAAGCGCGCCCGTTAAGCGAGCGTTGGCAGCCGCTTTCAGACGGCCTGTCGTATAAAGCGCAATGTAAAGCCGAAGAGCGTATGGGACTTTTGAGCGAATTGGGTGATTTGGGCAACCTTGCCTATATCGATATCCATACCCCGACACTTGATGATATGTACGCACAATTCTTAAAGGGAAGACGTATGAACCCCGTTTGGATTATTACCGGCAAAGAAGTCCGCGACAGCCTGCGCAACCGTTGGGTACTTGCCGCCGCGCTCCTGCTTGCCGCGCTTGCCCTGTCATTGGGTTTCCTGGGCAGCTCGCCCACCGGCACAGTCAAAGTCGATCCATTGACTGTTACCGTTGTCAGCCTCTCCAGCCTGTCGATTTTCCTGATTCCGCTGATTGCGATGTTGCTCTCTTATGATGCGCTGATTGGCGAAATCGAACGCGGCACGATGGCGCTGTTGTTGAGCTATCCGATTTCGCGGAACCAAATCCTTGCCGGCAAATTTATCGGCCATCTCATCATCCTTGCCCTTGCTACCACGGCAGGCTACGGATTGGCGGGTATTACCCTTCAGCTTGCCAACGGCGGCGTTGATTTTGCCGCATGGAAACCTTTTGCCCTCCTGATTATTGCCAGTGTGATTCTTGGTGCAGCCTTTTTGTCTATGGGTTATTTGATCAGCGCGAAAGTCAAAGAACGCGGTACTGCCGCCGGTATCGCCATCGGCGTATGGCTGTTTTTTGTGGTGATTTTCGATATGGCGCTTTTGGGTATTTTGGTTGCCGATACCGAACAAGTCATTACTGCGCCTGTTGTAGAAACCATTCTATTGTTCAATCCTTCCGACATTTACCGTCTGCTCAACCTGACCGGTTATGAAAACACCGCTATGTACGCAGGTATGGCCGGTTTGAGCGATCAAATCAGCTTGACTATGCCGGTTTTGCTGACGGCGCAGGTATTATGGGTTATCATTCCTTTGGTCTTAGCCGCCTGGATTTTCGGAAAGAGACAAATATGAGAAAAATATTATTTACAGCATTCACCATCATTGCTTTATCTGCTTGTAGCAAAGAGGAAAATACTCCTCCGCCTACGCCCCAACAAATCAGCGACAGCGCAGTCGGTCATTACTGCAGCATGAATTTGACCGAACACAACGGCCCTAAAGCGCAAATCTTCTTGAACGGTAAACCTGACAAACCGGTTTGGTTTTCCACCATCAAGCAGATGTTCGGCTATACCAAGCTGCCAGAAGAGCCTAAAGGCATTCATACCATCTATGTTACTGATATGGGCAAAGTCAAAGATTGGGAAAAACCCAATGCCGATGCCGAATGGATAGATGCGAAAAAAGCCTATTACGTTATCGAAAGCAGCTTTATCGGCGGCATGGGTGCGGAAGACGCGCTTCCGTTTGCCGACAAGGCTCAGGCTGAAAAATTCGCCAAAGAAAAAGGCGGCAGAGTAGTCGGTTTTGCAGAGATGCCCGACGAATACATTTTTAAATAAAACAACCAATAAAGGCCGTCTGAAACAGTTTCAGACGGCCTTTGTGTTGGAAGCTGCCGATTGATGATTTAATGAATGCGGCTTTCAATGTAAAGATAAAAATCTAAGGAATACTTTATGTCCACCCCTTTAACGCGCCGCCGTTTCTTTGCCATAGCCGCCACACTTGCCTCCGGCGTCGGCATTCCTTTTGCCATTAGCCGCAAAACCAATCAGCCGACTCATCCGGCCAGCCCGAATCAAGAAGAGCAGCCAGTTATTTGGAGAGGCATTGCATTGGGTTCGGGCGCGGAATTGCGTTTGTTCGGCGTTGAGCGCAAGCAGGCGGAAATATTGGTTAACAAAGTATTGGCGGAAGTTTCACGGTTGGAAAAAATCTTCAGCCTGTATCGGGACGATAGCCTGATCAGCCGTTTAAACCGAGAAGGCCGTCTGAAAAATCCGCCATCCGATTTTTTGCAGCTGCTCAGCATCAGTCGAGATATTCATCAGCTGACGCAGGGTGCATTTGATCCCAGTATTCAGCCTTTGTGGAATCTGTATGCCGATCATTTCAGGCGAAACCCAAAAACCGAAACACCGCCATCCGAACGTAGTATCAAAGACACGCTCAAATTAGTGGATTTCAACAAAGTCTATTTTGATACCAAAGAAATCCGTTTTGCCCAAAAAGGCATGGGCTTGTCGCTCAACGGCATTGCGCAGGGCTATATCACTGACAAGGTAGTCGAATTGTTGAAGCAGCAAGGCGTTACCCAGGCATTGATTGATATGGGGGAAATTTACGGCTTTGATAATGCCAACCGGCGCGAGTGGAATGTCAGCATTCGCAATCCTGACCAAGAAGACCAAATCCTGACTACCATTGCCATGAAAAACCAAGCCTTTGCCACATCGGGCGGCTACGGCACGGTAATGGACGAAGCTGGCAAATTTACCCATCTTTTTGATCCGCGTACAGGCGGAAGCCAACCGCGTTATAAAAGCATGAGTGTCATGGCGGAGAGTGCGGCGGTTGCTGATGCCTTTTCTACAGCATTCTCCATTATGGATGAGGCGTCCATCCGTACTGCGGCTCAAGTTAAAAAGGCACAGGTTTGGCTGGTGATGCCGAATAATGAATTGAAGAAAATTGGAGGTTGAGGAGAAGGGCGCCTTGCTTGCGGTTTTGACTATGTGTATAGGGCAGGGAAGGCTTGATTACTGAAAAAATGGAAGATAAAAAAGAAGGGCTGCCCAAGGGGGCAACCCTGAAACTCTTGCAGCTGGGAGTAATTAGCAAGAGATTACGACACTTAAAACAAAAATTCACTCATTTCAAAGCACGAAGCTTTAATATCTAAGCAATACGGTATTTCGACCGCTCAAACCCCTTCGATACGGAGAAACACAACATACATGGGAAAATCCGACAAAGTGGTTTGAAGCAATTCAGATGAACGGTCTGTAATGCAGATAACCGGATGTCTTTAGATGAACGGTATAATATCAGGATAAGCGGAACATTACTAGTGAATATTATAAAAAATTAGAATAATTCATTTAGTGATTGATTTTATTGAATAAAAACATGATTTTTTATTGAACTTTTTTACAACATATTGATTTGGTTTTAAAAAGGAATTATGTAAGTATTTGGCGTTAATCAAAAAACTTGTTTTGAGCTTTGAGAAGAGATAAGCAATAAAAAAAGGCCGTCTGAATGTTCAGACGGCCTTTTTTCCAAAAAAAGTCACTTATTTGGTTGCAGAAGCAGTAGAAGCAGCTTCGGCTTGAGCACCTGCAGCTGCGTTTTTCACCCCATGCAGCAGGATATTTATAACCGGCAAAGCGTTTTTTTGTGAGTAAGCTTTGAACTCGTCAGAGTTGTAGGCTTCGGTTACATCTTTTCAGCCATTGGCTGTCTTTGTCGGCAGTGCGGACGGCAGACCAGTTAACGTAGGCAAAGCTTGGCTCTTGGAACAGGGCTTCAGTCAGTTTCATGCCACTGCTCATGGCGTAGTTGCCGTTAACGATGGCAAAGTCAACGTCGGCACGGCTGCGTGGCAGTTGGGCGGCTTCAAGTTCTACGATTTGGATGTTTTTCGGATTTTCAGCAATATCGTTTTTAGAAGCAGTCAGCGGATCAACGTCGGCTTTCAGTTTAATCCAGCCCAATTCGTTCAACATAACCAATGCACGGGCAAAGTTGGACGGGTCGTTAGGTGCAGAAACGCTGACGCCGTCTTTCACTTCGTCCAAAGATTTCAGTTTGCCAGGGTATAGGCCCAAAGGTGCGGTCGGTACTTGGAAGGCTTCAACGATGTCCAGCTTGTGTTCTTTCTTGAAGTCGTCCAGATAAGGTTTGTGTTGGAAGATGTTGATGTCCAATTCGCCTTCAGCCAAAGCAAGGTTGGGGCGCACATAGTCGGTAAATTCGATCAGTTTGACTTTATAGCCTTTTTTTTCCAAAGCCGGTTGGATTTGGTCTTTTACCATATCGCCGAAGTCGCCGGCAGTTGTACCGAAGACGATTTCTTTTTTCTCAGCACCGTTGTCGGCAGAGGAAGCGGCAGAAGCAGCAGGCGCGCTGTCTTTTTGACCGCCGCAGGCAGCCAGTACGATGGCGAGCGCAGCGGCTGAAAGGGTTTTGAAGAATGTGTTGGTTTGCATATTTTGCTCCTGATGGATGATAAAGCGGTTTCAGACGGCCTCAAGCTGCCGCTGTCAAAAAAAGAGGGATTGTAAATCTATTTTGGAACTATGAGGATGTTTTCTGTAAATTTATTTGGAATATATATCCTAAATATGTTCTAAATAGATAACAGGCCGTCTGAAAAATGGCAGGTATGGTTTCAGACGGCCTTAATGGGTTTACTTAACGCTTGTCCAGTTTGCGTGCCAATCTGTTGCCGATACCTTGAATCAGGATAACGAGTAAAACCAGGATGGCGACAATGAAGATGATGACTTCCATTTGATAGCGGTAGTAGCCGTAACGGATGGCAAGGTCGCCCAAGCCGCCACCGCCAATCATACCTGCAGCCGCGCTGTACGACAGAAGGCCGATAGCCAGTACGGTAATGCTGGAAACCATACCTGCGCGCGCTTCATTCAAAAGTACTTTGCAGATGATGCTCATGGGGGAAGCCCCCATTGCGGAGGCCGCTTCAATCACGCCTCTGGGTACTTCGCGCAGGTTTTGCTCGACCAGACGGGCGAAGTAGAACAGGCCGGATACGCTCAATACAAATGAGGCGGCAATCGGGCCGATGGTCGTGCCGATGATGGCGCGTGTAATAGGAATCATGGCAATCATCAGGGTGACGAAAGGGTATGCGCGTATCAGGTTGACCAGGTTGTCCAAAAACAAATTCAGCTGTTTGTTGTAGTGCAACTGATGACTTGACGTCACAAACAGCAATACGCCTAAAATCGTACCGAAGATAACGGAGAAAGTAGTCGATAGGCCGACCATAATAAAGGTTTCGCCCAAGGCTTGGATAATTTCGCCTTTCATGCTGACGATGGTCTCAACAGCACGTTCAAATGTCAAATTTGCCATATTAGTCCTCTCGAATCAGCTCTTGCCCGATTTTGGATCGGGCATGGATTTGGTTGCCGTGTACTTCAACGATTTCCAGCAGACGGCCTTTATCCAAGAGGGCGGCACGGTCGCACAGGCGGCGGATAACGCTCATTTCGTGGGTAACGATGACGATGGTTACGTTGAAACGTCGGTTGATGTCTTCCAAACACTTCAAAACGCTGCGCGTAGTGGCAGGGTCGAGGGCGGAAGTGGGTTCGTCGGCGAGGATGACTTGAGGTTGCGGCGCCAGCGCGCGGGCAATGCCGACACGTTGTTTTTGACCGCCGGAAAGTTGGGACGGGTAATGGTTGGCACGATCTTGCAAATCGACGATTTCCAAACATTCTTCAACACGCGCTTGGATTTTTTTAGACGGCCATTTGGCAATTTCTAAAGGAAAGGCGACGTTTTCGGCAACGGTACGGTTGCTCAATAGGTTGAACTGTTGGAATACCATGCCGATGTTTGTCGGGCGTGGCGCAGTTGCGTGGCGTTGAGCGCGGTCAATTCTTGGCCGCATACGCTGACGGTACCTGTGTCGGGACGTTCCAATAAATTAATCAGGCGCAGCAGGGTGGATTTGCCTGCGCCGGAGTAGCCCATCAGGCCAAAGATTTCACCCTGTTTGATTTCGAGGCTGGTCGGTTCGACAGCGACAAAGTCTTCTTTGTCGCGTGTTTGATAGTGTTTGGAGACGTGATCCAGAATAATCATGGTTTATCCGTGTTTTCTTTAATTCGTGTGGCCATCAGGGTGTGCAGACGGCGGTTGTCGGCGCGTGCGACGGTGAATTGCAGGCTGCCGATGATGACTTTTTCGCCGCGCACGGGCAGATGTCCCAACTCTTGAATGACCAGGCCGCCGATGGTGTCGGCTTCTTCGCTGCTGTATTCCGTACCGAAGAAGGTGTTGATGTCTTCGATTTCGGTAGCCGCGTGGATGCGCCAGCGTTCGGAAGAAACGGCGTGGATATTGTCGGCGCTGTCGTCTTCGTCAAACTCGTCTTCAATTTCGCCGACGATTTGCTCGATGATATCTTCAAAGGTGACCAAGCCGGATGTGCCGCCGTATTCGTCGATGACAATCGCCATGTGGTTGCGCTGTTCGCGGAACTCTTTTAAAAGGGCGGTCAAAGATTTGCCTTCGGGAACGAAAACGGCAGGGCGCAAGACGGATTTCAGGTGGAATTGCTCGGGGTTGAACATATATTTGAGCAGGTCTTTGGCGTGCAAAATACCCAAAACTTCGTCTTTGTCTTCGCCGATGACGGGGAAACGCGAATGGGCAGTTTCGATGACGTAGGCCGTGATGCGCTCGATGCTGTCGTTCTCTTTCAATACGTTCATGCGGCTGCGCGTAATCATCGCATCGCGCACTTCCAGTTCGGCAAAATCCAATACTTTTTCTAGCCGGGTCAGTGTGTCGGCATCAAAAACTTCCTGTTCGTGCGCTTGGCGCAGCAGGGTTAATACGTCTTCGGCGGAGTCGGGCTCGCCGGCAAGTCGGGAGATTAGGCGTTCGAAAAACTTGGGTTTCGACTGCGTACCGTCCATTTTAATATTCGTCCTCTTGGTAGGGGTTGGGGAAGCCTGCCGCCAGCATCAGGCGGATTTCTTCGGCTTCCATTATTTCGGCTTCATCGTCTTCGATGTGGTCGTAGCCCATCAGGTGTAAAGTACCGTGTATGGTCAGGTGGGCAAAATGCTGCTCGGGTGTTTTGCCTTGTTCGGCGGCTTCTTTTAAACCACTTGCGGACAAATCACCAAATCGCCATACAGGCCGTCTGAAAACTGATCGGGCAGGATTTCGCCTTCGTTGAGCGCGAAACTCAATACATTGGTAGCGTAATCTTTGCCTCGGTAGTCGCGGTTGTAGGCGCGGGCTTCTTCTTCGTCCAGAAGGATCAGGCTGATGTCTGCGCGGCGGTATTCGTTTTTCAAGGCAGACCACGCCCAGCGGTAAAAGTCGTTCTCTGAAGGAAGGTTGGCTGCGGAAGAAGCGTTTTCAAAGTTCAGATGAAAACGTTGCCGCTGTAAGGATAAAAAAGGATATTGTTTGGCGCGTTTCATGTTGTCCGGAAAATTGGGTTTTTAGGTGTAAATATAACATATTCACTCCCATGCCGTCTGAAAAACCGCCCAAAATATGATAGACTTCATGCCGTTTTCCATCTTTCAGGCAACCATTATGAACCCGAAAAAACTCGTTATCGCCAGTCGCGAAAGCCTGCTTGCCATGTGGCAGGCAAAACATATCCAAGGCCGTCTGAAAGCCCTGTATCCCGATTGCGAAGTCGAGATTTTGGGCATGACCACGCGCGGCGACCAGATTTTGGACAGAACTTTGTCAAAGTCGGCGGTAAAGGCTTGTTTGTCAAAGAGTTGGAACAGGCTTTGTATGACGGTCGGGCCGACTTGGCCGTGCATTCGATTAAAGACGTACCGATGGATTTGCCTGAAGGTTTCGCGCTTGCGGCCATCGGCGAACGCGCCAATCCGTTTGACGCGTTTGTATCCAACCAATACGCACGTTTGGAAGAAATGCCTAAAGGCGCCATTGTCGGTACATCCAGCCTGCGCCGCGAGGCCCAGTTGCGCGCGCGCTATCCGCATTTGGTTATCAAACCTTTGCGCGGCAATGTGCAAACCCGTTTGTCCAAACTCGATAACGGTGAATACGACGCGATTATTTTGGCAGCTGCCGGTTTGCAGCGTCTGGAATTGGACGAACGCATCCGCATGATTTTGTCGGAATCCGACAGCCTGCCTGCCGCCGGACAAGGTGCATTGGGTATCGAAATTGCAGCGCATCGCGAAGATTTGTACGAAGTCTTGAAGCCTTTGAACCACGATACCACACACGCCTGCGTTACGGCCGAACGCGCTTTGGCGCGCGCTTTGGGCGGAAGCTGCCAAGTGCCGCTGGCCGCATATTGCACTGAAGAAAACGGCTTGTTGACCTTGCGCGGCTTGGTCGGCCATCCTGACGGCTCAGTCATTTTGCAGGCGGACGCACAAGCCCCCGCCAAATACGCCGATGCCTTGGGTCGTGCAGTCGCCAAAAAACTGGCAGATGATGGTGCGGAAGAATTGATTGCCGCCGTATTGCAAGAACAGGCTTAAAACAGCATAGATAATTTAAAAAGGCCGTCTGAAACTTTCAGACGGCGGCGGATTCGCATTTGAAGTGCAACTTTCCCTAACAGAAAGGCCAGTATGCGGTAGCATACGGCCTTTCCTGCAAGAAAGATTGCCATGAGCTACACACAACTGACCCAAGACGAACGATACCACATCCAATACCTATCCCGCCACTGCACCCTCACCGAAATCGCCAAACAGCTTAACCGCCACAAAAGCACCATCAGCCGAGAAATCAAGCGGCACTGCTTACAAGGGCAACAATACAGTGCCGAAAAAGCCCAGCGGCAAAGCCGGACTATCAAACAGCGTAAGCGACAACCCTATAAGCTCGATTCGCAGCTGATTCAGCACATCGACACCCTTATCCGCCGCAAACTCAGTCCCGAACAAGTATGCGCCTACCTGTACAAACACCACCAAATCACGCTCCACCACAGCACCATTTACCGCTACCTTCGCCAAGACAAAAGCAACGGCGGCACTTTGTGGCAACATCTCAGAATATGCAGCAAACCCTACCGCAAACGCTACGGCAGCACATGGACCAGAGGCAAAGTACCCAACCGTGTCGGCATAGAAAACCGACCCGCCGTCGTCGACCAAAAATCCCGCATCGGCGATTGGGAGGCCGACACCATCGTCGGCAAAGGCCAGAAAAGCGCATTATTGACCTTGGTCGAACGCGTTACCCGCTACACCATCATCTGCAAATTGGATAGCCTCAAAGCCGAAGACACTGCCCGGGCAGCTGTCAGGGCATTAAAGGCACATAAAGACAGGGTGCACACCATCACCATGGATAACGGCAAAGAGTTCTACCAACACACCAAAATAACCAAAGCATTGAAAGCGGAGACTTATTTTTGCCGCCCTTACCATTCTTGGGAGAAAGGGCTGAATGAGAACACCAACGGACTCATCCGGCAATACTTCCCCAAACAAACCGATTTCCGCAACATCAGTGATCGGGAGATACGCAGGGTTCAAGATGAGTTGAACCACCGACCAAGAAAAACACTTGGCTACGAAACGCCAAGTGTTTTATTCTTGAATCTGTTCCAACCACTGATACACTAGTGTTGCACTTGAAATCCGAATCCAAGGGCCTTTGTTTTGTTGGTGCTTAAGGATTCATAATCCGCGCAACCAAAGCTTTTTCTTTGCCCTGCATGTTGGGGATTTTGACCTGAATACCGTTGCCTGGTGCAACATCGACAGGCTGGCCTTTTCGGGTCATTTGTTCCAATTTGATGGTTTGGTTGCCGCTCGGGTGGATGATTTCGAGTGAATCGCCGACTGCAAAGCGGTTTTTGACTTCGATGGTTGCCCAGCCGTTTTCGTCGATTTCGGTAACGTGGCCGACATATTGGCTTTGTTTGGCGATGGAGTGGCCGGTCAGGTAGTTTTGGTAATCCTGAGTTTGGTGGCGCTCGAGGAAGCCGCTGGTGTAGCCGCGGTTGGCAAGGCCTTCGAGTTCGCTCAACAGGCTGTAATCAAACGGACGGCCTGCAACGGCATCGTCAATCGCTTTGCGGTAGGACTGGGCCACGCGTGCAACATAATAAAGCGATTTTGTGCGGCCTTCAACTTTGAGGCTGTCGACGCCGATTTTGGCCAGTTTCTCAACCACTTCAATACCGCGAAGGTCTTTGGAGTTCATGATGTAGGTGCCGTGTTCGTCTTCCATAATCGGCATCATTTCGCCCGGGCGGTTGGACTCTTCAATCAGGAAAACTTTGTCGGCGTAGGGATGGCGTTTTTGACCGTTGATGCCTTCAAAGTTTTGGTTGGCTTCTTCTTGGGCTTTTTCAAAGTTGAAACCTTGCAGAAGTTGGGCATCGCCCGCATCGCTTTCAGTGGCGTTGTGAACCTTGTAATCCCAACGGCAGGAGTTGGTGCAGGTGCCCTGGTTGGGGTCGCGGTGGTTGAAATAGCCCGACAATAGGCAACGACCTGAGTAGGCGATGCACAATGCGCCGTGAATGAAGACTTCAAGTTCGATGTCGGGGCATTCTTGGCGGATTTCGGCAATTTCTTCCATGCTCAATTCGCGTGACAGAATAATGCGTTCGACACCGATGTTTTGCCAGAATTTTACGCCCCAGTAGTTGGTGGTGTTTGCCTGAACGGACAGATGGATCGGCATCTCCGGCCATTTCGCGCACGGTCATGATCAAACCCGGATCCGCCATAATCAGCGCGTCGGGCTTCATGGCAATCAAGGGCTCCATATCGGAAACGAAGGTTTTGAGTTTGGAGTTGTGCGGCAGCGTATTGACGGTCAGGAAGAATTTTTTATTGCGCTCGTGCGCTTCTTTAATGCCTTGTTCGAGGACGTCGAGTTTGGCAAATTCGTTGTTGCGGGCGCGCAGGGAGTAACGCGGGCTGCCGGCGTAAACGGCATCTGCGCCGTAATCGTAGGCGGCGCGCATGCGTTCGAGGCCGCCGGCGGGCAATAAGAGTTCGGGTGCTTTCATGTTTTATGCTTTTTAAAATGTTTTCAGACGGCCTTCAAGGGAAGAGGGAAGGCCGTCTGAAAGATGTTTGAAGAATGGGCGGATTATCCGCTGTTTTTGTGTTTCGGTCAATTTTGTATCGGGTTTTCGCTTTGTTTTTTATACGGAAAATGTCTTATATGGGCAAAGGTGAAAAGGGGCTGTAATTCATTGGAAATGTAAAAAAAGCAGGGTTGGGCGGAATAATTTAACAAAAAACCGTTCAAGCAATGTATTTTCTTGTAAAATATCAAGCTTCATTTTAAAAAATATTCGGATTAGTTACCGATTTTGACCGACGGAAGGGTTATGGATTTTCGTTTTGACATTATTTATGAATACCGCTGGATGTTTTTTTACGGCGCATTGACGACGCTGGGACTGACGGTGGTTGCAACGGCAGGCGGTTCGGTTTTGGGGTTGCTGTTGGCATTGGCGCGGATGATTTATCTGGAAAAGGCGGGTGCGCCGATGCGTGCCTTGGCTTGGGTTTTGCGTAAGTTTTCGCTACTTTATGTAACGCTGTTCCGCGGTACGCCGCTGTTTGTGCAGATTGTGATTTGGGCTTACGTCTGGTTCCCGTTTTTCGTCCATCCTACCGACGGTTTGCTGATGAACGGCAACGAGGCGAAGGTCTTTCGAAATTCTTATGGCGCACTGGTTGCTGGTTCGCTTGCCTTGATCGCCAACTCCGGCGCGTATATCTGCGAGATTTTTCGAGCGGGCATCCAGTCTATCGACCGCGGTCAGATGGAAGCGGCGCGTTCGCTGGGTTTGAGTTATTCGCAGGCGATGCGTTATGTGATTCTTCCTCAGGCTTTACGTCGTATGCTGCCGCCACTTGCGAGCGAATTTGTTACGCTCTTGAAAGACAGCTCGCTTTTTGTCCGTTATCGCTGTGGCAGAGCTGACTTATGTGCAAAAAAAACGATTAGCGGACGCTATTACATTTATGAAGAACCACTTTATACTATTGCGCTAATTTATCTTTTGATGACAACTTTCTTGGGCTGGGTATTCCTGCGATTGGAAAGCCGTTATAATCCGCAACACCGCTAATCGGTTTGAATCAAAAAAAGGAAGGCTTGAAAAAGTCTTCCTTTTTTTATTTGCCGTCAATGTTTCAGACGGCCTTGAATCAGAATGCTTCGCCGACTTTGACACCGCCTGCGATGTCTTTGGGCGTTGCCAGTTTGGCGGTCGCCTGTTGTGCGGCTTGGAATTCTTCGGTTGCCATGATGTCGGCAGCTTCTTGTACGGTCAATGTGTTGGCCATGTATTGCCAACGTGCTGCCAAATCGGTGTTTGCCGGTGCGTGGAAGCCGTCTCGCAATTCATCTACCAAGTCAGGGCGGTTGCACACCAGTACAATATCGCAGCCTGCTTCAAAAGAAAGTTTAGCGCGTTCTTTAATACCGCCGACACCGCATGCGCCTTCCATGGTCAGGTCGTCTGAAAAGATAACGCCGTTAAATCCGATTTCTTGGCGCAGGATTTGTTTCAGCCATTTTTCGGAGAAGCCGGCAGGTTGGCTGTCTATTTGAGGGTAGACGACGTGGGCAGGCATGACTGCGGCCATGCCTGCCTGGCTCAGTGCGAGGAAGGGGATAAGGTCGGCAGCTTCCAGCTCTTCGCGGCTGCGTTCATCGCAAGGCAGGACGTGATGGCTGTCGCCTTCGACAAAGCCGTGGCCGGGGAAGTGTTTGCCGCAAGATTTCATGCCGCCTTTGTTCAGGCCTTTTTGCAGGGCAAGGGCAAGCTGGGTGACGATATTGGCGTCGCGGTGGAAACTGCGGTTGCCGATGACGGCGCATTGACCCCAGTCTAAATCCAATACAGGTGTAAAGGATAGTCGATACCGAAGGCGGAGAGTTCGGTTGCTAAAACCCAGCCGACTTGTTCTGCTTGGGTGCAAGCGGCTTCTTTGCCTTCGTTGTCCCAAATTTCGCCCAATACGTTCATTGCAGGTAGGCGGGTGAAGCCGTCAATAAAACGTTGAACTCGTCCACCTTCGTGGTCGACGGCGATGATGAGTTCAGGTGTGCGGACGGCTTTGATTTCTTGAACCAAAGCTTTGAGTTGGGAAACGTTTTCAAAGTTGCGGCGGAACAAAATAACGCCACCGACGGCAGGGTCGAGTAGGCGTTGTTTTTCTTCTTCGGTCAGATGATAGGCGGCGACGTCGGCCATGACTGGGCCGCGTGGAAGATGAGGCGTATTCATTGTTTTGTCCTGAATAATGTATCTATTGGATAATCGTTATGTTCAGACGGCCTGAGAGTATAGGGGTATCTCAGGCCGTCTGAATATTGGTTTTGAATTAGGCAGTTGCTTTTTTCTTGTCTTTTAAGATCAAAATCAACACAACCATCACGATGCCGGTTACCACAAAACTAAAGGCGCAGAGCCGGTCATGCCCAGTGCGAGGTAGCCTGTGGCAGCAGACGCGGCTACGGTCAGTGCGTAAGGGAATTGCGAGGTAACGTGGTCGATGTGGTTACAGTGTGCGCCGGTAGAAGAGAGGATGGTGGTGTCGGAAATTGGCGAACAGTGGTCGCCAAATACGGCACCAGCCATTACGGCAGACATGCAAGGGATAATCAGCGATGGTTCGACTTTGACGGCCATGGCGGCGGCAATCGGCAACATGATGCCGAATGTACCCCAGCTTGTGCCGGTAGCAAAGGCCATCACGCCTGCGAGCATAAACAAAATCACGGGCAGGAAGCCTGCGTGGATATTGCCTGCCACTAAAGTGGAGAGGTATTCGCCGGTATGCATTTCGCTGACAACGGTGCTGATGATCCATGCCAAAATCAAGATGATAATGGCACCGCGCATAGAGATGATGCCCTGCCAAATGGCTTTAGGGTAGTCGCTGGTTTTGATGGTGCCGATGGTGCAGAGGATGACGGCCAATACGCCGCAAGTACCGCCGAACACGAGGGAAGTGTTCACATCGGTATTTTCAAATGCGCTGAGCAAAGAGAAGGTCTCAGAAGCTTGTGCGCCTGTGTAAATCATGGCGGAAACCGTGGCGACGATCAGTACCAAAACCGGCACAATCAGTGCGAATACACGGCCGTTGGGATGACCTGTTTCAACGGTTTCATCATGAATTTCGTTCAAAGCGGCGCGTTCCAAACGAGCCATAGAGCCGATGTCGAAGGAGAACCAAGCAACGACAAACACCATAATCAATGCGAAGACGGCGTAGTAATTCATCAGGCTCATGGCCACGAATGCGCCCATCGGTGTGTAGTCTGTGATGTTGTAAGTCACCAAAAGGCCGGCCAAAGTAGCGATAATCGATGCGCCCCAGCTGGATACCGGCATCAAAACGCACATCGGCGCGGCAGTGGAGTCAAGGATATAAGCCAGTTTGGCGCGGGAAACTTTGAATTTGTCGGTTACAGGGCGGGCAATTGCACCGACGGCAAGGCTGTGGAAATAGTCGTCAATAAAGGTAACGAACACCAGGCAGGCAGTCAGCAGCTTCGCACCGCGACGGCCTTTGATGTGCTGTTTTGCCCAATCGGCAAATGCCTGATTACTGCCGGAGTGCGTCAGCAGGGAAGTGAAAATCCCCAAAAGCACCAAAAAGAGCAGGATTTTGGGTTTGCCTAAAGACCAATCACCGTCCGCCCAAGTCAGGCTGACAGCCATGTCTTTTAAGTGAACCAAGGCATCGAGTGGATGACCGCCTACCAGTAGGAATGAGCCGACGATAATGCCGACACCCAGGGACAGCAATACACGGCGCGTGGCAATGGCCAAGGCGAGTGCAATGGCTGCCGGGACGACAGATAAAATAGAATTCGAATAATTAATAAGTTGCATAATTATATTGTGTATAAGCGGTGAAATATTTTCAGAAGGCCTAAATTGGAAGGCGGATAACAAAATACCCACTGCCTCTGACAGATGGGTATTTTATCATCTAACACATCATCATGCCGTCTGAAAAATCAGACTACTGCAGATTTAGCGCGAGGAACAAAGTATTGCCGTCGCGTTGTACCAAAAGCGGTACGTTTTTGCCTGCGCTTTCCAATGCGCTACGGAAAGTGGATTCGTCATTGACGCTGATTTGGCTGACGGCAATGATTTCGTCGCCGCGCTTGAGGCCGGCACGTTCAGCCGCACCGCTAACGCGTAGAACGATCAAGCGTTGTTTGCCGTCTGCGTTTTCAACCTGCAGGGTAACGCCTGCATTTTCAACGGTGAATCCGTCATGGCCGCCTTCGTGTTGAGGGTGTTCGGCTTCTTTGGCCGAAGTTTCCGTTTGCTCGGCTGCGCTGCCAAGTTTGACTTTGACATCGGTTTGTTTACCACCGCGCCAGATGCTCAAAGTCACTTCTTTACCCGGCATAATCGAGCCGACCATAACAGGTAAATCGCTGGAAGCGCGGACTTCTTCGCCGTTAACTTTACGTACGATGTCGCCAACTTGCAAACCGGCTTGTTGTGCCGCGCTGTTCGGCATGATTTTGGCAATCAGTGCGCCGCTTGCTTTGTCTAAACCGAAAGATTTGGCCAAATCGTAAGAAACTTCTTGAATAACCACGCCTAATTGACCGCGTTGGACTTTGCCGTTGGCTTTTAATTGTTCGGCCACATTCATGGCAACATCAATCGGAATGGCAAATGAAATGCCCATGAAACCGCCGCTGCGGCTGTAAATTTGTGAGTTGATGCCGACTACTTGGCCGCGGAGGTTGAATAACGGGCCACCAGAGTTGCCTGGGTTGATGGCAACGTCGGTTTGGATGAACGGTGTGTAGTTTTCATTCGGCAAGCTGCGACCTTTGGCGGAGACGATGCCGGAGGTTACGCTGTTGTCAAAGCCGAAAGGCGCACCGATGGCGGCTACCCATTCGCCCGGTTTCAAATCTTTCGGATTGCCGATTTTGACAACCGGCAAGTCTTCTTGCGGCTCAATTTTTAAGAGGGCGACGTCGGATTGGGCGTCTGAGCCGACCAGTTTGGCCGTGTATTCGCGTTTGTCGTTGAGCAGGACTTTGATATTGCCCATGCCGGCAACCACGTGGGTATTGGTCAGGATATAGCCGTCTTTGCTGATGATGAAGCCGGAACCGAAATTCAAAGCGTCGCTTTCGGTATCTTCCTGCGGCATGTCGGGCATATTGGGAACAAGGCGCTTGAAGAACTCGTAAAACGGATCGTTGTCAGGAAATTGGCTCAGGTCCATGCTGTGGTCGTCATCCGGTGTCGCAGTGCGTTTCGCCGGTGTTGCTTGAATATTGACGACTGCCTGTCCTTCGTTTGTACCAGTTGGGCGAAGTCGGGCAACAACATACCGACTTTTCCGTCATCGGTATTGGTTTCTATGCGTTGGACGAGCTCTTTGTTTTCGTCTTTGCCAAAAAAGGTGCTGACTTTGTCGCAACCTGAAAGAAGGGAAGCTGAGAGGACAGCAAGAGCCAGATATGTGTTTGTTTTAATATTCACGAAAGTTCCTTTTGCCGGTGCCTATCGTATTGTCGGCATGCGTTTGAGCCGGCAGGCAGTTTTATTGTTTGAATGCTGTTTAAATGTATAAGGTAGGATTTTTACACTTTAACGGTTTTTTTTCAAGCATTTCATTTTAAATGAAAAAATGATAATTGGGATTTTATTGTTTTAAGGCCGGCGGATTCGCATTTGAAGTGCAACTTTCCCTAACAGAAAAAGGCCAGTATGCGGTAGCATACGGCCTTTCCTGCAAGAAAGATTGCCATGAGCTACACACAACTGACCCAAGACGAACGATACCACATCCAATACCTATCCCGCCACTGCACCCTCACCGAAATCGCCAAACAGCTTAACCGCCACAAAAGCACCATCAGCCGAGAAATCAAGCGGCACTGCTTACAAGGGCAACAATACAGTGCCGAAAAAGCCCAGCGGCAAAGCCGGACTATCAAACAGCGTAAGCGACAACCCTATAAGCTCGATTCGCAGCTGATTCAACACATCGACACCCTTATCCGCCGCAAACTTAGTCCCGAACAAGTATGCGCCTACCTGCACAAACACCACCAAATCACGCTCCACCATAGCACCATTTACCGCTACCTTCACCAAGATAAAAGCAACGGCGGCACTTTGTGGCAACATCTCAGAATATGCAGCAAACCCTACCGCAAACGCTACGGCAGCACATGGACCAGAGGCAAAGTACCCAACCGTGTCGGCATAGAAAACCGACCCGCCGTCGTCGACCAAAAATCCCGTATCGGCGATTGGGAGGCCGACACCATCGTCGGCAAAGGCCAGAAAAGCGCATTATTGACCTTGGTCGAACGCGTTACCCGCTACACCATCATCTGCAAATTGGATAGCCTCAAAGCCGAAGACACTGCCCGGGCAGCTGTCAGGGCATTAAAGGCACATAAAGACAGGGTGCACACCATCACCATGGATAACGGCAAAGAGTTCTACCAACACACCAAAATAACCAAAGCATTGAAAGCGGAGACTTATTTTTGCCGCCCTTACCATTCTTGGGAGAAAGGGCTGAATGAGAACACCAACGGACTCATCCGGCAATACTTCCCCAAACAAACCGATTTCCGCAACATCAGTGATCGGGAGATACGCAGGGTTCAAGATGAGTTGAACCACCGACCAAGAAAAACACTTGGCTACGAAACGCCAAGTGTTTTATTCTTGAATCTGTTCCAACCACTGATACACTAGTGTTGCACTTGAAATCCGAATCCAAGGCCGTCTGAAAGCTTCGGAATATGACTTGTCGGTCGGTTCGCTTTTTTCAGACGGCCTTTACATTGTGGTCAGTCGTGTTGATCCAAATGGTAGATCTGCGCCACGGCATCGATTAATTCGCTGTTGTCCGAGCCGGCTTTATTGAGCGTGCGTGTCGGAGAGTGGAGCAGTTTGTTGGTCAACTGGATGGAGAGGCGTTCAAGGACATCCTCGGCGGATACACCTTTTGCCAGTTGCTTCATGGCATTTTCCAATACTTGGCGGCGTGCGCGTTCGCCTTCGTCGCGCAAGGCGCGGATAAGCGGAACGCTTTGACGGTTTTTTTCTGCAGGCGGATAAATTCGCTGACTTTTTCTTCCACCATGCTTTCAGCCGCCGCCGCTGCCTTTTTTTGCGCGCATCTTTACCGCTTTGGACGATGTCCATCATGTCGTCTACGGTATAGAGATATGCGTCTTCCAATTCGCCGACTTCGGCTTCGATATCGCGAGGAACGGCCAAATCCAGCAGGAAAAACAGGCATGTTGTGGCGTTTTTTTCAATGCGCGCTCAACCATGCCTTTGCCGACGAGGGGAAGTTGGCTGGCAGTGGAAGAAACAACCACGTCGTAATCGTGAAGAATATCGGGTAATTCGTTCAATAGGCAGGCTTCGGCGTTGACACCGAGTTTGTCGCACAATTCCTGCGCGCGCTGGTGTGTACGGTTGGCAACGGTAATGAGCTTGGGATTTTTGGCGGCAAAATAAGTGGCCACCAGTTCAATCATTTCGCCTGCGCCGATAAAGAGGACATTCAGATCAGAAATGGAAGGGAAAATTTGCTCTGCCATTTTGACCGATGCAGAAGCCATGGAGACGGAGTTTTCGCCGACAGCAGTGTCGGTACGCACTTCTTTGGCAACGGCAAAGGTTTTTTGAAACAGGGCGTTTAAGTGGGTATTGATGCTTTCCTGTTCTTGCGCAACGCGGACGGCATCTTTGATTTGGCCGAGAATTTGCGGTTCGCCCAAGACCATGGAATCCAAACCGCAGGCGACACGGAAGGCGTGGCGGACAGTTTCATTATTATCTAAGGTATAGAGGTAAGGGCGGATTTCTTCGACAGGCAGGTTGTGATATTGCGCCAACCAGTCGATGATTTTTTCGGTTTCACCGACGCAGTAAAGCTCGGTTCGGTTGCAGGTAGAAAGAATGACTGCTTCTTCCGCCGCCTCACTGCGCGCGAGGTTGGACACGGCATCCGGCAGATTTGCAGCTGCAAATGCCAGTTTCGCGTATGCTCAAGGGCGCGGTTTGGTGATTGAGTCCGACGACGGTAAGTTGCATGGTTATGGTATGACTGGGTAGTGTGTGTGGTGGGTATTATAGCTTAAGTGGGCTTTAAAATGAATGTGTTGGGGGAGAAGATGCAATGAGGTTTATCATCGAAAAGGCCGTCTGAAAAGATTCAGACGGCCTTTTTATCATGAAAGGCTTAAACGGCTTCTGCTTCTTCTGCCAAGAAACCGCGCAGTTTTTGCATGGCTTTGGCTTCGATTTGGCGGATGCGTTCGGCAGATACGCCGTATTCGGCAGCCAATTCGTGCAGGGTCAAACCGCCATCGTCTTGCAACCAGCGGCTTTCAACGATACGGCGGCTACGGTCGTCCAGTTGCGCCAAGGCGTTTTGCAGACCTTCGGTTTGCAGGGCGTAGTGGGCTTGTTTGGACAACTGACGGCTAGGCTCTGCATCATGGTCGGCCAACCAGTCGATAGGGGCGAAGTTATCCTCGTCATCGTTGTTTTCTGCCATGATGCCGATATCGTGACCGGTCATGCGTTGCTCCATTTCCAAGACTTCGGACAATTTGACACCCAAATCATCGGCGATTTCTTGCGCTTCTTTTGGAGACAAGGCATTCAGGTTTTTACGCATGCTGCGCAGGTTGAAGAACAGTTTGCGTTGAGGTTTGGTTGTGGCAACGCGGACCAAACGCCAGTTGCGCAAAATGAATTCGTGGATTTCGGCTTTAATCCAATGCACGGCGAACGAAACAGGCGCGCGCCGCGGCTTGGTTCGTAGCGTTTGACGGCTTTCATCAGGCCGATATTGCCTTCTTGAATCAGGTCGGCTTGGTTGAGGCCGTAGCCGTCGTAGCCGCGTGCAATGGATACGACGACGCGAAGATGGGACAGGATAAGCTGTTTGGCGGCGTTGAGATCACCTTTTTGTTGACGTTCGGCCAGTTGTGTTTCTTCTTCGGCGGTAAGCATTGGAATGCTGTTGACAGTATGAATGTATTGCTCGAGGCTACCGTTGCCGCTGTGGATAACGGGTAATGCAAAAGCTTTATTCATAAAGGATAATCTCCTTGATTGGGCCGTCTGAAAACGGCTTTTTGTTTATTGTGTGACAAGCAGTATAACACTGCCTGTGGTTTGTTTTGTTATGGGTTGGATTTTTTCTGTAAATTAACGATAGATTCAATAGTTTTTACTGCTTGAATCGCAAGGGTTGATTGTCTTAGAAAATTTGAGTGATTTGCTAGGTTTTGTCTAAGTATATTACAAACATTTCTGTATGTAAATAGTTTTAGTAATAAAAAAGACCTTGTATAACAAGGTCTTAAAAATTTTTTTATTCTGGTTTTTTCCGGCCAATCAGGATGAGGAATATGCCGATAACGGCTAAAATGCTGATAAGCCATGTTGAGCCGCCTGCTTTCATATAAGGCGTTTCGCCGATATAGCCTTTGACGTGGCCTTCGAGGACGGTTTCTGTATCCGGTTGGGCTTCGGCAACAATCGTACCTTTAGGTGAAATAATGGCGGTTGCGCCGGTATTGGTGGAGCGAACCATGTAACGGCCCAGTTCCATTGCACGCGCTTGGGACTGTTGAAGCTGCTGATACATCGCATTGGATTTGCCGTACCACGCCATATTGCTGATGTTGGCGAGCAGGGTGGAGCGTTTGGCCGTTGCAATGAGTTCGTCGCCGAAGCCGTCTTCATAGCAGACATTGAAGGCAACTTTTTGATCTTTCATCACCAAAGGCGCTTGGTTGTCGCCGCCTTTTTGAAAGTCGGCCAAAGGCATATCCATCATTTTATAGAGACGCTCGGTAATGGCGGGCAAGGGCTTGTATTCGCCAAATGGAACGAGGTGGTTCTTGGCGTAGTAGGGGATGACATCGGAAGTACTGTTGTGATATTCGCTCAAATTGATGACTGCATTTTCGTAGCCATTGCCGTCGGGCGTATATTGGCTGATGCCGATGGCCAATGCGCTGCCGTTGCTTTGCGCCTGTTCGGCGAATTGTTCCAAGATGCCTTCGGGTAGGTCTTGGCGCATCAGCGGCAGGGCGGTTTCAGGCAGGATGACGATGTCGGCACTGGTCTTGCTGATTTGTTCGTAGTATTTCTGAATGGTCGGAATGATTTGCTCTTCCTTCCATTTCAGATTTTGCTCGATATTGCCTTGAATCAGGGCAACTGTGCTGGTGCTGCCATCGGGGCGGGTGTATTCGGTTTGTTGGGAAATGTAGCCGACGGTGCAGAGCGCAACGATAAGGAATAAGGGCAGTAGGCGGTGTTTCAGACGGCCGTGGTTGTCAATCAGCAACACCAGCCATGCGCTGAGGAAAGCGGTTGCCAGCGTGACCATATGAATGCCGCCCAAAGGCGCGAAGCCTGCCAACGGGCTGTCTTTGATGATTTGGGAATAGCCGATTGCGCCCCAGCCGAATCCGGTCAGGAAACGTTCGCGGGCAAATTCTGCCAGCGTCCACAAAATCGGCAGCAGGAGACCGGTTTTGGCCCAGCGCGACAGGTTGCATTTTCTCCACACCCAAAAGCAGATGGCCGGATAAAGCGCAAGAAATGCCGGCAGCAGGAAGGTAAGGGGGATGGCGTATGAATCCGGCAAACCCGAAACATCATGCAAGGCAGTGTGTATCCAATAAAACTGTGCCGTATAACCGATTAATCCGAACAGATAGGCAGTCATGGCGGCAAAGCGCGGACGCAATTCAATCAGGCGTATCAGCGCGCCAAACAACAGCGGCATCAGCCAGAAATGATAATACGGGGCGAAAGTGAACGGTGTCGCGGCGGCAATCAAGATGACCAGCGGCCAGTACAGCAGCGGATGTTGCCAATATTGTTCGAGTTTACGGAAAATATTCATGCTTTAAATGGTATTGAGGCCGTCTGAAAAATTTTCAGACGGCAGGGAAACAAAATCAGTCTTTTTGAAATAATTTCATTGCAGGCAGGACGATTGCGCAAGCCAATGCGCCGGCGGTTACTCCGACCACCAGATTGGCGATATGTTCCATCATGCCGCTGTCCCAATGTTGCGCGTGGAGGAAATCGTGCAGAAAGCCAAGGTTGTGGGCGATCAGTCCGCCGCCAACCAAGAACATCGCCAGCGTGCCGACAATACTCAAACCGCGCATAAACCAAGGCATAAATGAAATCAAACCGCGTCCGATACCTTGCACGGCGGAGCTTTTTTGGCGCATTAACATCATACCGAGGTCGTCAAGCTTGACGATAATGCCGACCAAACCATAGACCAATACCGTCATGCCGACACCGATAGCCGCCATCACCAAAGAACGTGTCATCAGGTCATATTTTTCAACAACGCCCAGCGCGATAATGATGATTTCGGCGGAGAGGATGAAATCTGTGCGGACCGCGCCTTTAACTTTTGTTTTTTCATCTGTGACTTCAGGCTCGGCATCATGTCCGTCTTCATGTTCATTGCGGTGCAGGAATTTGTGCAACAGTTTTTCCACGCCTTCAAAACACAAATACACACCGCCGATCATCAGCAAGGGCGTAATCAGTGCAGGCAGGAAAGCGGAAAGAGACAGCGCAAGCGGCACCAGAATCAGCTTGTTGACCAGAGAGCCTTTTGCCACCGCCCAAATAATCGGCAATTCGCGCTCGGCAGATACGCCGGTTACTTGATTGGCGTTGAGCGCCAAATCGTCACCGACCACGCCGGCGGTTTTTTTGGCGGCGACTTTGGTCATCATCGCTACATCGTCCAAAACGGCGGTAATGTCGTCCAAAAGCGTAAAGAGAGAGGTGAAGGCCATAATGTTGTCCGGATAAATCAAATAAACGCGCGATTATATATGAAAATTCAGTTGCTTGAATGTTTTTCAGACGGCCATTGACGGAAATTAACCAAAGGCCGTCTGAAAATGCTATTTCGGCGTATAACGTCCCGCCATGGCTTTATACACCATATTTTCGTATTTTAAGGCTTCATAGCGTTGGTTCAGCAGGTTTTGAGCCGAGCTGTATTCCGAATTCAAAGCCTCCAGCCAGTCCTTCAGTTCGTTTTTACCGTGTTGGTAGCGCACTTGATAGTAATGGCTGTTTTTCTTGTCCAACTGATAACGCTGTTCTTGATTGGCAAGGCTGGCCTGTGCGTTTTTGTAGGCAAGATAATTGGTGTTGACCTCGTTGAGTGCGGTGGTCAAGGCTTTTTCAAAATTCAGCTTGGCACTGTCCATCTCTGCTTGTACGGTTTTGTCTTTCCATTTCATGGTCTGCCAGTTAAGGAAAGGCAGATTAATGGTGGCCGAGCCGCCCAACATGGGGATATTGAACGTACTTTTCGCTTTATCGGAAGACGTACTCAGACTTGCGCCCAAGGTAATCGACGGATACCAACTGCGTTTTTGCGCGTTGACCGATTGTTGCGACGCTTGCAGGCGGTATTCGGCGGCGCGCAGGTCTGGGCGGTTGGCCAAAACGGTAATCGGTACGTCCAAGTTTACGCCTTTGACCGGCAGCAGGCGGAACTGTGCCGGATCGGCGGCCATGTTTTCAGACGGCCTTAAATTCAACAAATTACGCAAAACCTGTTTTTGAGTATCCAAATTGTTTTGCAAAGACAACAGGCTGTTTTCCGCGCTCAGCAACGACTGTTTGGCTTGGGTCGGCTGGCTGGAATCGGCACGGCCGTAGCGAAACTTGGCATTCGCAATGCGGTTGATTTCCTGATATTGTTTCAGCGATTTTTTTGTCAACTCGATGGCTTCGTTTAGGTAGGCGATATTGAAATACGCATCGGCGACATTATTAATCAAAGTCAGGCGTGTGTTGGCCATGTCTTCATGCGTGGCTTGGTATTCCCATACCTGCGCATCGGCAGTGGCACTGAGTTTGCGCCACAAATCCAATTCGTAGCTCAAGCCAAGCTGGCTGCTGAATGTATTGCCGTGGCTGCCGGTTTTCAGGTTTTTAGAAGCATTCGCGCCCAACGAACCGCTGAACGAAGGCACCAAATCCGCACCCAAAATATTGGCTTGGTACAAAGCCTTGTTGGCGCTGATGGCGGCCTGTTTCAAATCGACATTATTCGCCAGCGCCTGCCCCATCAGCGCGTTGAGCTGCTGGCTTTGGTAGATTTCCCACCAGTTGCCGTTTACATCGTAGTGGTCGGCAGTTTCGGCCGCGCTCATGACTTGGCCGGTTGCTTCCAGCGTCAGGTTCGGATTGGCTTTAGGTGCGGCGCACGCACTTAGGGCAAGGGCAACAGCCAATGATAAGGCTGCTTGGGAAAAAGGTTTTGTCTTCATAAAAAATCTTTCGGGTAACAGCATTTCAGACGGCATCGATAGTTTTGAATGCCAAATAAATCATGTTGGCTACTTTTGTTTATCAGCTAAGAACGCCTTTCGCTGTTCCGTAAAATGCCACCACGGCTTCGGTTCGTTCCCCTGTATAAAATCAACCAGCGATAGGAAAATATCGATCATGCAGGGATCGTGTCGGCTTGCGGTCAGGCTGCACAGGCGGTCGTACATTTCATAAGCGTCCTGTCCCGCTAAATCCTGCGGCTGCGTGATCCCAAGCAAAGCCAGATCCTCCGCCACAGCTTTGCCGACATTGGGCAGGTCACTCAGCTTATTTAACTTATCTCTTTGTACTTTATTAGGATGCATGTTTGAATTTAAATTTATGTAGTGAGGGTTGAAATTATTTCTTGGTAGACTTCTTCTAAAAGTCGTTCCTCTTCTTCAGTATCAGCGTCAATTTCAGTAACTAGATACCAACAATTATTCGAGATATTGGCATATTTTTCAAAGGCTTTATTTTGTCGTAATCGACTCATTACACGACGACAGGTATATAGAAAACCGTTACCAAATGCTTCAAATTCTGCATCCAGATTTTTATTTCCCAACTCCTGCATGATGTCGGCAATGGCATAACGGTGTTTTTCTTCGAAAGGTTTAAATGTTTGATAAACAGCTTCATTCCATTCATCACTCCAATCGGGTGGTTGTATATCATTTTCACGCAAAAATGAGCCATCCTCTCCATTTTCAGCACGATTAAAAGACAAGCCGCAAGTGCCGTAATAAGAATGAATGTTTAAGGCAATACCGTTAATCACAGTGCCTTCATATTGTTGCCAGTTTTGCATTGTTTATCCTTATCGTGCTTTAGTGATGTATACATACCATTATTCTTAAGGTTATCTGAATATTGTTTGTTGCATCTAACTGAATCAATCCTGAGCCAGCGCATCAATCGGGTTGAGCTTGGAAGCTTTGTTGGCAGGCATAAAGCCGAACGCAACGCCGATGGCGGTGGAGCAGACAACTGCGCCGATGACGGAAGTCATGGAAATGCTCATCGGGAAGTCGGTGACAAAGTAGTTGAACACCAGGCTGATGCTTGCGGACAGCAATACGCCTGACAGGCCGCCGATGATACAGATTAAGACGGCCTCAATTAGAAACTGTTGCAAAATATTGTTGCGGCGTGCGCCGATTGCCATGCGGACGCCGATTTCTTTGGTGCGCTCGGTAACGGAGACCAACATAATGTTCATCACGCCGATACCGCCGACCACCAAAGAGATGACCGCGATGGAAGAAATCAGCAGCGTCATGGTGCCGGTTGTGCTTTCAACCATTTCTTTGATGCTGTCGCTGTTGTTCATAAAGAAGTCTTCTGTGCCGTGGCGTGCTTTCAGCAGCTCGGTCAGGCTTTTTTCGGCAACTTGCGTGTTGGCATCGTCTTTGATTTTGACAACGATGGAGTTGGTATGGCTCTCGCCGGTAATTTGGTGCATGACCGTTGTATAAGGCGACCAAAGCATCAGCGAGTCGGAGTTGCCGAACGAGTTGTCATCCTTTTTCATAATGCCGATGACGGTTAACGGGCGTTTTTTGAAGAGGATGGTTTTGCCTAAAGGATTAACGCCTTCACCGAAGAGTTTGGTTTTGGTGTTTTGGTCGATAACGACGACTTGGGCATCGGTTTTGACATCGTCATCATCAAACAGACGGCCTTCTTCCAATTTCAAACCGCGCACATCGAAATATTGTTCGCCTACGCCGTAAAGCGAGGCGGTCAGGTCGGTGTTGCGGTAGGTCAAGGTGCCGCCGGAGTTGGTTTGAGGGGTGGCGGATGCGACGTAGCTTTGTTGGCTGATGGCTTTTGCGTCATTAATCGTCAGTGTTTTGATTCGTCCGCTTCTACGGTCGCCAAAACCACGGCCGGGGAAGATGCTGATGGTGTTTGTGCCCATCGAGTTGATGTCTTCCAAGATTTTTTGTTGCGAGCCATTACCCAATGCCACTACTGATACCACCGAAGCGATACCGATGATAATCCCCAGCATGGTCAGCAGTGAACGCATTTTGTGCGCCATAATCGCCTGCACCGACATTTTGAATGCTTCCATAAATTGATCGTAATAAAACGACCAAGAAGCTTTTTCTTTAATCCGTTCTACTTTGCTTGGCGGGATATCGGGATTTTTAGACGTATCCGAAATAATCTGACCGTCGCGGATTTCGATGACGCGGTTTGCGTTTGCCGCAATGCCCGGATCGTGGGTGACCATAATCACGGTATGCCCGTCTTCGTGCAGCTTATGGATGATTTCCATCACGTTTTTACCGCTGGCGGTATCCAATGCGCCGGTCGGCTCGTCGGCAAAGATGATTTCACCGCCGTTCATCAACGCGCGGGCAATCGAAACGCGTTGTTGCTGACCGCCGGAAAGTTCGCTGGGTTTGTTGCCTTCTTTATTTTGCAAACCCAAATCGCCCAACAGTTTTTCCGCACGTTCCGCGCGCTCTTTGCTGCCCATGCCCATATACACGGCAGGCAGGGCGACGTTGTCTCGAGCGGTCAGCGAGCTTAACAGGTTGTAACGCTGGAAAATAAAGCCGAAACGCTCACGGCGCAAAGCCGCCAGCTCATCCGGCTGCATTTGCGATGTTTCGATGCCGTCGATTTGATAAGAGCCGGAAGTGGCGGTATCCAGACAGCCCAAGATATTCATCAGCGTCGATTTGCCTGAACCGGACTGGCCGATAATCGCCACAAAGTCGCCTTTCTCAATAGAAAGGCTGACATCTTTCAATACGTGCACACGGTTTTCACCGCTACCGAAAAAACGGTTGATATTCTTACATTCGATTAAACTCATAATCTTTCCGGGCGAAAAATAGAAATACAGGAACTAAGGCCGTCTGAAACACAGCCAAATCTTTCAGACGGCCTTAATCAATCAGCGAGGAGGGCCGCCACCCATCATCGCGCGTTCGCTGCTCTTATTCTTTTCATCTGCGCTCATTTCAGAAACAATCACTTTTTCGCCTTCTTTCAAGCCGCTTTTGATTTCGGTATTCATGCTGTCTTTCAAGCCGACAGTTACTTCACGCTCAACAGCTTTATTGTCTGCACCCAAAACGCTGACAAATGATTTGCCGTTATGCTTTTTCACAGTCAGTGTCGGTACCAGTAAGACATTCTTCACGCCGTTGATTTCAATCGTATTTTGAGTGGTCATGCCGATGGAGAGCTTGCCGTCATTATTCGGCACAAGGGCGCGTGCATAGTAGTAAATCGCATTGGAAGTCGTGTCCGTGCTACTGGTGTAGCTGCCCAAAGACATGGTGGTCAGGCCGGGGTCGACGCTGTCTAATTTTGCTTTAATCGGGGTGTCCGGTTCGGACAGAATGGTGAACGAAATATCCTGACCGGCTTTGACTTTCGTGATGTCGCCCTCGGCAATCTGCATTTTGTTTAACATGGTTTCCAAGTTGGCCAGTTGGATAATGGTCGGCGTAGATTGCGCCGCATTGACGGATTGACCTTCTTCAACAGGAATAGCGACCACAGTACCGTCCATGGTGGCGGTAATCCGCGTGTGGCCCAGTTCGGATTCGGCTGTATTGATGGAGATTTTGGATTGTTTGATGGCGGCTTTCAGTTCGGCAACATTGGCTTTGGCTGCGGCTAAAGAGTCTTGTGCAGATTCCAAGTCTTCTTTGGAAGTTGCCTGTTCTTTCCATAAGGCAAGTTCGCGTTTATATTTTTTCTCCGCACTGGAAAGCGCGATTTCGGCAGAAACCAATTTTGCCTGATAGGTTTCCAGTTTGGATTTTTCGGTATTTAAGGTATTGATCTGATTGGTTGAGTCGATTTCTGCAATCAGATCGCCTTTTTTCACTTGTTGGCCCAGTTTCACATACAGTTTTTTAATCTGACCTGAAGCTTCCGCGCCCACGGATACCAAATTGGAAGGTGAGATTTCGCCGGTTGCCGACACGGTTTGACGGATATCGCCGCGTTTGACCACTTCTGTAATAAAAGAAGACTGAGGCTCAGGCTTCATCAAAGACCAGCCGCCGAAAGCCACTGCTACCACAACAGCCGTACCGGCCGCCCACTTGAAAACTTTAGACATATAAAAAGAACCAATTCAATAAAATAACGTCGCAGACAAGCAACAAATGTATTGATAGAAACAAAAAAACAACTGGATTTTACTGTAAAGACCGAGGCTGACCAAGAGACGGTCAGCTTAAATTGAAGTTTAACTTATTGAAATAAAAAATAAAGGGCAGTAAACATTTTTCAGAACTTGCACCTCATTTACATAAATTCCCAAACTCCCTCCGAATCTGAACATTTAAGCCGCAAGAAAACTACTATAATATCCACGTCTTATTCTAATTATTTACGACATAACTACAATGAAACACCAACAAGGCTTCACGCTTATCGAGCTGCTGATAGTCGTTGTGATTGCAGCCATTCTTGCTACCATCGCATATCCGTCTTATCAAAACTACATCCGCCAAACACGCCTTGCCGCCGTCCGCACGCAGATGCTTCATAACGCCCAACAGCTCGAACGCTACTACACTCAAAAAAGGACATTTAAGGATTTTCCTGATAATGAGGATTTTCCTGCTAAAAATTTACAGCAGAATCAATATTTTGATATTGGTTTTGAAGGTACTCCTTCCGATTCAGGTTATATTTTGAAGGCAGTGCCTAACAAAGAAACCAACGCAAATGAAACCTGTACCGTTTATTACAACGACAGCGGCATCATCTGGGCAAGCAGCGACAAGCAAAACTGTCCCGGTTATGAAATGCCAAAATCAGAATAAATCGAAATATAAAAGGCCGTCTGAATTTCAGACGGCCTTTTTAATGGTTTGGCTGTATAAGTACATTAGCCTAAACAGGGCAAAGATCAGTAATCCCGACCCGATGCGAAGTCAATCTTAGCCTTTGCGGCGCGGTTCGTCAGGGCGGATGCGGGAAGCCAGTTGGTCGAGGATGCCGTTGACGAATTTATGGCCATCGGTGCCGCCGAAAGTTTTGGTAACTTCGATGGCTTCGTTGATGATGACAGGATAGGGGGTTTCAGGCATGGTGCTCAATTCATGGCAGGCAACCAGCAAAACGGCGCGTTCGATAGGGCTGAGGTCTTTCTCGTCGCGGTCGAGCAGGGGGCTGATTTTTTCCATGTATTCTTCGGCATGGGTTTGTGCACCGAAAAACAGTTTGTTGAACAACTCTTCATCCATATTGGATGTTTGGGACAGTTCGTGGATGTTTTTGGCGATTTCGGGAGCGGCAGTTTTGTTGATGCCTGCTTGATAAATAGCTTGTACGGCAAGCTCGCGTGCGCGGCGGCGTGGGCTTTTCATGGGTATTCCTTGTGAAGAGAGTGCCGATGGTTGTCGGCTGAATATTGAATGATTCAGACGGCCTCAATATCATGATTGAGAGGCCGTCTGAAAATATGCGGTATTCAATACGGGGAGAAGCTTATTCTTCGTCGTCTTCGTATTGTTCTGACAAAAGATGGTTGACCAAGTTGGCACATTCTACGGCAACTTTGGCGGCATCGGAGGCTTTTTCTTCGATGCGTGCAACGGCTTGTTCGTCGTTTTCAGTCGTCAGGATGGCGTTAGCGATAGGGATGTTGTAGTCAAGGGCAACGCGGCTGACACCTGCACCCGACTCATTGGATACCAATTCAAAGTGGTAGGTTTCGCCACGAATGACAACGCCGATGGCAATCAGGGCATCGAATTGTTCGGATGAAGCGAGGTTCATCAGTGCGATAGGCACTTCAAGCGCACCAGGAACGGTGGCAAGCGTGATGTTGTCTTCGGATACGCCCAATTCTTTTAAGGTGCGGCAGCAAACTTTGACCATTTCGCTGCCGATTTCGTTGGTGAAGCGGGCTTGAACGATGCCGATGCGCAAGTTGGTGCCATCGAGGCGTGGTTCTATAATGTTCATGATGATTCCTTCAATATTTGTGAAATAGGGATTCGGCTCGGTTTCAGACGGCCTTGTTATAAAGAAGGCCGTCTGAAACGAAATGGGGATGGATTATTCATGCGGCTGCCAATCGGCAACGGCTTGGAACTCGCCGTCTTCGTTCAATTCCCACGCGCTGCCTTCTGCCTGAGTCAGCAGGGGCGCAATGTCGGGATTGTCTGCGGTAATGGCGGAGAGGCTGACAATGCTGAAGTTGTCGGGATTGTCGGTGTATTCGTCGGTTTCGTCGCCGCTGAAAATACGCCAGCCGCTGTCGTTTTCAAATACGGGGGCTTCGCGGTAGAGGAAGCCGACGGGCTCGCCTTGTTCAGCGACGGTGTTGGTAACGATGCAGCGGTCGAGCGCTGCAGCCAATGCTTGGGCAAATTTGTTCATGGAGTTGACAAAGAGATGATTTGGCATGATTTTACACGATTCGCCGCTTTTCCGCACGGATGTGTGCAGGGGCGGTTTGATGGTACAATGTCGGTAAGTGCCGTCAGGTTTGAACATGACGGCTTTTGATTGTTTATCGGTTTGAGGGACGCAAGAAACAATGAGCCAAAATAAAAAAGTTGCTGGTGTAGCCTTTTTATTTTGTTTCACTGCGGATGAGGCGTGCTTTCCGGCTGTTTTTTGAAAGTATGGAATGAAACCTGATTTGCTCAAACAGCAGGCGCATCGAGCGATTCAAAAGCGTCTGGGCTATGAGTTCCGCAATATGGAGCTGCTTCAGCAGGCTTTGACCCACCGCAGCTACAATGCCAAGCACAATGAGCGTTTTGAATTTGTCGGTGATTCGATTTGAACTATTCCGTGGCGCGGATGTTGTTTGACGCGTTTCCGAAATTGTCGGAAGGCGAGTTGTCGCGGATGCGCGCGGCTTTGGTGAATGAAGGCGTGTTGGCTGAAATTGCATTGGAAATGAATGTCGGCGACGGTTTATATTTGGGTGCCGGCGAGTTGAAGAGCGGCGGTTTCAGACGGCCTTCGATTTTGGCCGACGCGATGGAGGCAATGTTTGCGGCGGTCAGCTTTGACGCTGATTTTTCTGCAGCGGAAAAAGTGGTTCGCCATTTGTTTGCGGAACGCGTGAAACGTGCGGATTTGAATATCGGCAAGAAAGACAGTAAAACCGCTTTGCAGGAAGCCTTGCAGGCACGCCGCTTTGCCCTGCCGAAATACCGAATCGAAGAGCAGGCGGAGCAGACGGCTGATGCGATGTTTGTGATTTCCTGTGATTTGGGCGAACTTGGTTTCATCTGCAATGCACGCGGCAGCAGTCGGAAAGTGGCCGAGCAAAAAGCGGCATGTGAAGCCTTAGAATGGTTGGAACAGAAGTTTCCTTTGAAAAAAGCTAAAAAATAATACTTCAGACGGCCTTTGAGAAAATGCAAAGGCCGTCTGAAACAATCAAGAAAGTCATATATAAATGGATATTGAAACCTTTTTGCAAAACGAGTCGCAACACCCGACGGATTATCGGTGCGGCTTTGTGGCCATTGTGGGTCGCCCGAATGTCGGTAAATCCACGTTGATGAACCATTTAATCGGTCAGAAAATCAGTATTACCAGTAAAAAAGCACAAACTACGCGAAACCGTGTAACCGGTATTTACACCGACGACACGGCGCAATTTGTGTTTGTTGATACGCCGGGTTTTCAAACCAATCACCGCAATGCCTTGAACGACCGTCTTAATCAAAACGTAACCGAAGCGTTGAGCGGCGTGGACGTAGTGGTTTTTGTGGTGGAAGCCATGCGCTTCACCGATGCCGATCGCGTGGTGCTGAAGCAGTTGCCTAAGCATACACCTGTGGTATTGGTGGTCAATAAAATCGATAAAGATAAAGCCAAAGACAAATTTGCGCTTGAGGCGTTTATCAATGAAGTGCGCCAAGAGTTTGAGTTTACCGCCAGCGAGGCAGTCAGCGCGAAACATGGCCTGCGTATTGCCAATCTGCTGGAACTGCTCAAGCTGTATCTGCCGGAAAGTATTCCGATGTATCCGGAAGATATGGTGACGGATAAATCCAGCCGATTCTTGGCGATGGAAATTGTGCGCGAAAAATTGTTCCGCTATTTGGGCGAAGAGCTGCCGTATGCGATGAATGTTGAAGTGGAGCAATTTGAGGAAGAGGAAAGTGGACTGTTCCGCATTTATATCGCGGTGTTGGTCGATAAAGACAGCCAAAAGGCGATTTTAATTGGCAAGGGTGGGGAGAAATTGAAGAAAATTTCTACTGAAGCCCGCCTTGATATGGAAAAATTGTTTGATACCAAAGTCTTCTTGAAGATTTGGGTGAAAGTAAAATCCGGTTGGGCAGACGATATTCGTTTTCTGCGCGAATTGGGTTTGTAATTTAATGTGTTTGAACAAAGGCCGTCTGAAAAACCTTCAGACGGCCTTTTGTTTGATCAAGCCAACAATTCAGCCAGGCGTTTGACGATTTCATCTGCTGCTTGGCGTTTGGATGTTTCCGGAAATGAGGTTTCGGCAAGGTCATCAATAATGGTGATTTGATTGGTTGGCTTACCCATAGAAACGGAAACTTGGTTAGCCACCAGCATCGGAATGTTTTTGCGCAAACGTTTTGCCCGAGCAAATTCCAAAACCTGATGGCTTTCCGCAGCAAAGCCGACGCAGAATGGTGGAGAAGGCAAGGCGGCAACGGATGCGAGAATATCCGGATTTTCCGTCAGTTCGATAACTGGAGGCTGATTGCCGTTTTTCTTCAGTTTCTCGTTGCTGCTGTTTTTGACTTTATAGTCTGCAACGGCTGCAACGGAAATAAAGACATCCTGCTCATGGATATGGCGGTAAACTGCCTGATACATGGCTTCTGCGCTGACAGCTTGTTCGGAATGAGCCAAGCCTGCTGGCAAGGCCGTCTGAATTTGACCGTAAATCAGCGTGACTTTCGCTCCGGCAGCACGGCACGCACGCGCTAAAGCCATGCCCATTTGTCCGCTGGAAATATTGGTAATGCCGCGGACAGGATCGATGGCTTCAAACGTTGCGCCGGCTGTAATCAGAACTTTTTTACCGCTCAGCAGCTTGGGTGTCCATAAATCCTCTAGCAAATCTGCCAGATCGACTGCTTCGACCATTCTACCAGTGCCTGTTTCGCCGCAAGCTTGTTCGCCACTGTTTGGGTAAAACACGGTAATGCCGTCTGAAACCAGCTGCTCAATATTGCGCAGGTTGGCAGGGTTGTTCCACATTTCGACATTCATTGCAGGCGCAACGGCCAAAGGACATTTTCTGGCTGCGGCCAAAGTAGTCAGCAGGTTGTCGGCCAATCCGTTGGCAATTTTGGCAATCGTATTGGCAGTCGCAGGTGCAATAAGAAATGCATCGGCTTCACGCGTCAGATTGATGTGCGCCATGCCATTATTGGAAGCACCTGAATAGGTATCCGATAAAACAGGGTTGCCGGTTAAAGCTTGGAAAGTCAGTGGGGAGACAAATTCTGTCGCAGAATCCGTCATTACTACTGATACAGAATGTCCTTGCTTTTTCAGTAGTCTAACCAGTTCACAAGATTTATATGCCGCAATACCGCCGGTAATGCCGAGGAGAATGTGTTTGCTCATAAATAACGGGCTCATTAAATGAGATATATAGGAATCAAAGCGAATTAGATTTGTTCGATGTTGATTCTGGCCAGTTTTGCTTTAATCGCATTGCCATATCTCTTCGGCAAGAACGCTGAAACCACCCCGTTTCACTTCAGTCACATAACTGCAGACTTTAAATTCAGGAACAACATTGAGCGAGTAGTCCGGGTTGACCAAAGGCGAAGCACTGGAGTACAGCGTCCATCTTGCCAGACTGCCGTCTTCATAATCAGTCGTTGCGTTAAAGCTGGTCACCCCTTCGCTGAAAGCGATTTGGTAATTAGAGTAGAACTCGCCGGGAATTTCGTGTGCATTACAGAAATCAAATAATCTGTCATGTGCAAACAAATTCTGACGGATATAGGCCCACAATTCTTTTTCTAGAAAATCTTGGTCGGCAAAATGTCTGGAAGGGTAGCCCTCATCGACAAAGTTCTGAATCCTTTCCTGCATATCAGGGACTGCACCCGCTTTAGCGCCCCACATGCCCGCAAGAATCAGGGCAGTATGCGAGCCTGAGTCGCGAATAGTGTGGAATAGGGTGCCACTTTTTATCCATTCGGATACGGCCGCTGCATCACGATAGCAAATAATAGAATCTGCATCACGGAAAATAACGTATTCAACCTCGGGATCATTGATGGCAAGAAAGCGCCACATCGTACCCGGCCAGTTGTCCAATGGAGCGCCAACCTTAATCACTTCTGCACCGTTATTTTTAAATCGTTGAATAGCTTCAGCCGATACAGAATCATCAACATAAAAACGACATGTCCAACCGGGGAAAAGCACAGGCGCAAGCTGGGTATTTAAGACGGCAGGCTCAATATATTTGGAATTATTGCCAAATAAAGAAAAGGAGATAATCCGTTTGCCGTTTTTTGGGGCTGGTGTCGGAATGATTTCATGTTCTAGGTCTGGGATGGCTTTATCTTTTAGAACCAAAGCCTGATGACCGTAAAACCCAGTTTTTTCCCAATTATCTAGAGCGCCGTAAGCATGTGCAAGTAAATCTAAAGCAGGAATATAGGTACTATCCAGCTCTAGCGTTTTCATTTCAGCCTCAATGGCCTTTCCCATTTCAATTGCTTCAGATAGGCATAAGCAACTTTATGATGAAATTCGACAGATTGGGGATTGAGAAGGCAAAGAATCTCGGCACGTTTTAGCGCTTCCTCGTAATTTTCCTCTTCGATAAAAGAGTGATATGCTTGTTCAAATTTTTGTTGAATCTTTTCGTTGCTCATAATAGGGACTATTCTAAATTTATGATTGTTTTATTGGAGAAAGTAGAGATTGTAAGAGTAGATGGGACTAAAGCGCCAGTAATATGGAGATATAGAGTGCTTGAATGTGGCAAATAAGAGCAAAGCCGCAGGACTATTTATCTTAGGATATCTGGTTTATCTATATGAATGATAAAATTCAATAAATTTTAAATTATTTAAATACAGATAGTTGTGAAAAATTTTTAGTTTTTTTTGAAATTGGGTGTTGACTGGTTTTGTTGTGAGGCGTATAGTTCGGTTCTTCGCTGCTGACGCGGTGAAGAAAACGAAGCAGACAGTATAACACAGTTAGTTGAAATTTTCGATAATTTTAGTTGACATTTGCTAAATGTACTGTATAATTCGATTCGCTCTTTAAAAAACAGATTACCGATAAGTGTGAGTGCATTAGGCCTCACACTGTTTGAAAGACAGACAAGATGATGTTTTAGACATTGTCCTGTCGGTTTCTTTGAAGCAGACCAGAAGTTATAAGTTAGAGATTAAACATAAGAGTTTGATCCTGGCTCAGATTGAACGCTGGCGGCATGCTTTACACATGCAAGTCGGACGGCAGCACAGAGAAGCTTGCTTCTTGGGTGGCGAGTGGCGAACGGGTGAGTAACATATCGGAACGTACCGAGTAATGGGGGATAACTAATCGAAAGATTAGCTAATACCGCATATTCTCTGAGGAGGAAAGCAGGGGACCTTCGGGCCTTGCGTTATTCGAGCGGCCGATATCTGATTAGCTAGTTGGTGGGGTAAAGGCCTACCAAGGCGACGATCAGTAGTGGGTCTGAGAGGATGATCCGCCACACTGGGACTGAGACACGGCCCAGACTCCTACGGGAGGCAGCAGTGGGGAATTTTGGACAATGGGCGCAAGCCTGATCCAGCCATGCCGCGTGTCTGAAGAAGGCCTTCGGGTTGTAAAGGACTTTTGTCAGGGAAGAAAAGGACAGGGTTAATACCCCTGTCTGATGACGGTACCTGAAGAATAAGCACCGGCTAACTACGTGCCAGCAGCCGCGGTAATACGTAGGGTGCGAGCGTTAATCGGAATTACTGGGCGTAAAGCGAGCGCAGACGGTTACTTAAGCAGGATGTGAAATCCCCGGGCTCAACCTGGGAACTGCGTTCTGAACTGGGTGACTAGAGTGTGTCAGAGGGAGGTAGAATTCCACGTGTAGCAGTGAAATGCGTAGAGATGTGGAGGAATACCGATGGCGAAGGCAGCCTCCTGGGATAACACTGACGTTCATGCTCGAAAGCGTGGGTAGCAAACAGGATTAGATACCCTGGTAGTCCACGCCCTAAACGATGTCAATTAGCTGTTGGGCAACTTGATTGCTTAGTAGCGTAGCTAACGCGTGAAATTGACCGCCTGGGGAGTACGGTCGCAAGATTAAAACTCAAAGGAATTGACGGGGACCCGCACAAGCGGTGGATGATGTGGATTAATTCGATGCAACGCGAAGAACCTTACCTGGTCTTGACATGTACGGAATCCTCCAGAGACGGAGGAGTGCCTTCGGGAGCCGTAACACAGGTGCTGCATGGCTGTCGTCAGCTCGTGTCGTGAGATGTTGGGTTAAGTCCCGCAACGAGCGCAACCCTTGTCATTAGTTGCCATCATTTAGTTGGGCACTCTAATGAGACTGCCGGTGACAAGCCGGAGGAAGGTGGGGATGACGTCAAGTCCTCATGGCCCTTATGACCAGGGCTTCACACGTCATACAATGGTCGGTACAGAGGGTAGCCAAGCCGCGAGGTGGAGCCAATCTCACAAAACCGATCGTAGTCCGGATTGCACTCTGCAACTCGAGTGCATGAAGTCGGAATCGCTAGTAATCGCAGGTCAGCATACTGCGGTGAATACGTTCCCGGGTCTTGTACACACCGCCCGTCACACCATGGGAGTGGGGGATACCAGAAGTAGGTAGGGTAACCGCAAGGAGCCCGCTTACCACGGTATGCTTCATGACTGGGGTGAAGTCGTAACAAGGTAGCCGTAGGGGAACCTGCGGCTGGATCACCTCCTTTCTAGAGAAAGAAGAGGTCTGATGCATTCACACTTATCGGTAAACTGTAAAAGATGCGGAAGAGAAAGCTTGAGTGAAGACAAGATTTGCTTAAGAAGAGAATCCGGGTTTGTAGCTCAGCTGGTTAGAGCACACGCTTGATAAGCGTGGGGTCGGAGGTTCAAGTCCTCCCAGACCCACCAAGAACGGGGGCATAGCTCAGTTGGTAGAGCACCTGCTTTGCAAGCAGGGGGTCATCGGTTCGATCCCGTTTGCCTCCACCAAGAACTTTACAAATCAAAGGAAGCCTGCTATACTTAGCAGCTTATTTTGATTTGCGAAGTGAAATATCGACGCATCGATCTTTAACAAATTGGAAAGCCGAAATCAACAAACAAAGACAATGAGTTTGTTTTGATTTTTTGTTCTTTGCAAAGGATAAAAATCTCTCGCAAGAGAAAAGAAAACAAACACAGTATTTGGGTGATGATTGTATCGACTTAATCCTGAAACACAAAAGGCAGGATTAAGACACAACAAAGCAGTAAGCTTTATCAAAGTAGGAATTTCAAGTTTACTTCCCTAGTCAACGGGTAGGTAAACGAAGTCAAAGAGGTTCTTGAAATGATAGAGTCAAGTGAATAAGTGCATCAGGTGGATGCCTTGGCGATGATAGGCGACGAAGGACGTGTAAGCCTGCGAAAAAGCGCGGGGGAGCTGGCAATAAAGCTATGATCCCGCGGTGTCCGAATGGGGAAACCCACCTCTTAGGAGGTATCCTTATCTGAATACATAGGATAAGCGAAGCGAACCCGGAGAACTGAACCATCTAAGTACCCGGAGGAAAAAGAAATCAACCGAGATTCCGCAAGTAGTGGCGAGCGAACGCGGAGGAGCCTGTACGTGATAACTATCGAGATAGAAGAACAAGCTGGGAAGCTTGACCATAGTGGGTGATAGTCCCGTATTCGAAATCTCAATAGTGGTACTAAGCGTACGAAAAAGTAGGGCGGGACACGTGAAATCCTGTCTGAATATGGGGGACCATCCTCCAAGGCTAAATACTCATCATCGACCGATAGTGAACCAGTACCGTGAGGGAAAGGCGAAAAAGAACCCCGGGAGGGAGTGAAATAGAACCTGAAACCTGATGCATACAAACAGTGGGAGCACTCTTGTGGTGTGACTGCGTACCTTTTGTATAATGGGTCAACGACTTACATTCAGTAGCGAGCTTAACCGAATAGGGGAGGCGTAGGGAAACCGAGTCTTAATAGGGCGAACAGTTGCTGGGTGTAGACCCGAAACCGAGTGATCTATCCATGGCCAGGTTGAAGGTGCCGTAACAGGTACTGGAGGACCGAACCCACGCATGTTGCAAAATGCGGGGATGAGCTGTGGATAGGGGTGAAAGGCTAAACAAACTCGGAGATAGCTGGTTCTCCCCGAAAACTATTTAGGTAGTGCCTCGAGCAAGACACTGATGGGGGTAAAGCACTGTTATGGCTAGGGGGTTATTGCAACTTACCAACCCATGGCAAACTAAGAATACCATCAAGTGGTTCCTCGGGAGACAGACAGCGGGTGCTAACGTCCGTTGTCAAGAGGGAAACAACCCAGACCGCCAGCTAAGGTCCCAAATGATAGATTAAGTGGTAAACGAAGTGGGAAGGCCCAGACAGCCAGGATGTTGGCTTAGAAGCAGCCATCATTTAAAGAAAGCGTAATAGCTCACTGGTCGAGTCGTCCTGCGCGGAAGATGTAACGGGGCTCAAATCTATAACCGAAGCTGCGGATGCCAGTTTACTGGCATGGTAGGGGAGCGTTCTGTAGGCCGATGAAGGTGCATTGTAAAGTGTGCTGGAGGTATCAGAAGTGCGAATGTTGACATGAGTAGCGATAAAGCGGGTGAAAAGCCCGCTCGCCGAAAGCCCAAGGTTTCCTACGCAACGTTCATCGGCGTAGGGTGAGTCGGCCCCTAAGGCGAGGCAGAAATGCGTAGTCGATGGGAAACAGGTTAATATTCCTGTACTTGATTCAAATGCGATGTGGGGACGGAGAAGGTTAGGTTAGCAAGCTGTTGGAATAGCTTGTTTAAGCCGGTAGGTGGAAGACTTAGGCAAATCCGGGTCTTCTTAACACCGAGAAGTGATGACGAGTGTCTACGGACATGAAGTAACCGATACCACGCTTCCAGGAAAAAGCCACTAAGCTTCAGTTTGAATTGAACCGTACCGCAAACCGACACAGGTGGGCAGGATGAGAATTCTAAGGCGCTTGAGAGAACTCAGGAGAAGGAACTCGGCAAATTGATACCGTAACTTCGGGAGAAGGTATGCCCTCTAAGGTTAAGGACTTGCTCCGTAAGCCCTGGAGGGTCGCAGAGAATAGGTGGCTGCGACTGTTTATTAAAAAAACACAGCACTCTGCTAACACGAAAGTGGACGTATAGGGTGTGACGCCTGCCCGGTGCTGGAAGGTTAATTGAAGATGTGCAAGCATCGGATCGAAGCCCCAGTAAACGGCGGTACCGTAACTATAACGGTCCTAAGGTAGCGAAATTCCTTGTCGGGTAAGTTCCGACCCGCACGAATGGCGTAACGATGGCCACACTGTCTCCTCCTGAGACTCAGCGAAGTTGAAGTGGTTGTGAAGATGCAATCTACCCGCTGCTAGACGGAAAGACCCCGTGAACCTTTACTGTAGCTTTGCATTGGACTTTGAAGTCACTTGTGTAGGATAGGTGGGAGGCTTTGAAGCAGAGACGCCAGTCTCTGTGGAGCCGTCCTTGAAATACCACCCTGGTGTCTTTGAGGTTCTAACCCAGACCCGTAATCCGGGTCGGGGACCGTGCATGGTAGGCAGTTTGACTGGGGCGGTCTCCTCCCAAAGAGTAACGGAGGAGTTCGAAGGTTACCTAGGTCCGGTCGGAAATCGGACTGATAGTGCAATGGCAAAAGGTAGCTTAACTGCGAGACCGACAAGTCGAGCAGGTGCGAAAGCAGGACATAGTGATCCGGTGGTTCTGTATGGAAGGGCCATCGCTCAACGGATAAAAGGTACTCCGGGGATAACAGGCTGATTCCGCCCAAGAGTTCATATCGACGGCGGAGTTTGGCACCTCGATGTCGGCTCATCACATCCTGGGGCTGTAGTCGGTCCCAAGGGTATGGCTGTTCGCCATTTAAAGTGGTACGTGAGCTGGGTTTAAAACGTCGTGAGACAGTTTGGTCCCTATCTGCAGTGGGCGTTGGAAGTTTGACGGGGGCTGCTCCTAGTACGAGAGGACCGGAGTGGACGAACCTCTGGTGTACCGGTTGTAACGCCAGTTGCATAGCCGGGTAGCTAAGTTCGGAAGAGATAAGCGCTGAAAGCATCTAAGCGCGAAACTCGCCTGAAGATGAGACTTCCCTTGTGGTTTAACCACACTAAAGAGCCGTTCGAGACCAGGACGTTGATAGGTGGGGTGTGGAAGCGCGGTAACGCGTGAAGCTAACCCATACTAATTGCTCGTGAGGCTTGACTCTATCATTTGAAGAACTTCAAAAGATAAAGCTTACTGACTGATTCAGTCATCACCGAATAATTGATTTAGGCTTTACCGATTTGTAACAGTTTAAGTTTGGCGGCCATAGCGAGTTGGTCCCACGCCTTCCCATCCCGAATAGGACCGTGAAACGACTCAGCGCCGATGATAGTGTGGTTCTTCCATGTGAAAGTAGGTCACCGCCAAACACCCATTCTGAAGCCCCCGACTGATGTCGGGGGCTTTTTACATGCCTGTCGTTTCTGTCGGTTTGGTGGGAGGTAACAGGTATTGTATGATTACCCTGTTGTTATTCTTGAACAAAAATACCGAAAGGTACGGTTAACTGTTTAGAATATTTGAAATCAAACGATATTTGCGTTAATATGTCGTAAGCATTTATGCGGGTATAGGCTGTTGCCCTATCTGCGTATGTGCAGTGTTTACGGAGTGGGATAAAACCATTCGGTAGACTTTATGACTGATTCAATCAAATATGTTATGGGAAAAAATCTGATGAAGAAATTTTTATTTGGTGCATTTGCCGCTGTTTGTGCAGCGTTCTCTTTGGCCGCTGTGAACATCAATACCGCGTCTTCTGCCGAACTGGAGGCCTTGCCGGGTATCGGTCCGGCTAAGGCGAAATCGATTGTGGAATACCGTCAGAAGAACGGTGCGTTCAAATCGGTGGAGGAGCTGAAAAACGTGAAGGGCATCGGTGATGCGGTGCTGAACAAGTTGAAGGCGGAGGCGACGGTTTCTTCTGCCGCGCCTAAGGCCGCACAGCCTGCCGTGAAAAAATAACCTGACGGTCAATCGTGCCGTATACGCCGCCCTGATGCCGAACCGCTTGCCGGTTCGGGCTGACGGGCGGCTTTGTATGGGGGCGGAATGAGAGCTTGGACCAATGGGGCTTTCATTGGGTGAAGGGATAAACGGATAGGGTGCCTCCTGTCGGATGGGGATAGAAAAGATAAAGGGAATAAAGATATGTACTCAAAGGCATTTGACGGAAAACGGAATGGGGCAACTGTACAGAGGGGCTACTCCTTGATACAGCTGCTGGTGGTGATGCTGGTGGTTTCGATAGTGGCGACGTAGGATATTAGCCGTCTGAAAGATACTTAAGATCAGCTTTCAGACGGCCTTGTTGTAAGATGAATTTTTGATATTGGCGTACTTTTTTAAATACAGATAAAATCCCTGCTAATTATTTATAACGATATTTTTTAGGATACACAGTGCTTGCTTTGGATTATTGTCATCAAAAGGCTGCAGAAAGCCATTCCAGTTTTTTATCCGGCTTTCGTTTTTTATCGGTAGAAAAAAGAAATGCGATCACTGTTTTATATGCTTTTTGTCGCGAACTAGATGATGTGGTTGATGGCTGTACCGATCCAAATGTCGCTCAGATAACATTGAATTGGTGGCGCGGTGATTTGGAGAAAGTATTCAACAATGAGATGCCGGAGCATCCCGTTCATCAAGCTTTAAAAGATATTCGGGCAAATTTTGACTTGCCGAAGAATGAATTTGAAGCTTTGATTGATGGCATGCAGATGGATTTGGAGCAGGCTCGTTATGGTAGTTTTGATGAGTTAAAGCTGTATTGCCACCGTGTTGCAGGGGTAGTGGGGTGCCTTATTACGCGGATTTTAGGTTTTTCCAATCCGAAAACTTTGGAATATGCGGACAAAATGGGCTTGGCTTTGCAGTTGACGAACATTATTCGCGATGTGGGCGAAGATGCGCGACAGGGAAGAATTTATCTGCCTATAGAGGAAATGCAGAAGTTTGACGTGCCTGCCAACGTAATTATGCAGTGCAAACCGACAGACAATTTTGCAAAATTGATGCAGTTTCAAGTGAATAGGGCACTTGAAACTTATCGTGAGGCGATGTTACTTCTGCCGGCTGAAGATAAGAAATCTCAAAAAGTCGGCCTAATTATGGCGGCTATTTATTATGCGTTGTTGAATGAAATTGACCGTGATGGTGCGCAAAATGTGTTGACTTATAAAATTGCGATTCCTTCTCCACGTAAAAAACGTATTGCTTTGAAAACTTGGCTGTTTGGATTTAAACCATGAATACTAAGCGTCCAAAAATTGCTGTGATTGGTGCCGGTTGGGCAGGTTTGTCTGCGTCGGTTTCCCTGATTCATCGAGCCGATATTTCTTTGTTTGAGGCCGGGAGACAGGCTGGCGGTAGGGCGCGAGCCTTAGCAGGGAAAGATGATGGATTCAGCTTTTTGGATAATGGGCAGCATATCTTGTTGGGTGCGTATCATGGTGTTCAAACTTTGATGCAACATATTGGCGTTCAACCTGAATCAGCCTTTTTACGCCAGCCTTTGCAATGGTACATCCATAAGGGATTACAGTTTCAGACGCCCTCTCTGCCTGCGCCTTGGCATTTGCTTGTCGGTATCCTGCGTGCGAAAAATCTTTCTTTTTCATTGAAAATCAAATTGCTGTCGGATATGTCGGCATTGCGACGTTGGGCAGCTCATCATAAAACCGATTTGACGGTTGCGAAGTGGTTGAGAACACGAAATGTTCCCCGCAGCTTACTTGGGCAATTTTGGCAACCTTTGGTTTGGGGTGCTTTAAATACACCGTTAGAACAGGCATCGCTGCGCATTTTATGTAATGTATTGAATGATGGTGTGTGGTCTGAAAAGGCGAACAGCGATTATCTTTTGCCTAAGCAGGATTTAGGGCGGATCGTAGCCGAACCGGCTTTGGATTTTTTGCACAAACATGGCGCAATGATACATCTTGAAACTCGTGTTTCACATTTAAACCATCATATTGATGGCCAAATTGAAATCAATGGTGAAGTATTTGATGCGGTGATTTTGGCTGTTGCGCCATATCATGTTGACGCGCTTTTGCCTGAAGATACGCCTGACTATATTCAGATGGCCTATCAATCGTTGCACTATCATGCGATTACCACGGTTTATTTGCGTTATGCCCAAGCAGTCAAACTGCCTGCACCTTTAACCGGGTTTGCCGATGGTGCGGCGCAATGGGTGCTACATCGGGAAGCGTTGGGTTTGCCGGATAATGAAGTCGCAGTCGTTATCAGCGTTTCCGATTGCACCGAGGCTTGGAAGGATAAAGATTTGGCCGAGAAAATTCATGCGGACATTAAGCGGATTTGTCCGGATTTGGATAAGCCCGAAGCCGTACGTATTATTACGGAAAAACGCGCGACTACGGCGGCAACGGTTGATTTTGTACAACCTGATTTCTCATGGCTGCACCATCGCCGTATTTATCCGGCCGGCGACTATCTCCATCCGCGCTATCCAGCAACATTGGAGGCTGCTGTTCAGTCTGGCTTTGCAGCAGCTGAGAAGCTTATGCTGGATTTGCAGGTTGAATAAACTTAGGCCGTCTGAATGTTCAGACGGCCTTTTTGACTTTACAAAACTTACCAAGCCGATACAATATCCGAAACCATAAAGTTCAAGGAACAGTTATGACGACATTAGCGAACAAAACCATCTTGATTACCGGCGCATCCCAAGGCTTGGGCGAGCAGGTTGCCAAAGCCTATGCGGCTGCCGGAGCGACTGTCATTTTGGTGGCGCGTCATCAAAAGCGTTTGGAAAAAGTATATGATGCCATTGTGGCTGCGGGCAGCCCTGAGCCGTTTGCCATCTGCTTTGATTTAATGAGCGCGGAGGAGAAAGAGTTTAAGCAATTCGCGGAAACTATTGATGAAGCAACCGGCGGAAAATTGGATGGCGTGGTGCATTGCGCCAGCTATTTCTATGCCTTGTCGCCATTGGATTTCCAAACCGTATCGGAATGGGTCAACCAATACCGTATCAATACCGTTGCGCCTATGGGCTTGACTCGTGCGTTGTTCCCATTGTTGAAGCAATCCGAAGACGCTTCTGTGATTTTTGTCGGCGAAAGCCACGGCGAAACCGCAAGCCTATTGGGGCGGTTTCGGTGCTTCCAAAGCCGCGCTCAATTATTTGTGTAAAGTGGCTGCAGATGAGTGGGAACGTTTTGACAACCTGCGTGCCAATGTTTTGGTGCCGGGTGCCATCAATTCGCCGCAACGTATTAAATCGCATCCGGGCGAATCGAAAAGTGAACGTAAAAACTACGAAGATGTCCTGCCACAATTTATTTGGTGGGCAAGCCAAGAGAGCAGGGGGCGGACAGGCGAAATCGTCTATCTGTAAATATACCTGCTCAGAGTGGTTTGAAAACATGAGGCCGTCTGAAATCTGTATTTTCAGACGGCCTTTAACTTATTGAGTTTTATATCTAAATAATATGGAAGTTTGATGTTTGACGTTTTAGCAGGCAAACATTAGGCTGACACAAAATTAGATATAGTAATCTAAGTTATAGTTATATTGGATAAATATGACGGAATTTGACTTTATCAGACAATATTTGCAGCGACAAAAATCGGAAGGTCTGATTTTGGGCATAGGGGACGATGCCGCTATTATTCGCCCAAGTAACGGATTTGATTTATGTTTTAGCGCTGATATGTTGGTCAAAGGCAGACATTTTTTTGAAGATGTTTTGCCTGAAGATTTGGCATGGAAAATGCTTGCAGTAAATTTATCCGATATGGCCGCTATGGGTGCCAAGCCGCGTTGGGTGTTGCTCAGTGCTGCCTTGCCTGAATTGAATCAAGATTGGCTGAAACGTTTTTGCGATAGCTTTTTTGCTTTGGCTGCGCGTTTTGATACGGTGTTGATTGGCGGCGATACCACCAAAGGCGATTTGGTCTTTAATGTAACGATAGTAGGTGAAGTTCCGACAGGGCGAGCCTTGCGGCGTGATGCGGCCGAAGTCGGCGACGATATTTGGGTATCGGGTCGGTTGGGTTTGGCTGCCGCTGCTTTGAACAAACATCTGGGGCATTATCAATTGCCGTCTGAAATCATGGCGGTTTGCGATGAGAAATTGCTCCGTCCGGAACCGCGCGTTTTATTGGGGCAGGCATTGTTGCCGTTTGCCCATGCCTTGCAAGATGTTTCAGACGGCCTGGCTCAAGATGTGGGGCATATTTTGAAAGCCTCTGCTGTCGGGGCAGAAATATTTGCCGATTGTGTGCCGTCTTTGCCTGAATTGAAAAACGTATTGTCGCGCGAACAATGGTTGTCGGCAGTGTTGGCCGGCGGAGATGACTACGAACTGATTTTTACCGCTGCTCCAGAAGACGGGGAACGCGTTTGTCAGGCAGCGGAACAAAGTGGCGTACCGGTCGCCCGAATTGGTAAAATTACTGACTCAGGCCGTCTGAATATTTTGGATGCCGAAGGCGGCGTATTGGAACTGACTTCTTTAGGATTTGATCATTTTGGCTGAACGTAAACCTACTTTTTCTTGGCTGTTGCAAAAACCATTGTGTTTTTTAGGATTTGGTTTCGGCAGCGGCTTGTCGCCGGTTGCGCCGGGTACGGCCGGAACGCTGGTAGCATTACCTCTGGCTTTTGTATTGTGCCTGTTGGGCATAGACGGCTGGATATTGCTTTTATTGTGTATCGCCTTGTTTTTTTGGGGTATCCGCATTTGCGGTTATACCGAGAGGGAGTTGGGCATTCAGGATTACGGCGGTATCGTCTGGGATGAGATTGTCGCGATGCTGTTGGTGCTGTCGCTGATTCCGTTTAAATGGAGCTGGTGGCTGGCGGCTTTTATTATTTTCCGCTTGTTTGATGCGTTGAAACCATGGCCGATCAAATGGTTTGACCGGCGGATTCATGGAGGTTTAGGCATTATGCTTGATGATTTGATTGCGGCTGTGATGACCTTGATGGTCTTAGGCCTGTTTTATTGGATTGCGTAATGCGTTTTAAGTGTTTCGACCCTTTGCAAAAATAGGGCGGACACGCCGGAATTATCCGGATTGAAATAAAATAAATACCATACGGGGTAAACAATTATGAATGAAATCGAGATTAACGTGGAGCCGCGTTATATGGCCGGTCAGAGCGACGTCTATCGCGACCGCTATGCCTTCAATTATCTGATTACCATCTGCAACCGCAGTGATGAAATCATTACTTTGCGTCAGCGTTTTTGGGAAATCACCGACGGACACGGTGAGACAGAGCAGGTCGGTCATGCCGGCCTGATTGAAGAGCAACCTGTTTTGTACCCGGGCGAAGCCTATGAGTACAACAGTGGTTCGCAAATCAGTACGCCTTGGGCAGTATCGAGGGTGCGTATGAGTTTGAAGACAGCATCGGCAAACGTTTCGTTATCGGGGTGCCGAAGCTTGAATTCAAAGCAGGCTTTACGTTGCAATAGGCCGTCTGAAAAAATAAAAAACCGGAACATGCGAAATGTTCCGGTTTTTTATTTTTTCAGACGGCCTCATCAGTCTTTGCAAGGCTGTACCAATACCCACGGCGCCACGACAACCGCCCACATTTCCTGCTTATCCGCTAAAAATGTGCGCGCCATATCATCGCTGATGGCACCGAATTTGCCTTGTTCCATCCATTGTTTCAATGGTGCGGCTTCATCTTCGGCAACATGGCGGGCGACGGCAATCAAATCCAAATCGGGCGCAACATAGACGGCGGCACCGCGTGCGAAGTGGGGTTGCAGCTCTTCCCATGAAATGCGGGCAGTTTCGGTATTGAGTTTTTCGTTTAAGAGTGGAATAGACATAGGACAATCATCAAATAAAAAATGGATTGTAACCGATATTCGGCCTTTTGCCCGATGCCGTCTGAAAACGAAAGAAATTTACAGGGTTAACGTTATACAGTATCATTTTAATGTTTTAATTTTCTTTCAGACGGCCTGTTGTCCGTATTCGGGCAAGGGCGGTTTTAGGCTTATGAATTCTGTATTGTTGACCGGATTGCTGCAAAGGCTGCTGATTGCGCTTGTCGCATTGGCGGCGTTGTGGGCTGTATATTTTTGGGCGGTATCGCCATGAGTATCGTGGTGGAAAATCTGACGGTCAGCTATCAGCGCAGGCCGGTGGTGCACCATGTCGATATGGTGTTTGAAGATGGCAAGATGTGGACGATTTTCGGGCCGAACGGCGCGGGTAAATCGACTTTGCTCAAAGCCATTATGGGCTTGCAGAAGACGGATATGGGCAGCGTGCGCTATGAAAATATGGCGCGCAAGGACATTGCCTATCTGCCGCAGCAGTCGGACATTGACCGCAGCCAGCCGATGACGGTGTTTGAACTGGCGGCGATGGGGCTGTGGTATGAAATCGGATTTTTCGGACGCGTGAACGCGGCGCAGAAAAAGCGCGTAATGGCGGCGTTGGAACGCGTAGAAATGCAAGATTTTGCCGCGCGCCAAATCGCGCACTTGTCCAATGGTCAGTTCCAACGTGTATTATTCGCGCGGATGCTGGTGCAAGATGCCAAATTTTTGTTGCTGGATGAACCGTTTAACGCGGTGGATGCGCGGACGACTTATGCGCTGTTGGAAGTTTTGCGCCAGTGCCATCAGGACGGTCAGGCTGTGATTGCCGTGTTGCATGATTACGAGCAGGTGAGGGCATATTTTGCCAACACGCTGCTTTTGGCGCGTGAAAAAGTGACTGCCGGTGCGACGGAAAATGTGTTGACCGATGAATTTTTGGCACAGGCCAACCGAATGATGCAGAAACAGGAAGCGGCCGATTGGTGCGCGGTTTAATGGATAAGGCCGTCTGAAAGTTAGTATTTTTCAGACGGCCTAAGGCTTTCAGAGATTAAGAAAAAAGCGATAAAACATGGATTTATATGATTTGGTCGTCGCGCCGTTCGCCGAATTCGACTTTATGCGCTATGCCCTGGCATCGATTTTCTGCCTGGCATTGAGCGCGGCGCCCGTCGGTGTGTTTTTGGTAATGCGCCGCATGAGTTTGGTGGGCGACGCCTTGAGCCATGCGGTTTTGCCCGGTGCGGCCATTGGCTATATGTTTGCGGGCTTGAGTTTGCCTGCGATGAGCGTCGGCGGCTTGCGGCCGGTTTGCTGATGGCTTTGTTGGCCGGTTTGGTCAGCCGGTTTACTTCATTGAAAGAAGACGCGAACTTTGCCGCATTTTATTTGAGCAGTCTTGCCATCGGCGTGGTTTTGGTCAGCAAAAACGGCAGTAGCGTCGATTTGCTGCATTTGCTGTTTGGTTCGGTGTTGGCGGTGGACATTCCGGCTTTGCAGCTGATTGCCGTTTCTGCGAGTGTCACTATTTTGCTGATGGCGGTCATGTTCCGCCCGCTGGTGTTGGAGAGCATAGATCCTTTGTTCCTCAAGGCTGTCGGCGGTAAGGGTGGCTTTTGGCATGTGTTGTTTTTGGTGCTGGTCGTGATGAATCTGGTTGCCGGTTTTCAGGCATTGGGTACGCTGATGTCAGTTGGCTTGATGATGTTGCCGGCGATTACTGCCAGACTGTGGGCGAAAAGCATGGGTTGGCTGATGATTTTGTCTGTCGCATTGGCTTTGCTTTGCGGCTTGGCAGGATTGTTGTTTTCCTACCATATCGAAATCCCGTCCGGTCCGGCGATTATTTTATGCTGCGGCACGCTTTACCTGATTTCCGTCGTGTTCGGTTGGGAAGGAGGCATTTTGGCAAAATGGCTGCGCCGCAAGAAACACCGTACGGCATGATTTTTCAGACGGCCGCTTGAATAATCAGGCGGTCTGTCTTATGATGATGTTAATGTTACGTTATATCACTGGAGAGAATATGAAACATTGGAAACTCGGCATTGTTGCCTCATTATTGACCGGTGCCGCTTATGCCGCTCCGCTGCCTGTTGTCACCAGCTTCAGCATTTTGGGCGACGTGGCCAAACAGATTGGCGGCGACCGTGTGGCCGTTCAAAGCTTGGTGGGCGCAAATCAAGACAGCCATGCCTACCACATGACCAGTGGCGACATCAAAAAAATCCGCAGTGCCAAATTGGTATTGCTCAACGGCTTGGGCTTGGAAGCCGCTGATGTACAGCGCGCAGTCAAACAGAGCAAAGTGCCTTTTGCCGAAGCGACCAAAGGCATTCAGGCTTTAAAAGCAGAAGAGGGCGGCCATCATCATGACCATGATCACGAAGGCCATCATCACGACCACGGCGAATTTGACCCGCATGTTTGGACCGACCCCGTCCTGATGGGTACTTATGCGCAAAACGTTGCCAATGCTTTGATTCAAGCCGACCCTGAAGGCAAAACCTACTATCAGCAACGTTTGGGCAACTATCAAATGCAGCTGAAAAACTGCACAGCGATGCGCAGGCTGCCTTTAATGCCGTACCTGCCGCCAAGCGTAAAGTCTTGACCGGACACGATGCGTTCTCTTACATGGGCAAACGCTACAATATTGAATTTATCGCCCCTCAAGGCGTGAGCAGCGAAGCCGAACCGTCTGCCAAACAAGTGGCTTCCATCATCCGCCAAATCAAACGCGAGGGCATTAAAGCCGTCTTTACTGAAAACATCAAAGACACGCGCATGATTGACCGTATTGCCAAAGAAACCGGCGTCAATGTCAGCGGACGTTTGTATTCCGATGCATTGGGTGGTGCACCGGCCAACAGCTACATCGGCATGTACCGCTACAATGTCAAAGTGTTGACCGATGCCATGAAAAAATAAAGCGGCTTAAAGATAAAGGCCGTCTGAAACCTTAAAAACAAGGTTTCAGACGGCCTTTTCTATGCTTATTTTTAAAATAAACCGTCAAATTTAAAATATAAAAATAAAATTTGTGCTATTAAAAGTTTAGTTATCAAAAATTCATGCTAATTTGCTTGGTAAGTACGCACCATCCGTGCGAATTGCTTATCGGCTGTCCGTCAGCCACTCACGGCTTGACTTCACCCTGTTACAATTTGGCATCTTCACGTTTCTTAATATTACATCATGAGCAACCATTCGTCTTGGTCATCCAAAATCGGCTTTGTGCTTGCTGCAGCAGGCTCGGCCATCGGTTTGGGTGCAATTTGGAAATTCCCTTATACAGCCGGTACCAACGGTGGCGCCGTATTCTTTCTTTTGTTTTTGATTTTTACGATTTTGGTGGCTTTACCGGTTCAATTGGCCGAGTTTTACATCGGCCGCACGGGCGGTAAAAACGCCATCGACTCTTTCAAAGTATTGCGCCCCGGTTCGCAGTGGCCGTGGGTCGGCCGCATGGGCGTGGCCGCTTGTTTTATTTTGCTGTCGTTTTATAGCGTGGTCGGCGGCTGGGTATTGAACTATGTGGTACACAGTTTTACCGGCGAAATTCACGTTGGCGCAGACTTTAAGGCACTGTTTGAAAATACGATTTCTTCACCGTTTGGCTCGCTGTTTTACCAAGGTTTGTTCATGCTGATTACCATTTGGGTGGTCAAAGGCGGCGTTTCAGACGGCATTGAAAAGGCAAACCGCGTATTGATGCCTGGTTTGTTTATCCTCTTTATCGCGCTGTCTATCCGTTCGCTGACCTTGCCCGGTGCAATGGACGGCGTGGCATTTTTGTTGAAACCGGATTGGTCGTATTTGAAGCCCGGCACGATGCTGACTGCTTTGGGGCAGGCGTTTTTTGCCTTGAGTATCGGCGTGTCTGCGATGATTACCTATGCCTCGTATTTGGGTAAGGATCAGGATATGTTCCGCTCCGGCCATATGATTATGTGGATGAACCTGTTTGTGTCGCTGCTGGCAGGTTTGGTGATTTTCCCTGCGGTATTTGCCTTCGGTTTTGAACCTGGTCAAGGCCCTGGTTTGATTTTTGTCGTGTTGCCTGCGGTCTTCATGAAAATGCCGATGGGTACGTATTTGTTTGCCGTGTTCATGCTGTTGGTTGTCTTTGCGACACTGACTTCCGCGTTTTCCATGCTGGAAACCGTTATCGCGGCAACCATCCGCCAAGACGAGAAAAAACGCAGCAGCCATGCTTGGGTAACCGGCATTGCGATTTTCATAGTCGGTATTCCTTCGGCGCTGTCTTTCGGCGTATGGAGCGAGTTTAAAATTTTCGGCAAAACCATTTTTGATTTGTGGGATTTTATTATTTCCGCCGTCATCATGCCGATTGGCGCATTGAGCGTTGCTGTGTTTACGTCATGGGTTCAGGATAAACAGTCTGTCCTGCGTGATGCGGGCATGGGCAGTACCATTCCGAAACAGCTGCTTTACCTGTGGTTGGGTGTGCTTCGCTATCTTGCGCCGATTGCGATTATTGTGGTGTTCATCAACTCTTTGGGTTTGATTTAATCCGATAGTGAACAAACAGTCCGGCGTTGCATTGCTTCGCCGGACTGTTTGTTTAAAAATATCATTAAAAATATTAAGGCCGTCTGAAAAATTTTCAGACGGCCTTTTTATATACGCGTGAAGCTGATTAGAACTTCGCTTGCAGCCTCAACCAAGCGGTACGGCCGGGTTCGTTCACGCGCATGGTTTGAGTACCGGCAGACGGGTCGCCACCGCGGCTGACGAATTCAGCATAGGTTTTGTTGAACACGTTGTCCACGCCGCCTTGTAATGTAGCGTATTTGCTGAATTTCCAACCGGCGTTGAGCGAGAATACGCCAAATCCCGAAGAAGCGCCGATGTCTTGTCCGACGATATTGCCTTGACCTTTGCTGTAACGGTTTTGTTTGGCCACGACGCGCCATAATGCGCCCGCACTGAATTTGCCGTTGTCAAAGGCGAGGGTGTTGTTCCACTCGAGCGGCGGCGTTTGTGCCAAAGGTTTGCCGTCGGTGCGGTTTTTGCCGTGGGTGTAGGCGAGGCTGGTGCCGACTTCCCAGTTAGGCGCAAATGTCCATTTGACTTCGGCTTCGCCGCCAAAGCGTGAAGCGTTGATGTTGCGCACGCCGAAATTCATGCCTTGGCGCTCCATCATGATGAAGTCTTTGATGTCGCTGCCGAATACAGATACAGACGCGTGGAGGTTAGGACGTTTCCAGATGATGCCCGCATCGATTTGGCGGTTTTGCTCTGCGCGGATGGCTTTGTTTTCAGAGCGCAGGCGTTCCCAGTAGTCAGGTGCGCGTTCGGCAATACCGAAGCCGGCATAGTATTTCAGGCCGTTGTCCGTATTTCTTTCCCAACGCAGGAAGCCTGAGTTCAAATTGAATTTTTGATGTTTCAAAACGGGGTCGGTCACGCGCGCGGTATCGTAATGCGCTTTGACTTGGTCATGGCGCAAACCTGCTACCCAGCGTTGATTGTCGGTTTGCTGCCAAGCGGCTTCGGTGAAATACCCCATTGTTTGAAACTTTGGTTGGGCATGTAAGGCTTGTGGCTGTAGCCGTCGCCGCCACGCTCCATGCGTGCGACGTGGACGTCGTCCAGATAGTCCAAACCGGTTTGCAGGTTGAGCTTGTCCCAGTCGAAAGTGGCTTTCAGACGGCCTGTATCAGTATTGCGTTTGGGGTTGTTGGCATTTTTAATCTGCTTGCCGGCAGATTGTAGATGGTACGCAGGCTGTATGTGTCCATCACGTGGTCGATTTCGCTTTTACCGTAGCGCAGTTCCAACTCGCTGAACCATGGGGTAAGGTTGCGTTGGGTAAAACGGATGTTCCACGCATCACGGTCAAATTTGCTGCCGTCCATCATGCGGTCGGCGTAGGCAACCTTGGCCCTGCTGCGCTCGTATGTACCGGCAATGGTGGTGTTTTCTGTCGGGGTAACACCCAGTTGCAACATTTGGCTGTCGCGTTTGAAGTTGGAATGAATGCGATTGCCGTCGCCGTCTTTGTAATCGTCGGCTTCGTTATGGGAGATATTGGTACGGACATAGCCGTATTTGCCGCCGAACTCGGCTTCCAGCGAGCCGTCAAGGCGGTCATTGCTGCCTGCGGTCAGGGTGGCGTTAATGTTGTAAGGTTTTTCAGTGAAATCAGGATCTTTACGGATAAATTGCACCGAGCCGCTGACCAAACCCATACCTTGGGTAACGGTTTGCGGGCCTTTGGTGACCACGACTTGATCAAATGAGTTTGGGTGGATATAGGCAGTCGGCGGGTCCATGCGCATACCGCAACCGCCATAAATAAACTGGTCGTCGGCATTGACGGAGAGGCGTGAGCCGCCCAAGCCACGGAACAGCGGATCGCCCGAGCTGCCGCCTTTGCGGATGATGCTCATATTAGGCACGGATTGCAAAAGGTCTGCCCCGTCACCGGCAGGGAGGGGTTGCAAAGCAGCTTTGGGGTTGAAAGTAACGCGGTTGGCTTTTTCTTGTTGTGTGCCGGTAACGGTGACAGGGGAAAGGGTGACTGTTTCTTCAGGTACAGGGTCAGTGTCTGCCCATGCTTGGGATACGGCTAGGACGATAGGCAAGATAAGTAATGGTGGGTATTTCATGTAGTTTCTCTCTATTATTAAGTGTCATGTTGAGTAATACTTAAGCAGTATATATAAAGTTTAATAAAATTAAAACATACTGTTTTTAACTTATATCAATATTTATCATTTTATTTGCATGTTTTGCTGGTTCGTGATTTGGTTATACCAGTGATGGTAAAATTTGATTCTTCTTAAGCAGTTAATGAAAAATGCCAATATGGGTTTAAACTTGATTATTGGGAATTTCATTAATTTAATTATTTAACTGAAAGCAAGAAGATATTTGGTATAGAAAGCGTCATTTGCTTATGATTTTCTATTAATGTTGCGATTTGATAACATTTCTTGACGGAAAAATAGGGGATTGATTAGAATGGGCGGCCAATTGGTCAATCCAATTTATGGCCGTCTGAATAAAACTGTCCTTCAATCATCAGGAATACAACATGACGAAATTGGTTCGTCCGCAAAAAATCAGCGATCAGGTTTTAGCCGTTTTGGAAGAACGTATCGCTACCGGCATTTATGAAGAAGGCAGTAAATTGCCTCCCGAACGTACGCTTGCGGAAGAATTCGGCGTATCGCGTCCGTCGGTCAGGGTGGCATTGAATATCTTGATTGCCAAGCAGGTTTTGGAAGCGCGGCAGGGCGATGGCTATTATGTTTCCGTCAAGCCGCAGCAGGATTTTTTACAAAGCTGGCAGGAGTTGCTCGGTAAACATACCAATTGGGAAACAGACGTATTCGATTTCAGCTGTCACGTTGAAGGCTGTATGGCGGCGCTGGCCGCCGAAAGACGGACTGATGCCGATTTGAAACGCATTGACTTCTGGCGGCAGAAGTTTGAAACGGCTTGTGAGAGCGGAAATTTGGAGCATCAGGCCGAAGCAGACGTCAGCTTCCATCAAACCATTGCCGATGCTGCACACAATATCCTATTCAGTCACCTTTCCAGCAGCCTGCTCAAAATGCTTTATCAGCAAACACGCAGCGGCATTATCTATATCCATCAAACCGAAGACCCGCGCCCGACATTGATTGCCCAGCACCGCGCTATTTTTGAAGCCGTTGCGCAGGCCAAACCGGCGGAGGCTGCTGAAGCGGCCAAGCTGCATTTGAATTATGTCGCCCGCCGCATTTTGCAGGACAGGGAATATCAAAGCCGCAGCGAGCATGCGGATGTATTGGCACAAAATGATTTGAAACGGGTAGATTGGTAGCGTTTAAAAATAATCAGGCCGTCTGAATTTTTCAGACGGCCTGATTTTGCAAACAAGGCCTTTTAGTGCCACAATCTTCATTATTCTGTATGAAAACAAAGGAAGCACCATGTACCGTCATGTCGAGTATTATCCGGGCGACCCGATTTTGAGTTTGGTTGAAACCTTCAAGCGCGACGAGCGTCCTGAAAAAGTCAATTTGAGCATAGGCATTTATTTTGATGACGAAGGCAAAATGCCGGTTTTAGAATCTGTCCGCCGGGCAGAAGCAGAGCGTGCGGCCGTACCGCGCCCCTCTCCTTATCTGCCGATGGAAGGTTTGGACACTTATCGAAGCGCCGTTCAGTATTTGTTGTTTGGCAAGGATAATCCAGCGCTGGCAGAAGGGCGTGTTGCGACCGTACAAACTTTAGGTGGCTCGGGGGCGTTGAAAGTCGGTGCCGACTTTTTGCACCGGTGGTTCCTCGATGCAAAAGCCTATGTCAGCGATCCGACTTGGGATAACCATAAAGGCATTTTTGAAGGCGCCGGTTTTGAAGTGGGGACGTATCCTTATTACAACCCTGAAACTGTCGGCGTGAAATTTGAAGAAATGACTGCGTTTTTCAAAACATTGCCGGAAAACAGCGTCTTGATTTTGCATCCATGCTGTCAAAACCCGACCGGCGTAGATATGTCGCAAGCGCAATGGGATGAGGTGTTGGACATCATCAAAACGCACAAGCTGATTCCGTTTATGGATATTGCCTATCAAGGTTTCGGCGAGGATTTGGACAGTGATGCGTATGCAATCCGTAAAGCCGTTGAAATGGGTCTGCCTTTGTTTGTCAGCAACTCTTTCTCGAAAAATCTGTCGCTGTACGGCGAGCGCGTCGGCGGTTTGAGCGTAGTGTGTCCTAATAAGGAAGAAGCAGAGCTGGTGTTCGGACAGTTGAAATTTACCGTCCGCCGCATTTATTCCAGCCCTGCTGCGCATGGTGCATATATTGCGTCTGATGTGATGAACAGCGATGATTTGCGCGCTTTGTGGGAAAACGAGGTTTACGCCATGCGCGACCGCATCCGTGCCATGCGTCAGAAGCTTTATGATGTTTTGACGGCCAAAATCCCCAATCGCGATTTCAGCTATTTCATCAAACAGCGTGGCATGTTCAGCTATACGGGCCTGACCGTAGAACAGGTGCACCGCCTGCGTGACGAGTTTGCCGTTTATTTGCTTGATTCGGGCAGGATGTGTGTGGCCGGTTTGAATGTATCGAATATTGATTATGTGGCCGAGGCATTTGCCAAAGTGTTGCAATAGCCGTTCAATCTGAAATCGAATGTAGTTTTATTTGAAGTAAATCAAAAGGCCGTCTGAAAAATTTTCATCTTTCAGACGGCCTCTTTATAATTGGCGCACCCAACAGGGATCGAACCTGTGACCTCCAGCTTCGGAAACTGACACTCTTCCAACTGAGCTATGGGTGCGGAAGCCGTAAGGTTAACGCATATTGGCTTTATTGGCAAAGTTTATCTTGAAAGTGTCTGAAAGTGGCATTGGCGGTCACTTTTTTGCATGGCTGGAATAATCAATTAACTACAAAGGCTTATAGATTTCAGACGGCCTTTTTGAGGATTTTTGCGTATCTTTTTCTCAAGATGGATTGGAAAGCCTTTGCGAATTCAGTATAATCCAGCAAAATATTGTTAATTGCGTTTAACACATAAACTATAACTTACAGCACAACCTAACCTAACGGCGAGGCCTACCAAATGAAACAACTCCGCGACCACAAAGCCCAAGGCTCTGCATTGTTCACCCTTGTGAGCGGTATCGTTATTGTTATTGCAGTAATTTTCTTCCTGATCAAATTAGCGGGAAGCGGTTCATTCGGCGATGTTAACGAAACAACCGAAGCTGCGACTCAAACCCGTATCCAGCCAGTCGGCCAACTCAAACTGGGCGACGGCATCCCTGTCGGCGAACGTCAAGGCGACCAGATTTTCAACAAAATCTGTATCCAATGTCACGCGGCGGACAGCATTGTTCCTAACGCGCCTAAATTCGAAAACAAAGGCGATTGGGCTCCTCGTATCGCCCAAGGCTTTGATACTTTGTTCCAACACGCTTTGAACGGTTTCAACGCAATGCCTGCCAAAGGTGGTGCGGCTGATTTGACCGACCAAGAATTGAAACGCGTAATTACTTATATGGCCAACAAAGCCGGCGGTACTTTCCCTGATCCTGATGCTGCGGCTCCTGCCGATGCCGCTGCTTCCAGCGAAGCCACTTCAGCTCCTGCTGCTGAGGGTGCGGCTCCTGCCGATGCTCCTAAAGCAGATGCTGCCAAAGCTGAAGACAAAGGCGCAGCTGCCGGCGGTGCAGACGGTAAAAAAGTTTACGAAGCCAGCTGCCAAGCATGTCACGGCGGTGCGGTTCCCGGTGTTCCTCATGTAGGCAAAAAAGAAGACTGGGCTCCTCGTATCAAACAAGGTAAAGACACCCTGCACAAACATGCAATCGAAGGCTTTAATGCTATGCCTGCCAAAGGCGGTAACGGTAGCCTGAGCGATGATGAAGTAAAAGCTGCAGTTGATTACATGGCTAATCAATCTGGTGCTAAATTCTAAGATTTGACTTTAAATCTCGAATAGAAAGCGCATTCTGCATAGGATGCGCTTTTTTCGTGCAGGAAGGCCTGATCTTGCTTATAATACGGAAGTAGTAGATTGTGGTTTGTCTGAAAGATTCAGACGGCCTTCAAACACAATATTTTTTAAAGAAGTTCAACCATATTCACATACGACAAAACAATCACGGAGTTATCTCATGGCAAAAAAATATTTCGGTACTGACGGTGTGCGCGGCGAGGTCGGTCAATTCCCTATCAATCCTGATTTTGTCTTGAAATTGGGTTATGCGGCCGGTCAGGTTTTGGTACAGCACGAAGGCGAAATTAAACCGACCGTCTTAATCGGTAAAGACACGCGTATTTCAGGCTATATGCTGGAAGCCGCGCTGATTGCCGGCTTTACTGCCGCCGGTGTCAATGTTATTCAAACCGGCCCTCTGCCAACCCCGGGCGTAGCGTATCTGACCCGCGCTTTGCGTTTGTCTGCCGGTGTGATGATTTCTGCTTCCCATAACGTTTATTCCGACAACGGCATTAAATTCTTTGCCGAAGGCGGTGTGAAGTTGAGCGATGAAATCGAGTTGGAAATCGAAGCCAAATCGATGAAGAAATGAAAACCCAGCCGTCCAGCCGTTTGGGCCGTGCGCGCAGGATTAATGGTGCGGATGACCGCTATATCGAGTTCTGTAAATCCACTTTCCCAAGCCATTTGGACTTGCGCGGTCTGAAATTGGTGGTCGATACCGCCAATGGTGCAGGCTATGCAGTTGCGCCTAAAGTATTCCACGAGTTGGGTGCGCAAGTGGTCAGCATCGGTGATGAGCCAAACGGCTACAACATCAATGAGAAATGTGGTGCGACCCATCCGAAAGCTTTGCAAGCGGCTGTGTTGCAAAATGAAGCCGATTACGGCATTGCCTTGGATGGCGATGGCGACCGTTTGATGATGGTTGATCGCAATGGCAAAGTGTATGACGGCGACAGCCTGATTTATGTGATTGCCAAAGCACGCGCGCACGAAGGTGTGGAAATCGGCGGCGTGGTGGGTACAGTAATGACCAATATGGCGATGGAAATTGCTTTGAAAGAGCAGGGCGTTGATTTCTGCCGCGCCAAAGTGGGCGACCGCTATGTATTGGAACAGCTCCACCAACGCGATTGGCTGATTGGCGGTGAAGCCAGCGGTCATATTTTGTGCATGGACAAACACAATACCGGCGACGGCATCATTTCCGCGCTGCAAGTTTTGGCCGCATTGCAAACCTTGAATCAAGACCTTGCCACAGTTTGTGCCGATTGGCAGCCTTATCCACAAACCATGATCAACGTCCGCATCAAAAAAGGCCAAAACTGGCAGGACGCTTCCAAAGAGGCTTTGGCTGAAGTGGAAAAAGAACTCGAAGGCAAAGGCCGCGTGGTCTTGCGCGCATCCGGTACCGAGCCTGTCGTGCGCGTGATGGTGGAAGCCAAGCAGGCAGACTGGGCGAAAAAAGGCGCAGAAAAAATTGCCGCTGCCATTCAAGGTCAAAAGTAACAGTGTGTTTGATGTTGAGTTGAACTAAATAAAAGGCCCTTGGATTCGGATTTCAAGTGCAACACTGGTGGTAGTTGGTTTGGTTCAAATAAACACTTGGCGTTTCATGTATGATGTTTTCTTAGTCCGGTAGTTCAACTCATCTTGAACCCTGCGTGTCTCGATCACTGGTGTTTGCCGTCAGTTTTGTTTGAAATATTGCAGATGAGTCCGTTAATTGTTCTCTGTTCAGCCTTTCTCCCAGAATGGTAGAACGGCAAAAATAAGTCTCCGCTTTCAGTGGCAGTTGTTTGGTTGTTGGTAGAACTCTTTTGGGTATCCATGGTGATGGTGTGCCTGTCTTTATCTTGCCTTTAATGCCCCTAACAGCTGCCCGGGCAGTACATCTTCGGCTTTGAAATTCAATTTGCAGATGATGGTGTAGCGGGTAACGCGTTCAACCCGTCAGTAATGTGCTGTCCTTTGCCGACGATAATTGTCAGCACCAATCGCCGATGCGGATTTTTGGTCGACGACGGCGGGTCGGTTTTCTATGCCGAGCACGGTTGGGTACGCTGCCTCGGATGCATATTGCTGCCGTAGCGTTTTTCGGTAGGGTTTGCTACGCATATTCTGAGGATATTTACCACAAAGTGCCGCATTGCTGTCTTGTAGCGGTAGCAGTAAATGGTGCTGTGGTGGAGCGTGATTGGTGGTGTTTGTGCAGGTGGCGCATACTTGTTCAGGACTAAAGTTTGCGGCGGATGGGGTGTCGATGTTGAATCTGGCTGCAGATCGAGCTTATAGGGGTTTGTCGCTTGCTGTTTTGATGGTCGGCACCTTGCTGGGCTTTTCGGCACTGTTATTTTGCCCTTATGCGTAGTGCCGCCCGGTTCTCGGCTGATGGTGCTTTTGTGGCGGTTAATTGTTTGGCGATTTCGGTGAGGGTGCAGTGGCGGGATAGGTATTGGATGTGGTATCCGTTCGACTCTTGGGTCAGTTGTGTACAGCTCATGGCGTCTGCGTATGCCGCATACTGGCCTTTTCTATTGGGAAGTTGCACTTCGTGCAGATCCGCCGCCGTCTGTTATTCAGACGGCCTTTGTGTTTCATTAGAGGCTTAGTTACTCAAGACATCAACGCCTTTAGGAGGCGTGAATTTGAACATACCGCTGGAAAGGTTAGGCTTGGTGTTCAAGCCGCTGAAGCTGATGCTGGTTTGGTTGCCGAAGCTGTCTTTCAACTGCATGGCGGCGAGGTTGTCGCCTTTGAAACCGATGCGGATGTATTGGTAGCCGGCGTTGTTTTTCTTAGGCGTAGCCAAAACGTAGTCGATACCGTTGGCAGAACCGTCTTCTTTCAGCGTGTAGCTGCTGTCCAATGCCGTTTTATTGGAGAGAATGGCGGCAGGGCTGTCGCCGATGGTTTGGTCTTGTGAGGATTTGGTTACTTGAGCTAAGTCTACGTCATAGAGCCAAATGGTTTTGCCGTCGCCAACAATGGTTTGTTTGTAGGGTTTGGTGTATTCCCATTTGAACAAGCCCGGGCGCAGGATTTTGAATGTACCGTGTGTGGTTTGGGTTTTCTTTTTGCTGTGAACGGTTTGGCTGAAGTTGCCACTGATACCGTCAGCATCATTATTGAATTTTTTCAGGGCGTCCACTGCGCCGGCTTGTGCAAAGCCGATGGCTGAAGAAAGCAGAGCGGCAGCGGTCAGGGTGAACAGTCGGGTAGTTTTCATGTTTTGGTTCCTTGTTCGGAGAGATGGGTTCAGTATAGACGTTATGGTGTAACAGGCAAGGGGCTGAATGGAGGGTTTAATTTGTGTAAATATGAAAAATCCAATCAAGTGACTGAAATAATTTCATTTCTTCAGACGGCCTGTATTTGGTTTTGACGTTTTTTTAATGAAGCATACAAGGGTTTGGTGTGGTATTTAATGTCATTTTACGGAAAGCGTGAAATTATAGTCTTTCTGTTTGCTTTTTAAAACGGTTATAATATTTGTCTTTTTAAAACAATGGTTTTGTATGTATCTGAATCCTTATCCTTTATTGGAACAGGCTTTGCTGTCGGACAATCCGGATGAAAAGGGAAGATTGACGCAGGCCTTGTTTGCGCAGTTGGGCGAGACGGAAGGTTTGACGGTTGATGAGTCGAAACCTGTGGATTGCCGTTTTGCCGGACATCCGTTGCGTCCGCGTTTGGTTGCGCCTTCGGAAGTTACGCCGCGCAAGATGAATACGGTCGAAGGCTATGCGGCCATGTTGCACGCGATTGCGCACATTGAATTTAATGCGATTAATCTGGCTTTGGATGCGGCGTATCGTTTTCGCAATATGCCGTTTCAGTTTGTACGCGATTGGGTAAGGGTAGCGAAAGAAGAAGTGTTTCACTTCGACTTGATGCGTGGCCGTCTGAACAGCTTGGGCTACGATTACGGCGATTTTGAAGCGCACGGGCATTTGTGGGATATGGCGTATAAAACCGCTTACGATCCATTGTTGCGCATGGCTTTGGTGCCGCGGGTATTGGAAGCGCGCGGTTTGGATGTCACGCCGGGTATTCGTGCAAAAGTGGCGCAACGTGGCGATGTAGAAACCTGCGATGTACTGGATATTATTTATCGCGATGAGATGGGGCATGTCGCCATCGGCAATCATTGGTATCAGCATCTTTGCCGTGAACGCGGTTTGGAACCGGTTGCCTTGTTCCGCAGCTTGATTGCGCGTTACGATATGTTTATCTTCCGCGGCTACGTCAATATCGAAGCACGGGAACGTGCTGGATTCAGCCGTTTTGAGCTGGATATGTTGGAAGATTTTGAGAAAAGTTTGAAACAGGATAAAAAGGCCGTCTGAAACGGTAAAATCATCATGGCACATCATCACGATCATTCGCACGCGCATACGCATACCGCCAATAAGCAGGTATTGCGTATTTCATTTTTCGTTATTGCCGGATTTATGCTGGTTGAGGCGGTAGGCGGCTGGCTGACCAACTCTTTGGCTCTGCTTTCCGATGCGGGGCATATGTTCAGCGATGCGTTTTCGTTGGGCGTGGCATTGTGGGCATTCAAACTTGGCGAGAAACAGACCACGCTGCAAAAAACATTTGGGTATAAGCGTTTTGAAATTTTGACGGCGATGTTTAACGGATTGTCGCTGGTGTTGATTGCGGCAATGATTTTTTATGAAGCAGTCAAACGATTGTTTTATCCGCCGGAAATTTTGACGGGCGGCATGTTGGTGGTCAGTATCATCGGTTTGCTGGTTAATATCGGCGTTGCCGTTTATATGTTGAAAAATGGCGATACTGAAGAAAACGTCAATATGCGCGGCGCGTACCTGCATGTAATCAGCGATTTGTTCGGCTCGATAGGGGCGATTGTCGCAGCGGTATTGATGATGGCGTATGGCTGGCAATGGGCGGATACGGTTGCCAGCGTATTGGTGGCGGCTTTGGTAGGGCGCAGCGGCTGGAAGCTGTTTAAACAGACTTTGCACATTTTGATGGAAGGTGCGCCGGAAAACATCCATACCGATGAGTTGCTCAGCGTTATTCGTAATACGGAGGGTGTAAAATCTGTTCACGACTTGCACGTTTGGACGATTACTAGCAATATCCACGTTTTGTCCTGCCATATTGTTGTAGATGGCAACATGACGGTTGCAGAGTCCGAACAAATCGTCTACCGCATCGAACATGAATTGGCGCATCACAACATCGGGCATTGTACGATTCAGATTGAAAGCGAACAGCATCCGCATAAAGATGAAGTTTTGTGTTCGCAGGAAATGCACGAATATCACCACCATTAATCATATTCAGGCCGTCTGAAACTTGTTGGATTGTTCAGACGGCCTTCTAAAATCATCAAAGGAACACTTATGACCCAAGCCGTATTATTCGACCTTGACGGCACGCTTGCCGATACCGCGCTTGATTTGGGTGGCGCGCTCAACACGGTATTGTGCCGACACGGTTTGCCGGAAAAAAGCATGGATGAAATCCGTCCGCAGGCCAGCCATGGTGCGAGCGGTTTGCTCAAACTGGGTGCAGGTATTACGTCCGATCATCCGGACTATATGCAATGGCGCAAAGAGTTTTTGGACGAATACAGCCGCTGCTATGCCGACCAAACCATCTTGTTTGACGGCGTAAACGAAATGTTGGAAGCTTTAGTTCAACGCGGTATCCAATGGGGCATTATTACCAACAAGCCTATGCGTTTTACCGATGTCCTCGTGCCTAAGCTCGGGTTTACCGTGCCTCCCGCCGTCATTGTCAGCGGCGATACTTGCGATGAACCCAAGCCCAGCGTGAAGCCTATGTTTTATGCGTGCGAACAGATTGGCGTTGAGGCGCAGCGATGTTTTTATGTCGGCGATGCCGAGCGCGATATGCAGGCAGGCAAAAATGCAGGCATGGAAACCGTGCTGGCCGATTGGGGCTATATTTCTGCCGAAGACCAAACCGAAAACTGGCTTGCCGATTTCCGTATTGCCACGCCTTTGGATTTGTTGGCAATCTTGCGTTAAAACCCTGTAATAATCCGTTTTCAGACGGCCTGAAACGGCGTAAAATCGCACTAAGTTTGTATTTTTTCAACCGTTTTACTACTTGTAAAGAGAAAAATCATGTTCTTCAAGCATATCGAAGCTGCTCCTGCTGATCCGATTTTAGGTTTGGGCGAGGCGTTTAAAGCCGAAACCCGTCCGGAGAAAGTCAACCTCGGTATCGGCGTGTACAAAGACGCAACCGGTGCGACGCCTATTGTCAAAGCCGTCAAAGAGGCTGAAAAACGCCTGTTGGAAAGCGAAACAACCAAAAACTACCTGACTATCGACGGCGTTGCCGACTACAACGAGCAAACCCAAATCCTGCTGTTTGGCAAAGACCACGAAATCATCGCCAGCCGTCGCGCCAAAACAGCGCAAAGCCTTGGCGGTACAGGCGCATTGCGTATTGCGGCCGAGTTTGTCAAACGTCAGTTGAACGCGCAAACCATCTGGATTTCCAATCCGACTTGGCCAAACCACAACGCCATCGCCAAAGCGGTCGGCATCCAAGATAAACCTTATCGCTACTATGATGCCGCCAAACACGGTTTGGATTGGGATGGCATGATTGAAGACTTGAGCCAAGCGCAAAAAGGTGACATCGTCCTGCTGCACGGCTGCTGCCACAACCCTACAGGCATCGACCCTACGCCCGAACAATGGGAAACTTTGGCAAAACTTTCTGCCGAAAAAGGCTGGTTGCCACTGTTTGACTTTGCCTACCAAGGCTTCGGCAATGGTTTGGAAGAAGATGCCTACGGCTTGCGCGTGTTCTTGAAACACAATACAGAATTGCTGATTGCCAGCTCTTATTCTAAAAACTTCGGTATGTACAACGAGCGCGTCGGCGCATTCACTTTGGTGGCTGAAGATGAAGAAACAGCAGCCCGCGCCCACAGCCAAGTCAAAACCATCATCCGTACCTTGTATTCCAACCCAGCTTCACACGGTGCGAACACCATTGCGCTGGTGTTGAAAAATGATGATTTGAAAGCACAATGGATTGCCGAACTCGATGAAATGCGCGGCCGCATCAAAGCCATGCGCCAAAAATTTGTCGAGTTGCTCAAAGCAAAAGGTGCAACCCAAGACTTTGATTTCATTATCGAACAAAACGGTATGTTCTCTTTCAGCGGTTTGACTCCCGAACAAGTTGATCGTTTGAAAAACGAGTTTGCCATTTATGCCGTCCGTTCCGGCCGCATTAATGTTGCAGGCATTACCGATGACAATATCGACTACCTGTGCGAAAGCATTGTGAAAGTCTTGTAATTGTCGAATTAAAGGCAAAGGCCGTCTGAACCATTCAGACGGCCTTTATTTTTAGTTGTGGTGGCTTATCCGGCAACTGCGTTCATTCCCCAATAAATCATGGCATAGCGCAGCAGTTTACCTGCAATCAGAATGATGGCGCAATGCAAAGCATTGAGCCTGAGCCAGCCTGCAGCAAGGGGGGAGGGCATCACCGATAATCGGCAGCCATGCAAACAACAGCGGCCAAATCCCCCATCTTTGTATACGCGCCAATACTTTTTCAGACGGCCTTTTCTTGGCCGGAAACATTCTGCCCATGTAATACGAAACCATACTGCCCAAGCCATTCGCCAAACCGGCACACAAACATGCGCCGATGGCATGTTGCGGATATTGGTACACAAATGCGGCGTATGCCGCCTCGGATGTACCCGGAAGTAGTGTGGCCGAAGTGAAGGCAGAAGCAATCAGGGCAAGGTAAGCGTAAAGAAGGGGCATGTTTTGAGTTGCATCAAGTGATATTGTAAAAAAGAAATAACAGGTTCAATAAGAGGATTATGCCTTTATTTTTTAATATATCAAAAGATAAATCCAATATTATTGAATTTTTTAAAATTAAAAGTCTAAAGAGTAATGTAGTCGGCTGTTAGAAAATAGTTTTCAAAGTGACGGATTATCAGTATGATACGGACGGCTGTTAATGGGTGTTAAGTTTAATAAACTGATTTAGGCTCATTTTCCCAGCGAGTCTTAACAAAACGAAAGGCAAATCATGTCTGCGCATTCACAACAAAATCATACTCCTGCGCTGGTCGTCTTGACCACACTCTTCTTCATGATGGGTTTCATTACCTGCATGAACGATATTTGATTCCGCATCTGAAAGATATTTTCGAGCTGACTTATGTTCAGGCGATGCTGATTCAGTTCTGCTTCTTTACCGCTTACGCGATTATGTCGATTCCTATGGGTTATTTGGTCGGCAAAATCGGCTATAAAAACGGTGTAATCGGCGGTTTCGTATTGACTGCCATCGGCTGTCTGTTGTTCTATCCTGCCGCCGGCAGCCATTCTTATCCTACTTTCTTGGGTGCGCTGTTCATTTTGGCTTCAGGTGTAACGCTGTTGCAAGTGGCGGGTAACCCTTATGTAACCCTGTTGTCTAAACCAGGTAAAGAATCTGCAACACTGACTTTGGTTCAGGCATTCAACTCTTTGGGTACGACCATTGCTCCGCAAATCGGCGCATTCCTGATTTTGGCTGATGCGACACAAACTGTCAGCAAAGCCGAGCAAATTTCTTCTGTTCAAATTCCATATTTAGGGTTGGCCGGTTTGCTGATTATTTTGGCTGTGTTCGTCAAAATGATTCGTCTGCCTGATGCAAACAAAATTGCTGAAGAAGAGAGCGAATACAACCATGATGGCAAACACAGCGTATGGCAATACCGTCATTTGGTTTTTGGTGCGGCCGGTATTTTCTGTTACGTTGGTGCAGAAGTATCTATCGGTTCTTTGTTGGTCAGCGTGTTGGGTTACCTGAAAGGTATGGACCACTCGTCTGCCGCAAAATATCTGTCGTTCTACTGGGGCGGCGCAATGGTTGGCCGCTTCTTAGGCTCTGCCATCATGGCAAAAATTGCGCCTAACCGCTATTTGGCATTCAATGCTACCGCTGCTGTTGCTCTGTTGGGTATTGCTATGTTGGCAGGTAAAGCCAGTGCTGATATTGCGATGTGGGCATTGTTGGCCATCGGCTTCTTCAATTCCATCATGTTCCCAACGATTTTCTCTTTAGCAACCAAAGGCCTGGGCCGATTCACCAGCAGCGCTTCCGGCGTATTGTGTACTGCGATTGTCGGCGGTGCGGTTGTGCCTGTGGTACAAGGTTGGGCAGCAGATACTTACGGTCTGATGATTTCTTTCGTTGTATCGGCAATTTGTTACGTATACATCGTCTTCTTTGCTATAAAAGGCTACAAAGCTGACGAATAATTCATCATGATAAAAGGCCGTCTGAAACCTTATGGGATTTCAGACGGCCTTTTTACTTTGTGGCATAATGATTTAAATGACAGGAGGAAAAAATGGCCAAAATCATTTTGCTGCATGGCTTGCACATGCATTCATGGGTAATGAAACCGCTGGCGTATTTGCTGGAACAAGAAGGTTTTGAAGTTGCGCTGTTCGATTATTGCAGTGTTTTGCATTCGATGAACCGACATGTTGAAGATTTGGCGCGATGGATTGATGAGAACCATGCTGATGAAACGCTGCACTTTGTCGGTCATAGTTTGGGCGGGTTGGTCTTGCGTAATTTTGCGGCTGCATATCCGGATAAAGTCAGCGGCCGTATCGTTACCATGGGTACGCCGCATCAAGGCAGCCGTGCCGCGCAACGTGTGTTCAATATGGGTTTGCAAAAGCCGGTATTGGGCGGCTCGTATAAAGGCGCATTGGACGGTAGTATGCCTGAATTGCTAGAGGGCGTTGAGTTGGGCAGTATTGCCGGCAATAAACCGTATGGGCTGGGCCGTGTTTTAGGTTTGCATGGCGAACATGATGGTACGGTTTTGGTTAGCGAAACGCATTGTCCGAATATGCGCGATCATGTCGTTTTACCTGTCAGCCATAGCGGTATGCTGTTTAACCGTAAAACGGTCGAGCAAGTGGTGGCATTTTTGCATGATGGATGTTTTAAAAAGCAATAAAATTTCATTTATTTTAATTTAAAAGTATTTAATGTTAATAATTTAATATATTTTAAAGAAAGTGTCGCAGTTTTGCTGGAGCTGTTTTTATAAAATAACAGGCAGGCCGTCTGAGAATCGGGTTTCAGACGGCCTGTTATGCTAAAATCTGTTAAATACTTATTAAAAAGGCAAAGAACAATGTTTGCTTTCAAATCCTTACTTAATATGCCGCGCTTTGAGGCCATCGCTGTGGCCTTGGCTTTGGTGGCGGCAATGGGTTACACGATTATTTCGCTTGAATGGCTGCCTCATATGTCGATTGTGACGGCGATTGTGGTCTTGCTGTTGTACGGTTTGATGCGCGGCTTGAAATATCAAGACATGCAAAACGGTATGATAGGCGCGGTCGGGCAGGGCATGGGCGCGATTTATCTGTTCTTCTTTATCGGCCTGATGGTCAGCGCGCTGATGATGAGCGGTGCGATTCCGACACTGATGTATTACGGTTTCGGATTGATTTCGCCGACTTATTTTTACTTCTCGGCGTTTGCGCTCTGCTCGATTATCGGTATTTCCATCGGCAGTAGTTTGACGACTTGTGCGACTGTTGGCGTGGCATTTATGGGTATGGCGGCTGCGTTTCATGCCGATATGGCGATGACAGCAGGCGCGATTGTGTCGGGTGCGTTCTTCGGCGATAAAATGTCGCCGCTTTCCGATACGACCGGTATTTCTGCTTCTATTGTCGGCATTGATTTGTTCGAACACATCAAAAACATGATGTACACCACTGTACCTGCGTGGTTGATCAGTGCGGCGTTGATGTTGTGGCTCTTGCCCAATGTCGCCGCGCATGACATGAACAGCGTCGAAGCTTTCCGTGCGCAATTGGAAGCAACCGGTTTGGTGCATGCTTACTCGTTGATTCCGTTTGCCTTGCTGGTTATCCTCGCCCTGATGCGCGTGAATGCCATTGTGGCTATGTTGTTTACCGTTGTAGTGGCGCTGATTGTGACTTACTTCCACAGTACGCCTGATTTGAAACAGCTGGGCGCGTGGTTTTACAGCGGATACAAACTTGAAGGCGAAGCATTCAAAGACATTGCCCGCTTGATTTCGCGCGGTGGCTTAGAAAGCATGTTCTTTACGCAAACCATCGTGATACTCGGCATGAGCTTGGGCGGCCTGTTGTTTAGCATCGGTGTGATTCCGTCTTTGTTGGAAGCCATTCGTGCGTTCCTGACCAATGCCGTACGCGCTACTTTCAGCGTGGCCATGACATCGGTCGGTGTCAACTTCCTGATTGGCGAGCAATATTTGAGTATTCTGCTTTCCGGTGAAACCTTTAAGCCGGTTTATGACAAACTTGGCCTGCATTCGCGCAACCTTGCCCGTACGCTGGAAGATGCGGGTACGGTCATTAACCCGTTGGTGCCTTGGAGCGTCTGCGGCGTATTCATCAGCCATGCCTTGGGCGTGCCTGTTTGGGAATACCTGCCTTATGCCTTCTTCTGCTACTTGAGCCTGGCTCTGACGCTGGTGTTTGGCTGGACAGGGTTGACTTTGAGTAAGAAGTAAACCGCATTTAAAATAGCAATGCTTTTATAAAACAAGGCCGTCTGAAGCGTTTCAGACGGCCTTGTTTTACTTGAAGTAGCCGTATCAGCATGATTTCACTATAATTGCTGCGCCAATAAAAAAATAATCTAAACAATGAACAAACAAATCCGCCAAGAAATTTTCGAGCGTTTCCGCGCTGCCAATCCTCATCCGACTACTGAGTTGAATTTCAGCTCGCCGTTTGAGCTGCTTATCGCCGTTTTATTGTCTGCTCAGGCGACTGATGTCGGTGTGAACAAAGCGACTGCCAAACTTTTTCCCGTTGCCAATACGCCGCAAGCCATGTTGGATTTGGGGTTGGACGGCGTGATGGAATACACCAAAACCATAGGCCTCTACAAAACTAAATCCAAACACATCATGCAGACTTGCCGTATTTTGCTGGAAAAATACAATGGCGAAGTGCCTGCCGACCGAGAGGCTTTGGAATCTTTGCCCGGTGTCGGCCGGAAAACTGCCAATGTCGTGTTAAATACTGCATTCGGGCAACCTGTTATGGCGGTCGATACCCATATTTTCCGTGTGGCCAACCGCACCAAAATCGCGCCGGGCAAGGATGTGCGTGAAGTTGAAGACAAGCTGATGCGCTTTATTCCCAAAGAATTTTTGATGGATGCCCATCATTGGTTGATTTTGCACGGCCGCTATACATGTAAGGCTTTGAAACCGCAATGCAGCAAATGTTTGATTAACGATTTGTGCGAATATCCGGCAAAAATTTAAATAAAAAAACATAAAAAAAGGCCGTCTGAATTTCAGACGGCCTTTGATTTGGCTACGATTAGTCGGCAACTGCCATCAGGCTGGCGTTACCACCGGCAGCGGTAGTATTGATACTGCAAGAGATTTCTTCAAATACTTGCAGAATGTCCAGACCTTGTTCGGAAGGCAGGATGCGGATGAGTGCACCGTCGCGGCCGGCCAACTCTTGTTTGCGCTCGCTGCTTAAAGGCTCGATAGCGGCAACATGGCTGATGCCTGCGTTTTCAGGTTTGCTGTTGACTTGCAACAAACCGTCCAAATCGGCAGAGTAGGCAACCAGTGGGCTGTTTGGCTCAACAACGGTTTGAATGCCTGCGGCAGCCAGCTCGGTCAGAGCAGAGAAGGCTTGCAACAGAGTACCGCCGTGTACCCAAACGTGTTTCGGAGAGCGCCAGCTCAATGAGTTGCGTTCGCCGGTCGGGCCGACCAATACGGTTTCGGCTTTGCGCAGAGTGCGAACTCGTGCGTGACCCAAAGCTGCGGCTGCAGTTTTCTTCTCTTCTGCATTAAACGGCAGTTTGTGAACCAAAGTTTCCAAACGTTTGAGCGCGTCTTCATCTGCTTGGCCGATACGGCTGAGGGTTGGCGCAACCCATTCAGGAGTGCGAACCAAGCGTTGCAGATAGAATGGACCACCCGCTTTAGGACCGGTACCGGACAAGCCGTGACCGCCGAAAGGTTGTACGCCGACAACGGCACCGACGATGTTGCGGTTAACGTAGATGTTACCGGCTTCGATGCGGTCGCGGACGTGTTCGACAGTACCTTCGATACGGCTGTGTACACCGCTGGTCAAAGCATAGCCTTTGGCGTTGATTTGGTCGATGAGTTGATCCAATTCGCTGGCGCGGTAGCGGACAACGTGCAATACAGACCGAACACTTCGCGCTGTAACTCGTTCAAGTTGTTCAATTCAAACAGGATTGGACGAACGAAAGTAGAGTTGTTGCTATCAACGTCGGCAGCAGTTTTGATTTCGTGGTAAGCCTTCGCTACGCCTTTCATTCGGTTGATGTGGGTCAACAGGTTTTGTTGGGCTTCAGCATCGATGACAGGACCGATGTCTGTGGTCAGTTGGGTCGGTTTGCCGACAACCAATTTCGTCCATTGCGCCTTTAATGATGTTGACCATCTTATCGGCAACATCTTCTTGAACGCACAAGATACGCAGAGCGGAACAACGTTGGCCCGCGCTGTCAAAGGCAGAGTTCAATACGTCGAGGCAGACTTGTTCCGGCAGGGCGGTAGAGTCAACAATCATCGCGTTTTGACCACCGGTCTCGGCGATCAGGACAGGGTTGTCGTCGCGTTTAGACAGCGCTTTGTTAATCAGGCGCGCTACTTCGGTAGAACCGGTGAAGATCACGCCGCCGATGCGGGTATCGCCGGTCAGGGCAGAGCCGACATCGCCTGCACCGAGTACGAGTTGCAGCGCAGAAGTCGGAATACCGGCTTGATGCATCAGGGAAACGGCATAAGTAGCAATCAGGCTGGTTTGTTCGGCAGGTTTGGCGATAACGGTGTTACCGGCTGCCAATGCAGAAACCACTTCGCCGGTAAAGATGGCCAATGGGAAGTTCCATGGGCTGATGGCAACGATTGCGCCGACAGCTTTGGCATCTTTAGGCAGGGTGTTTCGGCTTCGTTGGCATAGTAGCGGCAGAAGTCAACGGCTTCGCGTACTTCGGCAACGGCGTTGTTCAGGGTTTTACCGGCTTCGCGGACGGCCAGCATCATCAATGCAGGCGTGTGTTGTTCCAACAGGTCGGCAAAACGGCGCAGGCAGTCGGCGCGTTCTGAAGCAGGTTTGGCGCTCCACTCAGGCAGGGCGGCAACGGCTGCACCAATCGCTTCTTGAGCCAATGCGGCATCGGCAAAGCTGACGGTACCGACAACATCGTTGTGGTCTGCAGGGTTGCGGACAGGTTGTGCTTCACCTACGTTACGCGCTTCGCCATTGACGATGGAAGCAGCATGGAAGTCTTCGGAAGAAGCTTGGTTGAGTTTTTCTTGCAGGTTTTGCAATACGGTTTCGTTGCTGAAATCTACGCCTTGAGAGTTCAGACGGTCTTTGCCATACAAATTGCGCGGCAGAGGCAGTGCCGGATGCAGATGGATGCCTTGTTCGGCGATGGTGTCGAACGGGCTCTTAATCAGGTGGTCGATGCTGATGTTTTCGTCAACGATTTGGTTCACGAAAGAAGAGTTCGCACCGTTTTCCAACAGGCGGCGTACCAAGTAGGCAAGCAGGGTTTCGTGTGTGCCGACCGGGGCATACACGCGTACGCGGCGGCCTAAGTTTTGCGGGCCGACCACTTGGTCGTACAGGGTTTCGCCCATGCCGTGCAGACATTGGTGTTCGAAATCTTTGCCTTTACCCATTTGGTAGATTGCGCCCAAAGTGTAGGCGTTGTGGGTGGCAAATTGTGGGAATATGGCATCTTGCGCATCCAAGAGTTTGCGTGCGCAGGCGAGGTAGGAGATGTCGGTGTGGACTTTACGGGTGTAAGTCGGATAGCCGTCCATGCCGTCTACTTGAGCCCATTTCACTTCGCTGTCCCAGTATGCACCTTTAACCAAACGGATCATCAGTTTTTGGTTGTTGCGGCGTGCCAGATCGATCAGATAGTCGATAACGAACGGGCAACGTTTTTGGTAGGCTTGAACAACGAAACCGATACCTTTGTAGCCAGCCAAGTCAGGGTCGGAAACCAAAGCTTCCATCAAGTCCAAAGACAATTCGAGACGGTTGGCTTCTTCGGCGTCGATGTTGATACCGATATCGTATTTTTTACCCAAAAGGAACAATTCTTTCAGGCGTGGCAACAGTTCGCTCATCACGCGTTCGTGTTGGGCGCGTGAGTAGCGTGGGTGGATGGCGGAAAGTTTAACGGAAATACCGTTGCCTTCGTAAACGCCTTGGCCTGCGGCATCTTTACCGATGGCGTGAATGGCTTGAACATAGTCGTTGTAGTAGCGGTTGGCATCTTCTTCGGTGTATGCGGCTTCACCCAGCATATCGAAAGAGAAGCGGTAACCCATTTTCTCGCGCTCTTTACCGTTTTGCAGTGCTTCTTCAATGGTTTGGCCGGTTACGAACTGTTTGCCCAACAGGCGCATTGCGTAGTTCACACCTTGACGGATCAGAGGCGCGCCACCTTTGCTGATTATGCGGCTCAGTGCAGAACCCATGTTTTTTTCAGAAGTGTTGGTGGTCAGTTTGCCGGTAATCAACAGACCCCATGCAGCCGCGTTAACGAAGAGGGAAGGGCTGTTGTTCAAGTGGCTTTTCCAGTTGCCTTCGGAGATTTTGTCGGCAATCAGGCGGTCGCGAGTTGCATTGTCCGGAATACGCAGCAGGGCTTCGGCCAGACACATCAGTGCAACACCTTCTTCACTGGAGAGAGAAAACTCGTGCATCAAGGCATCCACGCCGCTTGCTTTGGTGCGGCTGGAGCGGACTTGAGTAACCAAACGGCGAGCAAGCTCGGAGGCGGCATTGCGTTCTTCGTCGGTCATCTGTGCACGTTGCAACATATCCTGAACGGCCTCGATTTCATCGCGGCGGTAGGCATCGGTTACAGCTTGACGCAGAGGAGTTTGTGTTGGAAAAGCGAAGTTAAACATTATTTATGTTCTCCAAAGGTTTTTTTCATGGTTTCAGACGGCCTGAATTAAGTCTGCTAAAACAGGAATTCTGAAGGATAGTAATATCGTAATAAAATTATGATGCGGATACAAGATGCATCCGCATAAATTGCTGTTTTTTCTGATAAGGCTCAGATTATTTTGAAACAGTTTATTTCGTAAAGACGGCCTGCACGGAATCATGCAGGCCGTCTGAAAACGTTTTATTTAGAGGCGCGGTATTCTGCGTCTGCTTTTTCGAAACGTTCTTGCAATTCGCGTGAAGGTTTTTTGTCGATCAGGGAGACCAAAACAATCACGAGGGTACAAATGATGAAGCCGGGAACGATTTCATAAACGGTAGAGAAGCCTGTTTCTTGTGCGGCCAAAGCAGGTTTTTTGATCCACTCAGCCCAAACAACCACAGTCAGCGCGCCAGCAATCATGCCAGAGAGTGCGCCGTAGGCAGTAATGCGTTTCCACAGAACAGACAGGATAACAACCGGACCGAATGCGGCACCAAAGCCGGCCCATGCATAAGCTACCAAGCCCAATACTTTGCTGTTAGGGTCAGAAGCGATCAGGATAGAAATCACGGCAATCGCCAATACCATCAGACGACCAATCCATACCAATTCAGCTTGTTGTGCTTTTTTACGCAGGAAGCCTTTGTAGAAGTCTTCGGTAATCGCGCTGGAGCAAACCAACAATTGGCAAGACAGGGTGGACATTACGGCGGCGAGAATCGCGCTCAAGATAATACCGGCAATCCAAGGGTTGAAAAGCAGGGTAGCCAAAGCGATGAAGATACGTTCGTGGTTGCCGTTCATTTCATCAACGTGGGCAGGGTTGGCACCGAAGTAAGCGATACCGAAGTAGCCGACAGCCACGGCACCGGCCATACACAGAATCATCCAAGTCATACCGATACGGCGTGCAGAAACCAGAGATTTAGCGCTTTCGGCAGCCATGAAACGAGCCAAAATGTGCGGTTGGCCGAAATAGCCCAAGCCCCAAGCAGCGGTAGAGATAATGCCGATGAAAGTAGTACCGGCAAACAGGCTGCCGTATTCTTTACCGGTAGAAGCGGCAACTTGTTGGATGGCCGCATTCATTTGATCTGCACCGCCCAAACCCAAGTACACCATTACAGGAGTCAATACCAATGCAAAAATCATTAAAGAAGCTTGCAGGGTGTCGGTCCAGCTTACGGCCAAGAAACCGCCCAAGAAAGTGTAGGCGATGGTCGCACCGGCACCCAGCCACATGGCTTGAGTGTAAGACATACCGTGGAACAGGCTTTGGAACAGGGTAGCACCGGCTACGATGCCTGAAGCACAGTAAATAGTGAAGAAGAACAAGATAATCAGTGCAGAAACCACTTTCATCAAGTGACCGCCGGCACCGAAGCGGTGGAAGAAGTAATCAGGAAGCGTCAGCGCGTTGTTGGCGTATTCGGTATGCACGCGCAGACGGCCTGCAACCAAGAGCCAGTTGAGGTATGCACCCACAATCAGGCCAATGGCGATCCAAGCTTCATTCAAACCGCTCAGGTAAATGGCACCGGGCAAGCCCATCAAAAGCCAACCTGACATATCGGAAGCACCGGCAGACATTGCGGTCACGAACGGACCCAAGCTGCGGCCACCGAGGATGTAGTCGTCGAAGTTTCGTGTTGAAAAATAGGCGGCGAGGCCGATCAGTAATACGGCGACCAGATAGATCGCGAAAGTGATATACATGGGATTCATGTACTTATTCCTCATCTAACTTATAAATACGGGTTTTGAAATTGCAAGCAATTCGTACCCAAACTTTTTTCTAATAAAAATACAGCTTAAAAATCCTGTTTTTCACGAGAGAGTCAGGATAAATTATTTTCAAATACAATAGGATATGCAATCAATCCATATTAAATTGTAAATAATTTAATTCAGAATACAGTAAATTTCTTGTTTTGCAAAGCACTGAACACGAGCTTTATGAAAAATCGTAGCGCTTTTGAGGGGAAGTCATTTGAAAACAAAAGATTGCAAAAATTATCTTAAATTGGAGAAAAGGAAAGACAATGAAACTATCTTTCCTATAAGTGAAACGTCACGCAGAGAAGAAGCGTAATTATGTGACACGAAAGGCGTTTTCAGACGGCCTGATAACGGCGCTACCCTGTATTTCTGAGGAATACGGGGTAGTGCGTCGGTTTGAACTAAATAGAAAAATCGTCTTTCAACAAATGTTTATAAGCAAAGAGATAAAAAGCGGCAACAAAAGACGATCCGCCGAGGACGTTGCCTAAGAAGACGGGAATCATATTGTAGAAAAATTGACCCCAGCTGACATTTGCACCCGCCCAAATACCGGCCGGAATGATGAACATATTGGCGACAAAGTGTTGGAAACCGATTAACACGAAGATCATGACCGGAAACCAAGTTGCCAAAATGCGGCCTGAAGTATGGCGTGAGCCGAAATAGAACCAAATACCCATGCACACCATCCAGTTACATGCGATAGCGGAGACGAATGCACGGCCAAAGTCCATATTAACTTTGGCTTCGGCGATGGCAATGGTTTTCGCCGTAGCCGCTCCCTCTGCCAGGCCGACATAGTGGCCGAGGAAATAGGCCATGGCAACGGCACCTGCCAGATTGCCCAAGCTGACGATGAGCCAGTTGCGTACCATTTTGTAGGTGCTGACACGGCCGGTCAATCTGCCCAAGGCCATAATCATCATATTGCCTGTTGCCAGCTCGCCGCCGCCGATTAAGATACAAATCAGTGCAATCGGGAATACGGACGCGCCCAAAAGAGCGGCCAGGCCGTTCCATTCGGCAGGAATGCCGCTGATGACGCGCAGGCAGGCAAGATAGCCGAAGCCGACATAGCCGCCGCCTAAAAAACTCAAAATCACCAACATTTTGATGCTGAACTCGGACTTGGCGCAGCTCTTGCCGATGGCTTCCTGCAAAATCTCGTGAGGGTACAAATCTCGTGTATCCATGAGGCTCCCTTAAATTGGAAATATCTTGTTTATCATGAAGATAATAAGTTTGCCTGAGAATGATACCAGTAGGAAATAACGACTGGTTGTAAGAATAGAAGAGGGGGTTATATATTGAAGCGGCTAAGGCTGCAGCTGACTTTTTAAGAAAGATAAGTTGAGGCGTTGAGATATTGGTGTGTTAAAAAAACTTAAAAAGGCCGTCTGAAAAAGTTGCTTTCAGACGGCCTTTAGATTTGCTGGGTAATGAGAACTACAAGCGCGTTACGCTTAAAAACGCCTTTTAATGTCGCCTAAGCTGGCTAATACGCGCGGCAGGTCGTTGACTTGGCGGACTTCAAGGGTAAAGCGCATACTGGCTTCCAAATCGCGCGATTGGGTTTGCACCGCGGTAACGTTGAGTTTATGACGCGCCAGTGCATCCGAAACGTCGCGCAGCAAACCGGAGCGGTCTTGGGCGCGGATTTCAACATCGACGGCAAACACTTGTCCTTCTTGCAGGGCTGCCCAGCTTGCATTCAAGACTTTTTCAGGAGACTGTTCGGCAAGGTGGCGGAAAGAAGAGCAGGTATTGCGGTGGACGGAAATACCGCGGTCGCGCGTAACGAAACCCATAATGTCGTCCGGAGGTGCCGGTTTGCAGCATTTGGCAAGCGTGGTCATCAGGCCGTCTTCGCCGTCAATCAAAATGCCGTTTTTTTGCCGCCTTTTTTTGATTTTTGGACTGCTTTGATGATATTGGTTTCATCAATCGGCACAGGAGGCGGTTCATTCAGCGCGCCGCAGGCTTTTACTGGATGGCGCGGTTGGAAACTTCGCCCCTGACCGATGGCCGTATAAAGTTCGTCGGTTTTTTTGAAGCCGAGTTTTTCCGCCAATGCTTGTAGATTGGGTTTGGGGAAGATTTTCGACAACTGTTTATCCAACTGGGCTCGGCCTTCTTCGCGCACGGTATCCGCATTTTGCTGGCGGATGTAGGCTCGGATTTTGCTGATGGCGCGGTTGGATTTGACCCAGCCTTCGTAGAGCCAGTTGACGGAAGGGTTCCCTTCTTTGGCGGTAATGATTTCAACGCGTTGGCCGTTTTCCAACGGCGTTGATAGCGGCACGATTTGTCCTTCGACTTTTGCGCCGCGACAACGGTCGCCTACGCTGCTGTGCAGGGCATAGGCAAAGTCAATCGGGGTAGCGCCCGTAGGCAAGGAGAGGACTTTGCCGTGCGGGGTCAAAACGTAAATCGTATCGTTAAACAGCTCGGTTTTAAAGGCGGCGGCAAGGTCTTCCTTGCCGCTTTCGGCCATGTTTTCGCGCCAGTCTAAGAGTTGGCGCAGCCAAGCGATTTTTTGTTCGTAAGCGGAATCGCCCTTGCCACCTTCTTTATAACGCCAGTGGGCGGCAACACCGAATTCGTTGAATTGGTGCATGTCGAAGGTGCGGATTTGGACTTCCACGCCTTTGTCTTCCGGGCCGACGATGACGGTGTGCAAACTTTTATAGCCGTTGCCTTTCGGGTTGGCGATATAGTCGTCGAACTCGCCCGGAATCGGCTGCCAGAGGCTGTGGACAATGCCCAACGTGGTGTAACACTCGGGAATGGTGTCCACCAAAATCCGTACTGCACGGATGTCGAACAAGCCGTCGAAAGTGAGCTTTTTCTTTACCATTTTTTTGTAAATGGAGTAGATGTGCTTCGGTCTTCCGGCAACTTCAAAATGAATATTGTATTTTTTCAGTTCCGTACGCAGGATATTGAGGAAGTTTTCGATGTATTCGAGGCGCTCGGTGCGTTTTTCGTCCAAAAGCAGGGCGATTTCGCGGTATTTTTCCGGCTCTTGATGACGGAAGCCCAAATCTTCGAGCTGCCATTTGAGTTGCCACACGCCCAAGCGGTTGGCGAGCGGGGCAAAAATGTCGAGGGTTTCTTTGGCAACGGCGCGCTTTTCAGGATTGTCGGGAACGTTGCTTAAAAATTGCAGGGTGCGCGTACGCATCGCCAGTTTGATCAGGACGACGCGGATGTCGGTAACCATCGCCAACAACATTTTGCGCATGGTTTCGGCCTGTTGGCCGCGTTCTTCCGGCGTAGCAAGGCTGTCCACGCGTGCGAATTGGGTCAGTTTCTGTACTTCGTCCACGCCTTTGACCAATTCGCAAACGGTGCTGTTGCAGCGTTCGGTAACCAATTCGTGCCAAGTGGGAACGTATTTGCCGATATCGGACAAAATCGTGGCGGCCACGGCATCGGGCAAAAGGTCGAGTTCGCTGACGATTTGCATCGAGCCGAGGAAATGTTCCATCAATGGCTCGCCGTAAGTCGTTAGGGCATCGGCGGGGTAATGTTCTTTAGCTAAGTCAAAGGCCGTCTGAATCAGGTTTTTATCGGAATCGGGCAGTGCGGCAACATAGCCGTCGAACCAAGCGAGTAAGCCTTCCAGCGTTGCACTCGATGTTTGGGGCGTTTGGCGAATAGTGGTCATGTCGTGCGTTTTTTTCTTTTTGATAAAAACGTTGTTATTGTAACAGTTTATTGCCGACAGCCCTAGATTTGTATGCGAATGTGGCACTATGTTTCAGAACACCTTGTTTCAGACGGCCTTGGGTGTTATGGTTAACCGTTTTGAAATTTAAGGAGAATTTCGATGAAACTGTATATTTATGACCATTGCCCGTTTTGCGTCCGTGCGCGGATGATTTTCGGCTTGCGTGATGTGGCGGTGGAAGAAATTGTCTTGGCGAACGATGACGAAGCTACGCCGATTGGCATGATTGGTTCAAAACAAGTGCCGATTCTGCAAAAAGAAGACGGTTCGTTTATGGGCGAAAGTTTGGATATTGTCCGTTACATCGATCAAGGCCGTCTGAAAGAAGAAGTTCGTCCAGAAGTGCAGGCTTGGTTGGACAAAGTGGGCGAATACAATAACAAATTAGTACAGCCGCGCATGGTTAAAATCGGCCTGCCTGAATTTGAGACCGATGAAGCGAAAAAATATTTTATCGACAAAAAAGAGAAAAGTATCGGCAATTTCGAGACTAACCTGAACAAAACGGCACAATATCTGGAGCGTCTGCATCAAGACTTGGCCGAACTGGAAGCGCTGGTTTGCGAAGGCGAGGGCTTGGGCGGTGAGATTAGTTTGGAAGATATCCTGACTTTCCCTATTTTGCGCAACCTGACCGTTGTGCGCGGTATTCAATGGCCGCAAAAATTGATGGATTATTTGTTGGCGATGAGTGAGCGTTCCGGCGTGGCTTTGTATTTTGACTGCGCGTTGTAATGAATGTTTGAAACATGAAAAAGGCCGTCTGAACATCTTTCAGACGGCCTTTGGGTTTAATAGGCAATCGTATCGGCAACCTGTGACAAACCGTTTTCCAACGATTCGAGCATGGCGGTATAGCCGTCGCCTTGTTGCGGCGTGATGGCGTTAAACGGTTTGCTGTGTCCGTCCGGCCATTGTGCATAACCGCTGATGGTAGTCTGCCCCTGATAGCTGCCTTGGAAGGCTTCGATATAGACTTTCAGGGTTTGGCTGCTTTGGCTGCGTAAGCAGGCACGAAGGTGCGATGTGGATTGAGGCGGTTGAGCTTGTTGCTGAGGTTTGCTGCCAACGCGCCATCGAGCGGTGCCGCCCAAAGGTGGTTTTTTGCCAAATTGACATGATAGGCATCGGTTTGGTAAACGAGGCCGCCGTTGGCAAGCGGTTCGGCAAGGTTGACTTTGACCGCGATTTCGTTGCCTTGTGCAGCAGGTCGGATGTACTGGCTGTCGGGCAGAACGAAATATTGTGTGCTTTGCGCAGTACCGCAGGCGGTAAGCATCAGGGTGGCGGCAATCGGGAAGAGGCGCATTATCGGCTTCCTTTCGGGATAGGGTCTTTGCTGCTGCTGTTGAAAATCAGCGCGTTGGGTTTTTCTTTCAAAGTATTAATCACGGGTTGAACGTCTTTTAAGGTTTTGTCCAAACTTTGCAGCGTATTTTGTACGTCGCCGTAGATAGGCGATTGAGGCGATACGCCTTGCAGGGTTTGACGTAATTCTTTCAGGGTTTGGTTCAACTCGTTCGGAATGTTTTGTGTCTGCGGTTTGCTGACAAGTTTGTCGATGGAGCTTAGGGCGGCATTGGCAGATTTGAGTGTGGACTTGAGTTCGGCAAGCGAGCCGTTCAAGCCGGCAACGGTTTTATCCAATGGCAGGTTGTTGAACTTGTCTAACAAGTCGGCCACTTTTGCCTGCAAATCGTCCAAACCGCCGCCTTGGGTCGCAATAACGGTATCGCCTGCATAAACGGTATGCGGTCGCAGCTTAGGCGAAGCAGAAGGCTGATCGTTCAACTCAATCATTTTGCTGCCGGTCAGCAGGTTGTTGCTGGAGATGGTGGCGGTCAGGCCCTTGTTTAAGGCCGTCTGAAATTGTTGTTTCCAATGCTCTTTGCTTTGCTCGTCGGCATTGATTTCCAAACGGGAAGGCTCGATGCGGATGCGTACGGGAATCCAACCGTTTTCAAACAAGTGCAGGCTGTCGTTGCGGTCGAAATAAGGGACATCGGAAACCACGCCGACATTCAGGCCTTTGTATTCGACAGGCGAACCGGCAGACAGGCCGCGTACGGATTGTTTGAAAAACGCGGTGTAGTACAGCGAGCGGTCGTCAGGCAAGTTGGCGACTTCGCTGCGGCTGTCGTAAAGCGTGAAGCTGTCTTCGCTTTTAACATTTTTGCTGTCGCTTGTTTTAGGCGAGTCAAAGGAAATCGCGCCGGACAGCAGGGCAGGCAGAGGGGCGGAATTGAGTTTGACACCGCTGCCCGTGGTTTCGATATTAATGCCGCTTTCCAACCAAAAACGGCTGGCGGAATTAATCAATTTGTCGTTGGGGCTTTGGATGAAAATGGTGTAATGCACGCTTTGGTCGGACGGGTCGAAATGCGCGCTTTCTACTTGGCCAACCATAAAGTTTTCATACAAACAGGGCTGCTGACATTGAGGATGCGGTCGTTTTTACCGATCAAATTCAGGCGCAGGCCGCTTTGACCGATGGCTGCAATCGGCGGAATGTCTTGCACGACAAATACATCTTTGGTTTCTTGGCTTTTGCCCGGTGTAAATGCAATATATGAGCCGGAAAGCAAGGTTCCCAAGCCGGTAACGCCGCTTTGGTCGATACGCGGTTTGACTACCCAAAATTGGGTATCGCTGCGGATAAGGTCTTTGGCATCCGCGCTGAGCTGCGCAGTGACTTCCACGCCTTTTTGGTCGTCGCGCAATTTGATGCGGGTAACGTGTCCAACATCGACGTTCAACACCTTAATAATGGTGTTGTTGACCTCGATGCCTTCGGCGCTGTCCATCAACAGTGTAACGACAGGGCCGCGGTTGCGGATGTCTTTAACCAAAAGCCAGCCGCCAGCAATCAGCGCAATCAACGGAATCAGCCACACGATAGACGTGAAGACGTTGGTTTTCTTGACACGCGCCGGGGCGTGATAATTGGGTGAGGAATCGTGTTTTTTCATTGTGTTAAAGTCTGGTCAGAATCAAGGCCGTCTGAAAGCTGCTGTTGCTTGTCCCAAATCAGACGGGGATCGAAATAATAGGCCGAAAGCATGGTCAAAATAACGACCAAGCAGAAGTAAATCGCCGCACCACCCGGCACGACGCGCGCCATATTGGTGTGGAACGAACTCATCAAAATAATAATCACAAAAATATCAATCATCGACCAGCGGCCGATGGATTCGGTAATCCGATACAAAACCGACATCTTGTCCGCGCTCATCACGGGTTTGAAGTATGCGGAATAAATCAAAACCGCCATCGCAATAATCTTCAAAACCGGCAACATAATACTGGCACTAAAGATAATCACGGCAATCAATCGGTCGCCGTCGTTCCACATATAAACAATGCCGTTAAAAATCGTGTTGATCTCCAAGGCCGTCGGGTTGGACGAAATCATAATCGGCAGGATGTTGGCAGGGAAATACAGGATAAACGCTGCGACTAAAAACGCCAGAGAAATGCTCAGGCTTTCGGGCGGCGACGGTATAAGTCCGCACCGCATACGCCGCAAGGCTGCTCGTCTTTATCGCGGAAATACAGGCAGCGGCTGCAACAGATTTTGTCTTCAGTGGCCGCCTGAACCGCATGGCCGCCGGTTAAACGGTGAATCTTATAATAAACCCAATGCTGCGGAATCGATACCGAAGTCCGAATCAGCATGACCGACAACGGAAACATCAGATAAAACGCCGAGCCGAATTCCACCGTAGCAACGGACGAGAGCTTGATATACGCTACCAAAGTGGAAATAAAAAACACATCCACCATAATCCAATGACGCAGCCGCACCAATACACGCGTTGCAAAGCGCAGCGCAGGGTATGCCTTTTCACGTATCAAAGCCGTATAAACATAAAGGCAGAGCAGCAAAAACAGTAAAGGCGCGCCGAAGGTAAGGATAAACATCACTTCCGCCAGAAAACCATAATCCAGCGAAATCAAAAGCCGCATCATTTGCGGCAGCGACAAAATCGATGTCACGCCGAACAAATCGACGCGGATATACACCATATTGTACGCGAACGCCATCAGAATCAAGGTTGTCAGCGCATAGGCAATCGGAGCGATATACGGATTGTTTCCACCTCCACGATTTCGTGGTTGCACACCGGACAATGAGCTTCCTGCCCCTGACGCAGGCGCGGAATATCCATACGGCAGCCGCAATCCGGACATTCCACCGTATGTGCAGGCAGCGTCGCATCAGGAAGATAAGACTTGTAGCGCCACCAGCGATGGTAGGCAGGAATCCGTTTCATGGTTCGGCAGGGGATAAAGAAGGTGCAAAGAGTATCGCATTATAAAGGAAAACAGAAGGATAGCCCAAATTTAGGTTGATATTTGATTGAATGGCGGCTGTTTAATAAGGTTTGGGCCGTCTGAAAAGTTTGAAAAGACTTCAAAAGATTATTGCTATGGGCTGTTAAATTTTATTAATAGGTCTTGGTTTTGTTTATTGTCATTATTATGAAAATAATATATATTCTTATTCATGAAAAACACGATGAGACTTGTAGATTTGTAGAAGGTGTGCGATCAATGAGCCTGAAGCAGATTAAAAGTTATCTTCTTTGTTTTTAAAACGATTCTTTTCAAATTAGACGGTATTTTTAACCATAAAGGCCGTCTGAAACCATTTGTCCCTTATTCGAAGGAAATATCATGAGTGAGATCCAAGAGCTGACTTTCGCCAAACGCTTGAAAGAGCAAACCACGACAACGCACGACAGTGTTGATAACTTGGTTATGTCCGTTCAACCTTTTTCCAGCAAAGAAAACTACATCAAATTCTTGAAACTTCAATCTGTTTTTCACAAGGCTGTCGACCACATCTATAAAGATGCCGAATTGAACAAAGCCATTCCAGAGCTTGAATACATGGCGCGTTACGATGCCGTGACTCAAGACTTGAAAGACTTGGGTGAAGAGCCTTACAAATTTGACAAAGAATTGCCACACGAAACAGGCAATAAAGCCATCGGCTGGCTGTATTGCGCCGAAGGTTCTAATTTGGGCGCGGCATTCTTGTTCAAACACGCTCAAAAACTTGAATACAACGGCGAATTCGGCGCACGCCACCTGGCTCCGCATCCAAACGGCCGCGGCAAACACTGGCGCGCTTTTGTCGAGCATCTGAATGCTTTGAACTTGACTCCGGAAGCCGAGGCGGAAGCCATTCAAGGCGCACAAGAAGCTTTTGAATTCTATAAAGTGATTTTGCGTGAAACCTTCGGTTTGCCGGAAGGTGCGGAAGCGCCTGAAGGTATGATGCCGCACAGACTCTAAACAATAATTAAATCAAACAGGCAAGGTCTCGGCGTAGATGTTTGCAGGGGCCTTTAATTACACTACAAAGTTTTGTTTGAACGGGTTGCTGTCTTATTAATCATTAATGATTATCAGAAAATTTATTATGTATTAACTGATGGATGAACAATCCATTACATCTTGAGTTGATAATATGAAACCATTACAAATGCTCCCTATTGCCGCGCTGGTCGGCAGTATTTTCGGCAGTCCAGTCTTGGCAGCAGATGAAGCTGCGACTGAAACCACACCCGTTAAAGCAGAGATAAAAGAAGTCCGAGTTAAAGGTCAGCGTAATGCGCCTGCAACCGTGGAACGTGTCAACCTTGGCCGTATCCAACAAGAAATGGTGCGCGACAACAAAGACTTGGTACGTTATTCCACTGACGTCGGCTTGAGCGACAGCGGCCGCCATCAAAAAGGCTTTGCTATTCGCGGCGTGGAAGGCAACCGTGTCGGCGTCAGTATTGACGGCGTAAACCTGCCTGATTCTGAAGAAAACTCGCTGTACGCCCGTTATGGCAACTTCAACAGCTCGCGCCTATCCATTGACCCCGAACTCGTGCGCAACATCGAAATCGTGAAGGGCGCAGACTCTTTCAATACCGGCAGCGGTGCATTGGGTGGCGGCGTGAATTACCAAACACTGCAAGGTCATGATTTGCTGTTGCCTGAGCGTCAGTTCGGCGTGATGATGAAAAACGGTTACAGCAGCCGCAACCGCGAGTGGACAAATACACTCGGCTTCGGCTTGAGCAACGATCGCGTGGATGCCGCTTTGCTGTATTCACAACGTCGCGGTCATGAGACTGAAAGCGCGGGCGAGCGTGGTTATCCGGTAGAGGGTGCCGGCAGCGGAGCGAATATCCGTGGTTCTGCTCGCGGTATTCCTGATCCGTCCCAACACAAATACCACAGCTTCTTGGGTAAGGTTGCTTATCAAATCAACGATAACCACCGTATCGGCGCGTCGCTCAACGGTCAGCAGGGCCACAATTACACGATCGAAGAGTCTTATAACTTGACCGCTTCTTCTTGGCGCGAAGCCGATGACGTAAACAGACGGCGCAATGCCAACCTGTTTTACGAGTGGACGCCCGATTCGAATTGGTTGTCGTTGTTGAAAGCGGACTTCGATTATCAGAAAACTAAAGTAGCGGCGGTTAACAACAAAGGCTCGTTCCCGATGGATTATTCCACCTGGACGCGCAACTACAATCAGAAGGACTTGGACGAAATCTATAACCGCAGCATGGATACAACCTTCAAACGCATTACCCTGCGTATGGACAGCCAGCCGTTCCAATTCGGCGGCCAACATCGTTTGTCCTTCAAAACGTTTGCCAGCCAGCGTGAGTTTGAAAACTTAAACCGCGACGATTACTACTTCAGCGGCCGCATCGTCCGAACAGCCAGCACCATCCAGCATCCGGTGAAAACCACCAACTACGGTTTCTCGCTGTCCGACCAAATCCAATGGAACAATGTGTTTTCAAGCCGTGCGGGCATCCGTTACGACTACACCAAAATGACGCCGCAGCAACTGAATGCCGAGTGTCATGCTTGTGACAAAACACCACCTGCAGCCAACACTTATAAAGGCTGGAGCGGTTTTGTCGGCTTGGCTGCACAGCTGAGTCAGACATGGCGTTTGGGTTACGATGTAACTTCCGGTTTCCGCGTGCCGAATGCGTCTGAAGTGTATTTCACTTACAACCACGGCTCAGGTACCTGGTTGCCTAATCCGAACCTGAAAGCCGAGCGCAGCACCACCCATACCCTTTCTCTGCAAGGCCGCAGCGAAAAAGGTACTTTGGATGCCAACCTGTATCAAAGCAATTACCGCAACTTCTTGTCTGAAGAGCAGAAGCTGACCACCAGTGGCGATGTCGGCTGTACTCAGATGAATTACTATTATGGTATTTGTAGCAATCCTTATTCCGAAAAACTGGAATGGCAGATGCAAAACATCGACAAGGCCCGAATCCGTGGTCTTGAGCTGACAGGCCGTCTGAATTTAGGTCAAGTGGTTTCTTTTGTACCTGAAGGCTGGAAATTGTTTGGTTCTGTCGGTTACGCGAAGAGCAAACTGTCAGGCAACAACAGCCTGCTGTCCACTCAGCCTCTGAAAGTGATTGCCGGTGTCGATTACGAAAGCCCGAGCGAAAAATGGGGTGTGTTCTCCCGCCTGACTTATTTGGGTGCGAAAAAAGCCAAAGAAGCTCAATATACCGTGTTTGAAAACACTGGTTGGGGTACGCCTTTGCAAGAAAGTAGTGGATTATCCATGGCTGAACAAATCGGCTTACGTGTTCGATATGTACGGTTTCTACAAACCGGTGAAAAACCTGACCCTGCGTGCAGGCGTGTATAATGTGTTCAACCGCAAATACACCACTTGGGATTCCCTGCGCGGCCTGTATAGTTACAGCACCACCAACGGCGTTGACCGCGATGGCAAAGGCTTAGACCGCTACCGCGCCCCAGGCCGCAATTACGCTGTATCGCTGGAATGGAAATTCTAAGCAGTTGACGGATAGCTAAAGGCCGTCTGAAAGTTTTGATGACTTTCAGACGGCCTTTTTTATTTAAAACGAAATCTTTAAACGGATAACAACGGCTGCTGCCGAACAATCGCGCGGATGATGGCGCGGTTGGGGTGTAGCGCGGTTCTCAGCCTTTGCGATAGAGGATGCGGCAAGCCGAGTATTTCGGCTGCAATGGCGGCGGCGCAGATGGGGGCTGTCGCCAGTCCGCGCGTGCCGTGTGCCGTATTGATGTAGGCATTGGGCAGGTAAGGGCAGGGAATATTGTCGAGGTGGTAGTTTGTCCAATGCCAGCTTGGCGTAGGCGGACTGCATGGCGGCGATGTTGCCGAGTGCGCCGACAACGGGTAAGTGGTCGAGGCTGTCGCAACGTAGGGCGGCATGGCCTTGTGTGCTTTGAAGGCCGTCTGAAAACGAATCTTGCTCAAATAGGGATTGTGCCAATGGGGGATTGAGCTGTTGCAGAGCGGCGCGGTTTTCGGTTTCTTCGTACGGATACCAAGTTTCATCGTTGCTGTTGAGGATAAATGTCGCGCCATAGCAGTGGCGGCCTTGCCAGCTCGGACTGATGTAGCTTTCGCCGGAAATGGCGCAACGCAGTTTTTGTGAAAACGGGCTGGCAGGTACAACGCCGGTTTGACCGCGGATTTGGCGGAAAGGCAGGGCGGAGACATTGGTGTCGGCGGCAGTCGGGCTGTGCGCGCCCATACAGTAAACAATATGGCTGGCATTGAAATGTGCGTCCGGCGTGTGTGCCGTCCATTGTGTACCGTCATGCGATACTGCGGCCAGCGGCGAGTGTTCGTGCAACTCAATCAGCGGATGATTCAATAAGGTATGAACGACGGCGGGCGGATTCAGCCATACGCCTTGCGGCCAGTAAAGGCCGTCTGAAAGTACGTCTATGCCTGCGATGGACGCAGCCTCTTCGGCAGATACGCTGCGGTAGAGGTGTTTATGCTGGTGTTGCAAACCCAAGGCCTGATTGCGTTTGCGTTCGCCGTCATCAAAATTCAAATGCAATACGCCGTCGCCGCCCCATACGTCGGAATCAGGCAGCAAGTCTTCCAGCAATCGGCGCGTGTAGCCGTAGCCTGTCAGTAGCAGCTCGGTTTGTTCGGTATCGTGTGGCGAGATTTTGGCGTAGAGCAAGCCTTGGCGGTTGCCGCTGCCTGCCTGCGCCGTTTTGCCTGCCTCCAAAACCGTAACGCGTACGCCGTGTTCAGCCAGTTTGCGCGCAGTTGCTGCGCCGGCAATGCCTGCGCCGATAATTAGGACGTGTTCGGGCGCGGCTTGATGTTCGGGCCGTCTGAACCAAGGTTTCAGAGGAATAGGGGCGGATTGGGGTATGGCTTCGGTTTGCCATTCGATATGATGGAAATGTTCGTGTAAGCGGTCGGCGCGGTGTGGCGGAACCAGCCAGAGATGCACATCAGGCAATAGGTTTTCCAAACATTGACGCTGTTGAACTGAAGACATTTCATGGCTTGAGCGAGACGCTTGTTCAGACGGCCTTCAAGCTCGGAGGGATGATTTGACAGCGGAAAATCAGGAATACGGTTTTCAGGCAGGCAGACAATCAAATAAAGCGGCGCGGGATGTTGTTCGATGGCGCGGCAAAGGGTAGCAAGGGAAGGGGTGGTGTTCCAAGCAAGGCAGGTCATGATGAAAGGCCGTCTGAAAAAAAGAGGCTTTATTGTAACGCGGTTTGCGCGGATAGAATATCCGAACGGGTTTTGATAGAATCGCATGATATTTTGATTTCCAATTGATTTTTATACAGGAATTTTATGCGCCGTCTTTTATTGTGCCTTCTCGCTTCTGGCTTGCCCATTGCTTGTTCGGCCGCGCCGCCGGATAACGGCAACAAAGCCGTTCAGTCCGCACGTTGGGCAACGCCCGTCAAACACGATGCCAACTTTTATCGTATCAACGACAAGCTTTATCGCAGCGAGCAGCCTGTTGCCGAAGATGGCGAAGCCATCGTCAAACTGGGCATTCAAAGCGTGATCAACTTGCGCTTTTTCGACCGCAATGATGACGACCATTTGAAAGCGTATGGTTTGACCTTGCTAAACCGACCGTTGCTGTCATGGAGCATTAAGCCGAAAGAGATTGCGGAAATCCTATATTTAATTGAAAAACAACAGCAAAACGGCGCAGTGCTTATCCATTGTTATCACGGCGCAGACCGTACCGGTTTGATTGCCGGAATGTACCGCATCATTTATCAAGGCTGGTCGATGGAGGAGGCAAAAGCCGAAATGCAGCATGGTCCTTACGGTTATCACAGTATTTGGAAAAACATTGCCAACCTGTTTACCGAAGAGAAAGTCAAACAGGTTAAAACGCACTTGGAAGCCTTACGAAAACGTGGTTAACGCCAAGATTTAAATAGAAAAAGGCCGTCTGAAAGAACAAATTTTTCAGACGGCCTTTTAAATGGCAGATTGATTAAATCACAAAATCCGTAGTCGATAATTGAATGTTTTGATCCATATCGGCAGACGGGGTTTTGGACGATCGGCCAACCGGTTTGGCCGGTACGCCGACAACGGTAATCGATGACGGTACATCGGCAACCACCACGCTGCCTGCGCCGATTTTGGCATTTACGCCGATGCGGATGTTGCCCAAATCGAAGCGTTCGCACCAATCATCACGCCGTCGCCGATTTTCGGGTGGCGATCGCCGCTTTCTTTGCCCGAACCGCCCAGCGTTACGCCGTGGAGGATGGAAATATTGTTGCCCAAGACGGCGGTTTCGCCGGCCACAAAACCGGTGGCATGGTCGAGCATCAGGCCGTGACCGAAACGGGCGGCCGGGTGGATATCGACACCGAAGACTTCCGACATGCGGTTTTGCAGGAAATACGCCAGCGTTTTACGGCCGTTTTGATAGAGCCAGTGGTTGATACGGTGTGCCTGTACGGCGTGGAAGCCTTTGAAATACAACAGCGGCAGCGAATATTCATCACAAGCTGGGTCGCGCTCGTAAATGGCTTTCAAGTCGGCCTCGACACATTTGCTGATACGGGTGTCTACACTCAAAGCCTGCTGATAGATTTCAAACAGCGCGCGCACATCCATAATCGGGCTGCCCAGTTTGCTGGAAAGATGGTAGGCAAGTACCGAATCGAGCGAATCGTGGCGCAACACGGTTTGATGCAGGAAGCTTGCCAGCATCGGTTCGGCTGCGGCTGCCGCTTCGGTTTCTTCGCGGATGGTGTGCCACAGATTAAATTCGGTTGAATTCAAATGGTCTTTTTTCATATTCGAGGCCGTCTGAAGAATAAAATCAGATGGCTATCTTACCGTTTTCCAACGTCTTTTAACAAGGCATTTGATAATCGACGTTCAAATGCTTGAAGTTTTTTCAGACGGCCTTATATATGGGTTATTGAATGCTAACACTCTAAAAGGATGTCAGAAATGACGGATCGTAACGAACAACACCAAAACGCCGCCGAAGAAGCGGCAGCCGTAGAAACTGCTGAAGCAGTTGAAACCGAACAAGCCGAAGTACAAGCCGAGCCGACTTACGAAGATCTGCAGGCGCGTATTGCCGAGTTGGAAGGCCAGCTCAAAGACAGCGAGCTGCGCGGTTTGGCAAACGAGCAAAATCTGCGCCGCCGCCATCAGCAAGAGATTGCCGATACCCATAAATTTGCCGGACAAAAATTTGCAGCCGAAATGCTGCCTGTCAAAGACTACCTTGAAATGGCGCTGCTCGACCAAAGCGGTAATTTCGATGCCCTGAAAATGGGTGTGCAAATGACTTTGAACGAATTGCAAAAAGCGTTTGATGCCACCCATATTAAAGAAATCAATCCTCAGGCAGGCGAGAAACTTGACCCGCATTACCACCAAGCCATGCAGGCAGTGGTCAGCGAGCAAGAGCCGAACACCATCGTCAGCGTGATGAAAAAAGGCTATACGTTATCCGACCGCGTATTGCGTCCTGCGATGGTTGTCGTGGCGAAAAAAGAAGATTGAAGGCACCGCTTGATAAAGTTTATCAAGCATAAAATTTTCAGACGGCCTTATCCGGTTTCAAATCCCAATGTTTCGCTATTGGAAAATCATTCCGATAAACCGGAATCGGAAAATTAAAACCGGCCGTCTGAAAAAAAAGAATAAACGGCTTGTGGATAAATAAATCAAGTACTTGAATTTAATTTGAAAAAAAATTCAAATTAAGCCTTGAAAAAAAATGAAGTAACCTTATTTACAAGCCATCGGAACGAAATGTTCCACAGGATTATTAATTTAGAAAAGTTTATTTATTAGGAGCAACATAATATGGCAAAAGTAATCGGTATTGACTTAGGTACAACCAACTCTTGTTTGGCCATTTCTGAAAACGGTCAAACCAAAGTGATCGAAAATGCAGAAGGTGCACGCACCACTCCTTCCGTTATCGCTTATCTGGACGGAGGCGAAGTCCTCGTTGGCGCACCCGCCAAACGCCAAGCCGTAACCAACGCTAAAAACACCATCTACGCTGTAAAACGTTTGATCGGTCATAAATTTGAAGACAAAGAAGTTCAACGCGACATCGAATCCATGCCTTTCGAAATCATCAAAGCCAACAACGGCGACGCATGGGTGAAAGCGCAAGGCAAAGAGCTGTCTCCGCCGCAAGTTTCCGCAGAAGTCCTGCGTAAAATGAAAGAAGCCGCTGAAGCTTACTTGGGTGAGAAAGTCACCGAAGCCGTGATTACCGTTCCTGCCTACTTCAACGACAGCCAACGTCAAGCGACTAAAGACGCAGGCCGCATCGCAGGTTTGGAAGTAAAACGTATCATCAACGAACCAACCGCAGCTGCTTTGGCATTCGGTATGGACAAAGGCGACAACAAAGACCGCAAAGTAGCCGTATATGACTTGGGTGGCGGTACTTTCGATATCTCCATCATCGAAATTGCCAACCTCGACGGTGACAAACAATTTGAAGTATTGGCTACTAACGGCGATACTTTCTTGGGCGGTGAAGACTTCGACCAACGCTTGATCGACTACATCATTGACGAGTTCAAAAAAGAACAAGGCATTGATTTGAAACAAGACGTAATGGCTCTGCAACGTCTGAAAGAAGCTGCCGAAAAAGCCAAAATCGAATTGTCCAGCGGTCAGCAAACTGAAATCAACCTGCCATACATCACTATGGACGCAACCGGTCCTAAACACTTGGCCATGAAAATTACCCGTGCCAAATTTGAAAGCCTAGTTGAAGATTTGATCCAACGTTCTATCGAGCCTTGTAAAGTCGCATTGAAAGATGCCGGCTTGAGCACCAGCGACATCGACGACGTAATTTTGGTCGGTGGTCAAAGCCGTATGCCGAAAGTACAAGAAGCCGTTAAAGCCTTCTTCGGTAAAGAGCCTCGTAAAGACGTGAACCCTGACGAAGCTGTTGCCGTAGGTGCAGCGATTCAAGGCGAAGTATTGAGCGGCGGCCGTAGCGACGTATTGCTGCTGGACGTAACTCCTCTGTCTTTGGGTATCGAAACCATGGGCGGCGTGATGACCAAGCTGATTCAAAAGAACACTACTATTCCGACTAAAGCGTCTCAAGTGTTCTCTACTGCCGAAGACAACCAAAGCGCAGTGACCATCCACGTACTGCAAGGCGAACGCGAACGCGCTTCTGCCAACAAATCTTTGGGTCAGTTCAATTTGACCGACATCGCACCTGCACCACGTGGTATGCCGCAAATTGAAGTTACTTTCGACATTGACGCTAATGGTATCTTGCACGTTTCTGCTAAAGACAAAGGTACAGGCAAAGCGGCCAACATCACCATCCAAGGTTCTTCAGGTTTGAGCGAAGAAGAAATCGAACGCATGGTGAAAGATGCCGAAGCCAATGCTGAAGAAGATAAAAAACTGACTGAATTGGTCGCTTCCCGCAACCAAGCCGAAGCCCTGATTCACTCTGTGAAAAAATCTCTGACTGACTACGGCGACAAACTCGACGCTGCCGAGAAAGAAAAAATCGAAGCTGCGTTGAAAGAAGCTGAAGAAGCAGTTAAAGGCGACGACAAAGCCGCTATCGATGCCAAAGCCGAAGCTTTGGGTGCAGCCAGCCAAAAATTGGGCGAAATGGTTTACGCTCAAGCGCAAGCCGAAGCACAAGCAGGCGAGGGCGCACAAGCCGAGTCTTCTGCTAAGAAAGACGACGACATCGTAGATGCCGACTTTGAAGAAGTAAAAGACGACAAAAAATAATTGATGCCGTCTGAAAAAAAGCGCGAATCGAAAGGTTCGCGCTTTTTGTCGTTTGGGAAATGTGTAAAGACGCTATGTTGAAATTGACAGTAAACTTTCAAAAGCTTGCTACATCATCGTGTTGTCATACTTCCATTGCCGAATTTTGAACAGATTTCGCCGAATGCTGACAGCAGCTGACAGTTAAAGCCATTAATATTTGTCCATCGCTTGAGTGCGAATAAATTCTTATTTTTACCTCAAATCAACCCCTTGAAAGAAGATAAATATGAAAAAACTGATTCAAATGACCTCTTTGATGTTTGCGGCTGCCGGCTTGGTATTGGCTCCTGTCGCTTCTGCACACGGCAAACACGAAATGCATCCGAAACAAGAACGTATGCACAAAAAAGCCAAACCGCAAAAAATGAAAAAACCTGCACCTAAAGCCAAACACCACGCAGCCAAGCCCAAACATCATCAAGAGCATCGCCACGACCATCATTAAGATGAATCCTCAACAATAAATAAGGCCGTCTGAAACCCAAACATCAGGTTTCAGACGGCCTTTGGTTTATCTGTCAAATAGAGCTTTGCCGTTTTTCTTGTGCCAAACGGGTCGGCTCCAACCAGGCAATGTTTCTTTCTGCCAGCGCATCGCGCCAATAATCCAGTTTGGTATCCAAATCTTCAGAGAAACTGTCTTGATTCAAAAGTTGAATGATAACGCCGCCGTCCGTCGCTTCGGCCAAACGGCTGATTTGACGCAAAATGCCGCGGTCGGGAACAGTTTGCGTGCGTACGCCGATGAGAAGTTGCGCCGGAGTTTGTTTCAATTCGGCTTCTAATTGTTCCAAATCTTTTCTGCCGGCGGCCACGCCTTTATCTATCCATTCTTGTGCCAAAACGCCGGAAAACCAAAGCGGCTCAGGCCATTCCGTTTCCAGTGTAACTGCCCATTTGGGCGCATTATTCAGCGTAATTTTGGATGAAACGGGAACGATGTTTTCCTGAAAATCATCGGCATCAACAATTTTCGTTTGCCATGTACGGAGGATTTTTTGATAGTAGGGCTGATTCAAATCCAAACGTTCGCGAAGGGTTTTTAAAGTAATCTTGCAAGCCAGCCAAGCAAGCAAGCGCGGCAGAATGCCATAGCAGATAATGCTGCCGATGAGTAAACCCGCCCAAGCGCGTGCATCTTCGATATGATTGTTCAGACGGCCTGCAATTACGGCCTGACTGTCGGGAACAGGAAAGCCCAAACGTTCCGGCAGCCATGACAAAGCCTCAACTGTTTTCACCAATGCCGTATTGCTTAAAAGCGTACTTTCCCAGTTAAACGTATATTGACGCACCAAAGCAGCAGCAAAACAGAAACCAACATTCCCGACAGCGTACATAGCCACAGGCCGTGTGAAGTTGCACCAATCAGCCAACGCGTTTGCGGTTTGCGCCATTCGTCCACATAAAGCCGCAAAATTGCCTGATTGACCGGATCTTTGCCTCGGAACCAAGTTGTCGGACTGCTGATAAAGTGCACATTTTTCAAACGCAAGAATAAAGTCGCCAGCCACACCAGCAGCATGACTGTATTCATGCCCAAAATCCCGGCCAAGACCAGAAAAAAGTTCAGCCCTTGATTGTCCATCAAAAGATAAGTGCTGGAAAAACCGACCGTAAACAACAACGTCGCCGCAACAATCCAAAGCCAAAACGAGCCTGTCTCCACCTGTTGCAACACATATTTCAAATGCTGGTCGCGGTCAATAATTTGGGCGCGGCGTATCAGTTTTTCCTCGTTGCCGCCATCAATATGTCGCAACGCTTCCGTCGCCTGCACAGGATCTCCCGGAAAAATATAGGCACGTTCTTCAAGGATACGAACCAATTCGACAAGTTTTTGCGATGGATTCAACATAAATGATAGGCCGTCTGAAAGATACAATGGAAACAGCTGTAAAAGCAGTTTCGATTTCGAATGGGGTGTATAGTGGAATAGACGAAAAAAAAGCCCCTAAAAGGGGGTGTGTGGTGCGGACGGAGAGACTCGAACTCTCACACCTCGCGGCGCCAGAACCTAAATCTGGTGCGTCTACCAATTTCGCCACGTCCGCACTAATTTGAACCGTGGATTATACACAAGATTAATGGGGGCGCAAAGTCTTGTTTGCTTGAATTTTTCGGTTTATCCCTTATATAATGGTTTATTCCGGCCGTCTGAAAGCAGGGTTTGTTTTCAGACGGCCTCAACTTTACTATTGGTGAGGAAGGGCAGATGCCTGCTTTATTGATTAAAGATTTTTTGCAGACGCAAGGTTTGAAGTTGCCTGCGGATGAGATACATGTGGCTTATTTGACTGCCCAGGCTGTGATTAAAATGGGCAATGCTTCGGTTGAGCGTTCGATTTTGTGGCCGTCTGAAGACGGTTGGCAGTTGGCGGATTATGTTGATGCCGAACATGAATTGTTGCTGAAACAGATTTTTATGGCTTTGGATTCGGTTGCCGGGCGCACCAAGCATTTGAAAAGCGCAGCGGTTTATACAGCGTTTCCGAAAGATGGTGCGTTGTCGCTGGTTCGACTGAGCCGTTGGGGCGTGCCGTTGGAAAATGTGATTCCAATCGACGAGCAGGCCGGACAGGCTTTTTTGGCTGTGCGTACGGCGCAAAGCGGTTGGATGAATGTTTGTCAGAATGTGGCGTATTGGCAGGAAATTGGTGAATTGTCGGCCGAACGCAATCATCCCGGCTTGAGTCAGATTTCTGTTCCTGTCTGTATGCCCAGCGGTGCGGTTTTAGGTGTGGTGCATGCCGAGTTTGATGTCAAGGACGGCGCGCCTGACGAAGTATTGGTGGCTTGGATTGCCCTTGCCTTGGCCCTGTCGGATTCTTTGAAAAATCTGTTGGGCGTGGCTGAAAACGAGGAAGCGGAAAATGAGTAACGCCTTGAAGTTTGTTGCGTCATGCCGTTTGCCTACGGAATGGGGCGAATTTACCATGCACGGCTTTGAAGAAGAGGGCGGTCAGGAACATGTCGCATTGACGATGGGCGATGTTTCAGACGGCCTGCCTGTGTTGTCGCGTATCCATTCAGAGTGTTTGACCGGCGATGCTTTATTTTCGGTGAAATGTGATTGCGGCCCTCAACTTCAAGCAGCGATGCAGGCCGTTCAGAAAGAAGGGCGTGGCGTTATCGTATATTTGCGCCAAGAAGGCAGGGGCATTGGTTTGATAAACAAAATCCGTGCTTATCGTTTGCAAGATCAGGGCTTGGATACGGTTGAGGCCAATGTTGCACTCGGCCTTCCTGTTGATGCGCGCGACTTTACTTTGGCCAAACAGATTTATGATTATCTGCATATTCGTGAAGTCAGATTGTTGACCAATAATCCTGAAAAAATCCAAACGTTGAAAGATTCCGGCATTAATGTGGTCGAACGGATTGCATTACATGTCGGCGAAAATGTGGAAAATGAACGTTATCTGCATACTAAAGCGGATAAATTGGGACATTTGATTTTCGATTGATAGATAGGCATAACGGTAATTTTTGCGTTTAAATAAAATATTCTATATTCTTTCAATGGGATATATTTTTATTTAAATAAAAACCTTGCGCATGGTCTGATTTTTTGATTTAATGTCGGCTTATCGGGTGATTAGCTCAGTTGGTAGAGCGTCTGCCTTACAAGCAGAATGTCGGCGGTTCGACTCCGTCATCACCCACCAAGTTTCCTTTCATTGTCTTTGACAGTGGATGCGCGGTGGTAGCTCAGTTGGTTAGAGTACCGGCCTGTCACGCCGGGGGTCGCGGGTTCGAGCCCCGTCCGCCGCGCCATTATTTAAAAAGCACTGATTATATCAGTGCTTTTTTATTTGTCTTAAAGATACAATTAAGTGGCAAAAATAGAAACAGGTAAGTAACAGGATATTGAAATACTGTTTAACCTTAATTCTGATGATTTTAAAAAAGGCCGTCTGAAACTTTTAAAGTTTCAGACGGCCTTTAGTCTATTGAAACAGATTAAATATCCAATTCTGCCATATCGCCTTCTTTTTCCATCCATGCGCGGCGGGCGGCGGCTTCGCCTTTGCCCATCAGTTTGACGAAAATATCGCGTGTTTCGTCATCCGCGCCTTCGGGGATTTGTACCTGCAACAGGCGGCGGGTGTCGGGGTGCATGGTGGTGTCTTTGAGCTGGTCAGGGTTCATCTCGCCCAAGCCTTTGAAACGGCTGATGGAATAGGCGGTTTCTTTGACGCCTTCTTTTTGCAGCCGCTCCAAGATGCTGTCGAGTTCGTTTTGGTCGAGGGCGTAGAATTTGCGGGCAGGTTTGCTTTTGCCTTGTGCGTTGACATCGACGCGGAACAGCGGCGGCTGGGCGACGTAGATGTGTCCGTCGGCGACCAGTTTCGGGAAGTGGCGGTAGAACAGGGTTAACAGCAAAACTTGAATATGCGAGCCATCCACGTCGGCATCGGACAGGATGGCGATTTTGCCGTAGCGCAGGCCGCTTAAATCGGGATTATCGTTGATGCCGTGTGGATCAACGCCGATGGCAACGGAAATATCATGGATTTCGGCATTGCCGAAGAGCTGGTCTGGGTGGACTTCAAAGCTGTTGAGGACTTTGCCGCGCAGGGGCAGGATGGCCTGTGTGGCTTTGTCGCGGGCAAGTTTGGCAGAGCCACCGGCGGAATCGCCTTCGACGAGGAAGAGTTCGTTTTCTCGGATGTCTTCGCTTTCGCAATCGGTCAGTTTGCCGGGCAGGACGGCGACGCCACTGCCTTTTTTCTTTTCAATCTTTTTAACCGAACGCATCCGTGCTTGTGCCTGACGGATGGCGAGTTCGGCGATTTTTTTGCCGTAGTCCACGTTTTGGTTCAGCCACAATTCCAAAGGGTCGCCCGATACGGTAGCAACGAGTTTCAGTGCATCGCGGTTGGTTAGCTTGTCTTTGGTTTGACCTTGGAACTGAGGGTCGAGGACACGGGCGGAGAGGACGAAGGCGGTTTTGCCGAACACATCGTCGCTTTGCACTTTCACGCCGCGCGGCAAGAGGTTGTGTAGATTGATGAAGTTGTTGACTGCGTTGAACACAGCTTGTTTCAAGCCTGCTTCGTGCGTACCGCCCAGCGGAGTGGGAATCAGGTTGACGTAGCTTTCGTTGGCGCACGAGCCTTCTTCCAGCCAGGTCAGGGCAAATGCTGCGCCTTCTCCAATGCTGAAATCGCCGTTGTGGCCGTCTGAAATGTAGTTTTTGCAGGAGAAGATAGGCACGGCTTCTTGTGCGTCGGCAATCAGGTCGGTCAGATAGCTTTTCAGGCCGTCTGGATAGTGCCAGGTTTGTGTGTGCGCTTCATCTTCGCCTTTGACCGGACGGGTCAGGGAAACGCGCACGCCCGGTAGCAGCACGGCTTTGGCGCGCAGTAGGCGTTCGAGTTCGGGAATGCTGTAATTCGGGCTTTCAAAATATTTGCCGTCCGGCCACACACGCACTTCGGTACCGCTGTCTTTAACCGCGCATTTGCCCACTTCAGTCAAAGGCTCGATGACGTCGCCACCGGAAAAGACGATGCGGTGGACTTTGCCTTCGCGTTTGACCGTTACTTCAAGGCGGGTGGAAAGGGCGTTGGTAACAGATACGCCGACGCCGTGCAGGCCGCCTGAAAAGGCATAGGCACTGCCGCCGTCTTTTTTGTTGAACTTGCCGCCTGCGTGCAGACGGGTAAACACAAGTTCGACTACGGGTACGCCTTCTTCAGGGTGCAGGCCGACGGGAATACCGCGGCCGTTATCACGAACAGAAAGCGAACCGTCTTCATGAATTTGTACGTCAATTTCAGTAGCGAAACCACCCAACGCCTCGTCCGCCGCGTTATCAATCACTTCCTGACAGATATGGGTCGGGCTGTCGGTACGGGTGTACATGCCGGGACGTTCTTTGACCGGCTCCAAGCCTTTGAGGACGGTAATGCTGGATTCGCTGTATTGATTGTTTTTAGCCATAGGAATAATGTAAAGGCCGTCTGAAAAGATGAAAAACAACGCTTTCAGACGGCCTGAAAGCGTTTGGGTTATAGGTTTTCTATTGGATTGCGACGGATAAAGTCTTCATAGCTTTCTATGCCGCGCAAGAAACGGGAGAGTTCGGTCAATGCGTCCAAATACACGCCGCGCTTGAAGTCGATGACTTCGTCAACCGGCGCCCAGTATTGGTGCCAGCGCCAGCCGTCGAATTCAGGATGATGGCAGGCGCGGAGGTTGACGTCGCTGTCGCGGCCGACCAAACGCAAAAGATACCAAATCTGTTTGTCCGCGATACGAACCGCGCCATTCACGGCGCACCCAATGGCTGGGTACGTCATAACGCAACCAGTCGCGCGTACGGCCAACGATTTTGATGTGTTGCGGTAACAGGCCGACTTCTTCGTACAATTCGCGGTACATGGCGGTCTCAGGACTTTCGCCCGGCTTGATGCCGCCTTGCGGAAACTGCCATGAGTGTTCGCGTACGCGTTTGCCCCAAAAGACTTCGTTACGTTCGTTAATCAGGATAATACCGACATTGGGGCGATAGCCTTCTCTGTCTAACACGGTGTCGCCCTTCATTAAATTCAATCGTGCAATTTTCCCACAAATTGGGCGGTTTTGACAAATCTTGAGGCCGTCTGAATAAGCCCACAGTTTTTTCCAGACGGCATGAAACCGTTTCTGAAAAAATGTTGTTTATGAATAAAACCATAGCTTCAGGCCGTCTGAAAAATGAAAATTTTTTCTGCTTTAAGGTCTTGCATTCAAAAGCTTTTTGCCGTTTAATGCAAACCTTGCTGAATCAAGGGCAAAGGACACATGCCGGCCGCCCCCACAGTTTCCCTTTTGTAAGTGGCATCTGCCACCGCTGCAATATTTTTACCCCCCGAACAAAAGGTCTGAAACCATGAAAAAATCTTTGATGGCGGCGGCAATCTTGAGCCTCGTCTTGACTGCGTGTAGCGGTGGAAAAGAAACCGCCGCAGAATCTTCCGCATCTCAAACTCAAACTTCTTCCTCTCAAACGGATAAACTCAATATCTACAACTGGTCGGATTATGTCGATCCTGCCACGCTGTCTGCGTTTGAAAAAAATACGAATATCAACGTCCGCTACGATTACTACGACAGCAACGAAGCGCTGGAAGCCAAGCTGCTGACCGGCAAGTCGGGTTATGACCTGGTTGCGCCGTCTATTGCCAATGTTGGCCGTCAGATTAAAGCCGGCGCGTATCAAAAAATCGACAAATCGCAAATTCCCGATTACGCCAATATCGATCCCGATTTGTTGAAAATGATGGAAACCGTCGATCCGGGCAACGAATATGCCGTCCCTTATTTTTGGGGCATCAATACGCTGGCGATTAACAAGCAGCAGGTTCAAAAGGCTTTGGGTACGGACAAGCTGCCTGAAAACGAATGGGATTTGGTGTTCAATCCTGAATACACCCAAAAACTGAAATCCTGCGGCATCAGTTATTTCGACAGCGCCATTGAGCAGATTCCTTTGGCTTTGCATTATTTGGGCAAAGATCCGAACAGCGAAAACCCTGACGACATCAAAGCAGCTGTCGATATGATGAAAAAGTGCGCCCCGACATCAAACGCTTTACCTCGTCCGGCTATATCGACGATATGGCTGCCGGTAATCTTTGCGTATCGGTAGGCTACGGCGGCGACCTCAATATTGCCAAAACCCGTGCCAAAGAAGCCGGAAACGGCGTCGAAGTCGAAGTGTTGGCGCCGAAAAGCGGCGTCGGTATTTGGGTGGATTCGCTCATGATTCCGAGTGATGCGCAAAATGTGGCCAATGCACACAAATACATCAATCACACGCTCAATCCGGAAACAGCGGCCAAAAACGGCAACTATGTGACTTATGCTCCGGCCAGTCGTCCGGCGCGTGATTTGATGGATGAAAAATACACCTCTGACGAATCGATTTTCCCAAGTAAAGAATTGATGGAAAAAAGTTTCATCGTCTCCCCTAAGTCAACCGATGCGAGCAAACTCAGCGTTCGCCTGTGGCAGGCTTTGAAAGCAGGGCGATAATCAAAATTGAAATTTGAATACTCAGGCCGTCTGAAACAGTTTTTCAGACGGCCTGAGTGTTATAATTGTCAACACTTTTCAAATATCCTATAAGGAGAAACAGCGTTATGAACAATTCAGTCATCACCGTCATCGGTAAAGACCGTGTGGGCATTGTGTACGACGTTTCCAAAATTTTAGCGGAAAAACAAATCAATATTCTCAACATCAGCCAACAGCTGATGGACGATTTTTTTACCATGATTATTTTGGTGGATACTTCAAAATGCACCAAATCGCGTCAAGAAATTTTGGATTTGTTTGCGGAAGAGAGCAAAAAACTCGCGCTTGATATCCGTATGCAAAACGAAGAAATTTTCCAAGCCATGCACCGTATTTAAGTCGGAGGGAGAGCCATGAGTATTCAATCCGGCGAGATTTTAGAAACCGTCAAAATGGTGGCCGACCAGAATTTTGACGTGCGCACCATTACCATCGGCATTGATTTGCACGACTGTATCAGCAGCGATATCAATGTGTTGAACCAAAATATTTACAATAAAATCACCACTGTCGGCAAAGACTTGGTGGCGACGGCAAAATATCTGTCTGCCAAATACGGCGTACCGATTGTGAATCAGCGTATTTCCGTCACGCCGATTGCCCAAATCGCGGCGGCAACCAAAGCCGATTCCTATGTCAGCGTGGCGCAGACTTTGGATAAGGCTGCCAAAGCCATCGGCGTGTCCTTTATCGGAGGCTTTTCTGCGCTGGTGCAAAAAGGCATGTCGCCTTCGGACGAAGTGCTGATTCGTTCCATTCCCGAAGCGATGAAGACTACCGATATCGTGTGCAGCTCCATCAATATCGGCAGCACGCGCGCCGGTATCAATATGGATGCGGTCAAGCTGGCAGGCGAAACCATCAAACGCACGGCCGAAATCACGCCCGAAGGTTTCGGCTGCGCCAAAATCGTTGTGTTCTGTAATGCAGTGGAAGACAATCCGTTTATGGCGGGCGCATTTCATGGTTCGGGCGAAGCGGATGCCGTTATCAATGTCGGCGTGTCCGGCCCGGGTGTCGTAAAAGCCGCGTTGGAAAATTCAGATGCAACGACATTGACCGAAGTTGCGGAAGTAGTGAAGAAAACGGCTTTCAAAATTACCCGAGTGGGCGAACTCATCGGCCGCGAAGCCTCAAAAATGCTGAATATCCCGTTTGGTATTCTCGACTTGTCATTGGCACCAACCCCTGCCGTTGGCGATTCGGTGGCACGCATTCTTGAAGAAATGGGTTTGAGCGTCTGCGGTACGCACGGCACGACAGCAGCTTTGGCATTGCTGAACGATGCCGTGAAAAAGGCGGCATGATGGCTTCCAGTGCGGTCGGCGGTTTGAGTGGCGCATTTATCCCTGTTTCGGAAGACGAGGGCATGATTGCGGCTGCCGAAGCCGGTGTGCTGACACTGGACAAACTTGAAGCCATGACCGCCGTCTGCTCCGTTGGTTTGGACATGATTGCCGTCCCCGGCGATACACCTGCTCATACCATTTCCGGCATCATCGCCGACGAAGCCGCTATTGGTATGATCAACAGCAAAACCACCGCTGTGCGCATTATTCCGGTAACCGGCAAAACCGTCGGCGACAGCGTCGAGTTCGGCGGCCTGTTGGGCTACGCGCCTGTAATGCCGGTTAAAGAAGGTTCGTGCGAAGTATTCGTCAATCGAGGCGGTAGAATCCCAGCTCCGGTTCAATCGATGAAAAACTGATTGGATTGACGAATATAAAAGGCCGTCTGAAATTGATTTTCATACGGCTTTTTATGTTTGCAGGTTGATTATTTGAACATATTTTTAATAATGCCCATCACGCTGCGGGAAATGGCGTTGGTTACTTGGCGGTTGATTTGGCTGCCGATGGCGTCGGCAACGTTGTAGCCCAAACCTTGGCCGGATTTTTTACGTCCGCCGCTCAAGCCGCCGATTAGTCCGCCGAGGATGCCGGGATCGGCATTGGCAGCTTCTTTTTCTGCAGCTTTTTGCGCTTTTTCCTGCTCTTTGGCGGCATTTGCGGCTTCTTTTTCAGCGGCTGCTTGGCTGTCTGCTTCGGCCAATGCTTCAAAAGCGGAGTAGTTGTCCACCATGTCTTTGTAGGTTGGATACAAATCGTCGTTTTGGAACAAGCGGTTGCGCTCTTCGGCGGCAAGCGGGGTCAGGGCGGATTGCGGCGGCAGGATGAGGGCACGTTCTACCGGCTCGGGCATACCTTTTTCATCAAGGAAGGAAACGAGGGCTTCGCCGACGCCAAGTTCGGCAATCGCTTCGGCAACTTTGATATTTGGATTGCTGCGGAATGTTTCGGCAGCGGCTTTGACTGCTTTTTGGTCGCGCGGTGTGAAGGCGCGCAGGGCGTGTTGCACGCGGTTACCCAGTTGGCCGAGGATGGTATCGGGCAAGTCAAGCGGGTTTTGGGTGACGAAATATACGCCCACGCCTTTGGAACGTATCAGACGCACAACTTGTTCGATTTGTTCGACCAGTGCATTGGCGGCATTGTCGAACATTAAATGCGCTTCATCGAAGAACATCACGAATTTTGGTTTGTCCAAATCGCCGACTTCGGGCAGGGTTTCAAACAATTCTGCCAGCATCCACAGCAAAAATGCGCTGTACATACGCGGCGAGCGCATCAGTTTTTCGGAATTAAGGATGTTGATGATGCCTTTGCCGTTGTCGGTTTGCATCCAGTCTTGCAGGTTGAGGGAAGGTTCGCCGAAGAATTTTTCTGCGCCTTCGTTTTCCAAAGTCAGCAGTTGGCGTTGAATCGCGCCGATACTGGCGGCAGAAACGTTGCCGTATTGCGTACGGTATTCCGAAGCGTGGTCGGAAACGTGTTTCAACATGCTGCGCAGGTCTTTCAAGTCCAGAATGTGCCAGCCTCTGTCGTCGGCAACTTTGAACACGAGGTTGAGCAGGCCTTCCTGCGTGTCGTTCAGGTTCATCAGGCGGGCCAAAAGCATAGGGCCCATTTCGGAAACAGTCACGCGCACCGGAATACCGGTTTCGCCGTAAACATCCCAAAAGCGCACGGGGAAATTTTGCAGCCATTGCTCGCCCAAATCAAACTCGGCGATGCGTTCGCCCACTTTGCCGCTGTTGGCACCGGCTTGCGCGATGCCCGACAAATCGCCTTTGACATCGACTAAGAATACAGGGACGCCTTCGCTGCTGAAGGCTTCCGCCATGCGGCGCAGGGTAACGGTTTTACCCGTACCGGTCGCACCGGCGATCAAGCCGTGGCGGTTGGCCATTTTGCCTTGGATTTCGAGCGTTTTCCCGTCGGCACGCGCAATTTGAAATGTAGTCATGATTATTCCTTAGAATCCGTGATGTGAAACAATGTGTTGTCTTAAAAAACAAGCATTTTAACGTTTGCGGCGAGGGGATTCAACCAAGCAAAGTTTCAGACGGCCTTAAGTTTTGCAAAGGTTTTTTTGCAGTGATTGGACAAGGTTGAAATCTGCTATAATTCCATTTAATACGCAACCGTCTGACAAGGCGGTTGTTTTCTTTGTTTTTTGAATATTTTTTACGAAAGCGAAAGTCGGAATGACTGCACAACAAGCCCCTTTGGGCGAAAAAACCATGGCCGTGCTGATGGCGATGTTGGTCGCGCTGATGCCGTTTTCTGTCGATGCCTATCTGCCTGCGATTCCCGAAATGGCGAAGTCGCTGGGTTCGGACATCCACCGTATTGAGCAAAGCCTGAGCTTTTTTATGTTTGGCGTGGCGTTTGGCCAGGTGGTCGGCGGTTCGATTTCGGATATTAAAGGCCGCAAACCTGTCGCCTTAGTAGGCTTGAGTATTTACTTTGCCGCCGTTATCGGTTTGACGATGGTAAATAGTGTCGAGCAGCTGCTGAACTTGCGTGCCTTGCAGGCGTTTGGTGCGGGGATGACCGTGGTGATTTCCGGCGCGATGGTGCGCGATTATTATTCCGGACGCAAAGCCGCGCAGATGTTTGCCTTAATCGGCATCATTTTGATGATTGTGCCATTGATGGCGCCGATGATTGGTGCAGGCTTGCAGAATTTGGGCGGCTGGCGCATGATTTTCGGCTTTCTGGCCTGTTATTCGCTGCTGCTTTGGGGGTTGATGTGGTATTTCCTGCCCAAGCCGCTCCAAAAAGGCAAAATCAGCATGGACGTGTTCGGCGTGGTGGCCGGCAGGTTTAAACGCGTTTTGAGGACGCGCGCCGCAATGGGCTATTTGTTTTTCCAAGCTTTCAGTTTCGGTTCGATGTTTGCCTTTTTGACCGAATCGTCGTTTGTGTACCAACACCTGTATCATGTTTCACCAAACCAATATGCTTGGATATTTGCGCTCAATATCATTACCATGATGTCGTTTAACCGCATTACCGCATGGCGTTTGAAAACCGGTACGCATCCTCAAAACATCCTCAAATGGGGCATTATCGTCCAATTTGCCGCCAATCTGCTGATGACGGTTTTGGTGTTGTCGCTGTCTTTGCCGCCTTTGTGGGCTTTGGTGCTGTGCGTGATGTTCTCAGTCGGTACGCAAGGCTTGGTCGGTGCGAACACTCAGGCCTGCTTTATGAGCTATTTCAGCGCAGAGGGCGGCAGCGCAAATGCCGTTTTAGGCGTGTTCCAATCCCTTATCGGCGCATCGGTCGGCATGGCAACGACTTGGCTGCATAATGGTTCCGCCTTGGTGATGGCCGGTATGATGTTGAGCTCGACTATATGCGGTATCGTGCTGTTGTGGATTTGCTCGCATCAGGCTTGGATGGAAAACGATAAAAAAGAATATGTTTAACCTTCAGGCCGTCTGAAAAACGGTTTCAGACGGCCTCAACACTATATTGAAGAAATTAACCATGAGTACCAGCAAACAACGCCCCATCGGCGTATTCGATTCCGGCGTCGGCGGCTTGACCAACGTCCGCGCCCTGATGGAACGCCTGCCGATGGAAAACATCATCTATTTCGGTGATACCGCACGCGTTCCCTACGGCACCAAATCACGCGCCACTATAGAAACCTTCGCCATGCAGATTGTCGATTTCCTGCTGGAAAACGATGTCAAAGCACTCGTCATCGCGTGCAACACGATTGCCGCCGTTGCCGGACAAAAAATCCGTCAAAAAGCAGGCAATATGCCCGTATTGGACGTGATTTCCGCCGGTGCGGAAGCTGCTTTGCAAACCACCAAAAACAACCGAATCGGCATTATCGCAACCAACACTACCGTCAACAGCAATGCCTACGCGCGTGCCATCCATTCAAAAAACAACGACACGCTGGTGCGCACGCAAGCCGCGCCCCTGCTTGTGCCATTGGTGGAAGAGGGCTGGCTCGATCACGAAGTCACCCGCCTGACCGTACGCGAGTACCTGAAGCCACTCTTGGCGGACGACATCGACACGCTGGTGTTGGGTTGTACCCACTTCCCACTGCTCAAACCGCTTATCGGTCGCGAAGCGCAAAACGTCACCTTGGTCGATTCTGCCATCACTACCGCCGAAGCCACCGCCAAAGCCTTGGCGCAAGCAGGTTTGCTGAACACGGAAAACGACAATCCGGATTACCGCTTCTACGTCAGCGACATCCCACTGCGCTTCCGCACCATCGGCGAACGCTTCTTGGGTAGAAGTATGGAGCAGATTGAGATGGTAACGTTGGGTTGATGGGTAATATTAAAGGCCGTCTGAAAGGCAAAAACAAGGTTAAAGTCGGAGAAATCCATCACGAAGAAGACGCGATTCAAGAAATCGCCAAACTGGAAAAAGCCATGCAGCAGGCGGCTAGGATTTTGCAGTTTGAAGAAGCGGCGGTGTTGAGGGATAGGATTCGGGGGATTAAAGAAGGGTTGTTGTTTGGGGCGGAGTGAAATAGCTTAATTAAGCCTTATATAGTTTTTAGAAATATTTGTGAAGAAGGATATATTTAATGTCTATTAAAATAGAACGTTTTGAAAAATTTGATAACGATAATTTTATAGGTACAATATTTAGAGTTATTTTAAATGACTTATTAATTTACGAATCACCCTCGAAAAAAGCAGCAATAGAATTCAGTAATAGTATAAAGATGGGCAGCTTGTATGATGCTATCTACTCAGTTACTAAACGAGAGCTAGAAGCCATATACATAAAAAAATTAAAAGACAATGAAATTATACTTCAAAAGGAAAAGGAGAATTTAAAGAATCAAATAACTCAAAAAGAAAGCGATTACGAAAAATTACGTGAACAATTAGATAAGTTCAAACAATTACCTAGGCAATTAGATGAGTTAAAAAAAAATCGCGAACAATTAGATGAATTAAAAAAATATCAAGAATTTGTATCATCAAATTTTGATATTAATATCAAAAAGTAATTTTATTTTCGAATCATTTACAATTGAAGTTTCTGCGTTTTCCGGAATTAAAATTCAAAAATTATTATAGAGAACAATTGAGAAAAAAATATTCAGAATTCTTAACTGATGATGAATTAAATGAATTTAGAAAATTGTTAGAGTATTTCTCTAAAAAAAATCTTCATTCTAGTGCTGAACTAAGTAATCTAATAGCTCATGATAATAATTTGAAAAATAAATTCCCAAATTTGACGGGCTTAATTCAGATGCAAGATAGAACTAATACATGGACGTATAACGGTGGGATCCATCCAAAGATATACAAGTTTATATGTGAAGAGCTTAAATTGGAAAATAATAGAAGCCAAGCTATCCCAACTGGATTTCGGTCATATAATGATTTGGATAGCAAGCAGTAGCCTGCATTCCTACTAACCGCGTGCGTGGCTAGCAAGCCGTAGCCTGCATCTCTACCAACCGCGTGCGTGGCTGCGCCAAACACCCTACCTGTGGCGGTACAAACTTTAAAATCGAGGTGTAGGGTGTGTGCGGTATGCACGCACGCGTTTTTTGGTGTTCAAACCATTGTTTCAAACTTTCAGACAATTTCAAATGTTGTCTGAAAACTTTTAGAATAAAGGCCGTCTGAAATCCAGTTTTCAGACGGCCTTATTGTTTATATTGCTTTAAAATCTAACAGTCGAACTCGGCAATCACCGGTGCATGGTCGCTGGGGCGTTCTTGGGCGCGGGTTTCTAGGTCGACAGTGACGTCGGTAAGGGTGGCGGCGAGTTCGGGGCTGGTGAGGATGTGGTCGATGCGCAGGCCGAGTTTGCGTTGGAACATTGCGCCGCGGTAGTCGAACCATGTGTAGAACGCGCCTTCGGGGTGGATTTTGCGCAGGCTGTCGGTCAGGCCGAGGTCGAGCAGGTTTTTAAACCATTGTCTTTCGATGGAGGAACAATGGATTTTTTCGTGCCATTTTTCGGGGTCGTAGCAGTCGGCATCGGCAGGGCGATGTTGAAGTCGCCGAGCAGGACGAGTTTGGGGTGTGCGGCCATTTCGGCGCGGACGAACTCAGTCAATGCGGCAAACCATTGTTCTTTGTATTGGAATTTTGGGCTGTCCAGGGCTTCGCCGTTGACGCAATAGACGTTGATGATGCGCACGCCGTTGATGGTGGCGGCGATGACGCGGCGTTGCGGGTCGTCGGGGAGGGTGGGCAGGCCGCAATGTACGTCTTGCGGCTCGTGGCGGCTGATGATGGCGACGCCGTTGTAGGTTTTTTGGCCGCTCCAGACGCAATGCCAGCCCATCATTTGCAGGGCGGCGGCCGGGAATTTGTCTTGGTCGAGTTTGAGTTCTTGTAAGGCGAGGATGTCGGCTTGGTGGTCGGCCAGCCAGTTTTGTACTTGGGGCAGGCGGACGTTGAGGGAATTGACGTTCCAAGTGGCGATTTTCATGATGTTTCCGTGTGTGCTGTTGGGTGGGAAGGCGGCGGATGGCGCCTGTGGGCATGGGCGGTATTGTATAGCGGATTGGTTTATTTTTCGATATGGGTTGAAAGTGGCAGGCCGTCTGAAAGCTGATGTTTCAGACGGCCTTGTTGTTGTGATGTGGAATAATTTGTTTATTCGGCTTGGTCTTTGAGCGTGCGCAGGGTATTGAGGATGGTGGCGGCTTCTTCGGAGATGATGCGGTATTCGATGATGCGGTGGTAGCGCGTGAAATCGATGATGCCTTCGGTGCGCAGGCGTGCGAGGTGGTTGGCGATGCCGGTCGGGGAGGAGTCGAGCGCTTGTGCCAATTCGGTAATGCTGCGGTCGCCGTCAAGCAGCAGAAAAAGGATGGCCATGCGTTCGGGGTTGGCAATCAGTTTGAGAATGGTAGAGAGACGCTTGATTTCCATATTATTGTTCCTTTTGTCTGTTATATGAATGCTTGATTTGGGTTAAATTTGGATGATTGTAGTTTTTATTAAGATTAACCTTATAATTCAAACTCTTACCTTGCAGTGTACACGGTTTTGTAAAATTTGAGGGCATTGTTTTGTAATTTTTTTGTTTATTTTCGATATCTTGCTTCGGTTTCGAAAATAGATTGAAAAGAGACGAAAAGGCCGTCTGAAATGTTCCGTTACAGATGATTTTGCTGGCGGATGTTTCAGACGGCCTTTGATTTGGCTTTAATTTGTTTTTTCTTTTATGTTTGTTTGGAATCAGTCGATTGATTGTTTTTAAACAAACAACTAGGTTTTATGACTCTATGCTTAGGACAACACGCCAAGGGCTTGTCAGACGCTTGGACGTGTTGTCGAAATGCGACTACTTTTTCTTCCAACCTGCGGTCATGGCGAAGGTAATGGGGTCGTAGTATTTCGGTAGCTTGGACGGAATGCCGACATCGTTACGGTACACGACGCGATAGCGGTCGGCGAACCAGTTTGGAACGATGGTGTATTGGTGGCGGATCAATCGGTCGAGCGCGCGCGAGGTGGTTTGCAGCTCTTTGCGGTTGGTAAAGCTGTTGAAATGGGTCAGCAGTTTTTCAACTGCAGGATGACAGACGCCGGATAGGTTGCGGCTGCCTTCGGTTTTGGCGGCGGCGCAGCTGAAGTAGTCGTATTGCTCGTTGCCGGGGCTTTCGCTGTTGCCGTAGTAGCCGGTGGTCACGTCAAAATCGAAGTCGTTCATGCGTTTTTGGTACACGGCGGAATCGGCGGTGCGCACATTCATGGTAATGCCGATTTTGGCGAGGTCGCGCTGCCATTTGGCGGTAATGCGTTCGTAGTTTTTGCTTGGGGCGAGGAATTCAAAGGTCAGCGGTTTGCCTTGTTTGTCGACTGCTTTGCCGTTTTTGTATTGATAGCCGCCTTTTTCAAGCAGGGCACGTGCTTTGAGCAGGTTCGGACGCACGCCCAGTTTGGGGTCGGTAACCGGCGGCATAGGGACGTCTTGATCCAATACGCCGTCGGGCAGCTTGGTGCCCAATGATTTGAGCAATGCGGTTTCCGCGCTGTCAGGTTTGCCGGTTGCGGCCATGGTGCTGTTGGTGAAGAAGCTGTCGGTGCGGCGGTATGCGCCGTAGAAGATGCGGCTGTTGACGCTTTCGTAGTCGAAGCTTTCAATCAAGGCGCGGCGGACGTAAATATTGTCCAAGGGCTTGTGGCGCATATTGATGACGAAGCCTTGCATGCCGGCTGTGCTGTTTTGTACCCATTCGTGTTTGGATAGATTGCGTTTTTTGAGGACTTCGTCGGAGTAGGCGCGCGCCCAGTTGCGGGCGACGTTTTCTTGTACGAAGTCATATTGGCCGCCTTTCAGCCCTTCGATGCGGACAACTTCGTCTTTGACGTATTTGATGCGGATGTGGTCGTAGTTGTAGCGGCCTTTGCGCACGGGCAGATTTTGCGCCCAGTAGTTTTTGTCGCGGACAAACTCGCTGATGCGGCCATTTTCGGCTTTGGCAAAACGGTAGGGGCCGGAACCGATCGGCAGGCTGTTGGGAGCGGCGGCCAGGCCTTTTGGATAGCTTTTATGCGAGAAGACGGGCAGGCTGCCGAGAATCATGTGCAATTCTGAGTTGCGCTGCTTGAAGCGGAACACGACGGTGCGGTCGTTGGGCGTTTCCACTTTGGCTACGTCGCTCCAGTAGAAGTGGTACATGGGGGCGGCGGCTTTGTCTTTGGTCAGGATGTTAAATGAAGCGGCAACGTCTTTGGCCAAAACGGGGTCGCCGTTGTGGAATTTGGCTTTGGGGTTGATTTTGAAGGTAACGGAAAGGCCGTCCGGAGCCAGGGCGATGTCTTCGGCAATCAGGCCGTAAACGGCGTACGGTTCGTCCATGCTTTGCTCGGTCAGGGTGTCGAGTGTCAGCATGCTGATGCCGTATTCGTGGTTGCCTTTGAGGGTAAAGGGGTTGAGCGTGTCAAAAGCACCGAGGAACGGCGTGGTAAATGTACCGCCTTTGGGGGCGTTGGGATTGACGTATTCGAAGGCGGTGAAGTTGGCCGGATATTTCGGTGGTTGGCCAAGGCCTACGCCGTGAGCGGCAAAGGCGGCAGATGGAATCAAACCGAGCAGAGAGAGTAGGGCTGGTGTTTTCATCTATTTTTCCTTGTAGGTCGAATGTAATATTCAGTAGTGTGCCGATTATAGCAAAGGCCGTCTGAAACTTGATATTTTTGGTTTCAGACGGCATCAGGTTTAAGAGGATTGTTTTTTCGTATGGGCGCCGAACTCGGCAAGCGTCATGTTTAAGGTTTCCAAGCAGGGCTGCATGATGTGGTCAACTGTTTGATTAACCTTATCTTTATTAAGCGTTTGCGGACGGTAGACGAAGAGTTTGAACAGTTCCGCCAAGTCGATGGACTCCGCCCCCATTTTCAAGACCCAGCCCTGACGGCCGGAATAGACATAGCCGTGTCGCGCCAGTATTTCTAAAAGCTCGCCCAATTCATCAAAGCCCATATTGATATGCCGTCTGAACTCCTGCACCGGCAATGCCTTGCCGTTTTGTTGGGCAGAATCGAGCAGCAGCAGGATTTTCAATACATCGTCAAAGCGGCCGCGCACATCCAGACTGCGGCGGAACGCTTCGCCGCGCCAGTAGGAAAGGGACGAGGTCAAAACCGCGCCACCCAATACCAGCGTCCATAATAGGTTGAGCCACAACAGGAAAAACGGTACCGCGGCAAATGCGCCGTAAATCGATTTGTAGCCGTCAAAGTTGCCCATGTACCAAGTGAACAAAAAGCGTGCCGTTTCCAAGCAAAACGCCGTTACGGCCGCGCCGATCAAAGCATGGCTGGCAGGCACGAAACGGTTGGGCACAAAGCGGTATAAGCCCCACAGCAGTACCGTAATAAATGAAACCGCGGTTATGACCCTCAGCCATTCCGAGCCACCCACTACTTGCACCTGACCGATTATGACCGATAGGCCCACGCCCAAAGACAAAGGCCCAAACGTCAGCAACGCCCAATACACCAAACTGCATCATCCAAGGCCGTTGCGAATTAACGCGCCAAATCCGGTTGAACGCATTGTCTATCGTCCGAATCAGCATCAGCGAGGTTACGACCAACATCACACTGCCGATCGCCGTCAGCTTGGTAGCCTTATCGCGGAACGCATTGATGTAGTCAAACACCATGTCCGCGCCCTGCGGAACGATGGTGCGGTTTATAAAAGAGATAAATTCCCCCGACCATTGGTCGAAAACGGGGAAGGCCGAAGCGATGACGACCATCACCGTCAACACGGGCACCAAAGCCAAAAGCGTCGTAAACGTCATGCTTGCCGCCACCTGCGGCACGCGCTCTTCATCAAAACGGCGCACGACAAACCAAGCGAACGCCACGCCTTTACTCTTTAAAAAACCTTGCCACCATTGCGAAAACGGCATAACCTTTTCCCACTTTTAAATTGAAATTTTTTCTTTTCAGACGGCCCGAGTATTTAAAAGGCCGTCTGAAACCTGACAGCATTGTAACGGAAACCCCAAATGAACCCAAATCCCCTGAAAATCCTCGTCCTCTTTTATTCCCAAAACGGCAGCACGCGCAACCTCGCCCGCCAAATCGCACGCGGTATCGAAAGCGTGGACGGATGTGAAGCCGTGTTGCGTACCGTGCCCAAAGTTTCCACCGTTTGCGAAGCCGTTGAAAAAGCGGTTCCCGATGAAGGCGCGCCATACGCGACTGCCGACGACCTCAAAAACTGCGCCGGCCTTGCGCTCGGCAGCCCGACACGTTTCGGCAATATGGCCGCCGCGATGAAATACTTTATCGACGGCACCATTCCCCTTTGGCTTGGCGCAGAACTCGTCGGCAAACCTGCCACCGTATTCACCAGCACATCTTCTCTGCACGGCGGCCAAGAAAGCACCCTGCTGACCATGATGCTGCCCCTGCTGCACCACGGCATGGTCATCAGCGGCATCCCATATACCGAGTCCGCGCTCAGCAATACCCAAAGCGGCGGCACGCCTTACGGCGCAAGCCATGTTTCCGGCCACGACAGCAAGCCGTCATTGACTGCCGAAGAAACGATATTGCCTTTGCGCAAGGTAAACGTTTGGCAGAATTGGCACGAAAATTGGCAGACTGATTACCTTGTAATAAAAAGATTAAGGCCGTCTGAAAACCTGATGATATGGGTTTCAGACGGCCTTTTTAGTTAATTGGTACTAGATTGAAAATAAATATTTTGAATTAAACGAACTACTTAGGAAATAGTGATTAGAACATAGTTTCATCGGACTACATCTTTTTGATAGAATCTGCGACCAAATTGTAAAGATAAGCTAATTGGAGAGGCTATGTCACTACCTGTATTTCCCTATGGCAAATTAAGCTTTGCCGTCAGTCTGGCGCTGTGTTCGGCGTATTCTTTCGCAACCGAAGTAGAAAATACCCAGCCGCAAGAACGTGTCGATTTACCGACAGTTACCGTCCAAGGTGTCGGAAAACAGACTACTTCCAACTACACTATTCCCACTTCCTCCGCTGCGACAGGTATCCGCCTGACCCAGCGAGAAACGCCGCAGTCCCTGTCTGTCGTAACGGCAAAACAAATCGAAGACCAAGGCTTGGACAGCCTGCAGGACGTATTGAAACAAACACCGGGCGTGTTCCACAGCAAAATGGGTAACAACGTATCCGGCCACAGCCAATTTATTTCACGCAGTCAGGCCGTTGACAGCATTTCCGTGGACGGTGCGCCCAAATTCCTTTACGACTACAAAGCCATCCGCCGCGGCACCAACAATCTGGACAGCGCATTGTATGACCAAGTCGTCGTCGTGCGCGGCGCAAGCGGTTTGTCCAACGGCGGTATGGGCGAGCCGGGCGGTACGGTTGCTTTGGAACGTAAAAAACCGACTGCCAAGCCTGCCATCAGCGTGGAAGCCGGTGTCGGTTCGTGGAACCACTACCGCTTCGTCCTTGATGCCAACCAGCCTTTGAATGCAGACAATACCTTGCGCGGCCGCGCTATTTTGGTCAGCGACCACGGCGGCGATTACCTGCCGAACACTTCGCGCCATAATCACACTTTCTACGGTACTTTGTCTTACGATATCACGCCGCAAACCCAATGGCGCCTTGGTACGGAAATACACCGTTTCCGCAATACCGGCAGCTCTCCTTTCAGTTATCTGACCGTGGCAGGAAACCGCAAAGACGGATTCAAGCCGTTTGAATCTTCACCGCGCAACAATTCATCTGCACGCTGGGCATACGGCAAAGACAACAGCGCCGAAGTATTCACTTCCCTCAGCCATGAGTTTGCCAACGGCTGGAGGCTGACGGGCGATTACAGCTATCTGACAGGTAAAAGCGACATCCTTTCAGGTATCGCCGGTGCATTCGTAATCAAACCCGACTACTCTGCGCTTTTCACTTCAGATCGCGACCGCAGCAAATACCGCGACCAAGATTTTTCCCTGATTTTGGACGGTGATTATCCGGCGCTGGGCCGTTCGCATGAATTTAATGCAGGCATCAGCTATCAGGGCAACCGAGAAAACCTGTCTTTCTATCAGGAAGGCGAATCGATTATTCCTGATTTGCGCCAATTTGACGGCAATGTTGCGCAGCCCGATATGCCGTATTTGCGCGACGGTTTTACCGATATGAAAAACCTGTCGGTTTACGGCTCGACCCGTTTCAAACTGACCGACAAGCTTGCCTTTATCGGCGGCGGACGTTTTGTAGATTGGCGGTACCGTTACAGCACTGACCGTAACAAATTCGCTTACAGCAGCCACAAACAAAAAGTTTTCATTCCTTATTTGGGTGTAACTTATGATCTAGACGACAACCTGACTGCCTACGCGTCCTACACCACCATCTTCCGCCCACAAGTGCGCAACCTGACCAAAGACGGCGTGGCGCTCGAACCGCAACGCGGCAAACCTACGAGACCGGTTTGAAAGCCTCATGGTTTGACGGTCGTCTGAATGCTTCCGCGTCCGTCTTTATGAACAAACGCGATCATGTGGGTGTTAAAGCAGGAGAATTTCCGAACGGCGAAGAATACTTCCGCGCGGTCAATAAAACTACGACCAAAGGCGGCGAGCTTGCCATTGGCGGACGCTTGAACGACAGATGGTTGCTTAATGCTTCTTATGCACATTCCAAAATCAAAGACAGCGAAGGCAACCAATTGCATGCGTCTTATCCTGTTCATTTGTTCAAGCTCTTCACTGCGTATGACATAACCGACCGTTTGAACTTAGGTGCCAACGTCAACTGGCAAAGCCTCACTCATACGCTGGATGATGGATATCCCGAAAATATCAATCCGGCTGCCGCTGCCGCACTGACCCAACGCCCATACGCTACGCTGGACTTGACCGCGCATTACAAAATCGGCAAATCCACCCGCATCAGTTTGGACTTTGAAAACGTGTTCAACAAACGCTACCGCCCCATGCCGGATATTCACGTTTACGGCACGCCGCGTAGTTTGACTGCAACGATTAAACATACGTTTTAATTGAAAAGAAAAGTAGGACAGGCCGTCTGAAAACCTAAATTATCGGGTTTTCAGACGGCCTGAATTTTTTTCTCATATTGTTTTGATGTCAAACCTGACTAAAATTTGCTCGGTATCTTGAGCAAAGAAATCAAAATGACAGACGCAAAAAAGACCGGAACATATCCGGTCTTTTTAATGATTTCGCACTTACGCTTGGTAACCTTTCGCTTCGGCAAGCAGGGCCAGCAATTCTTCAGTCGTATCCCAACCGATGCAGGCATCCGTAATACTTTGACCGTAAACTTCAGGCTTGTCTTGACGGCCTTCAACCAAGTGGCTTTCCACCATCACGCCCATGATGTTTTCTTCACCGGCTTTCAGCTGCGCCGCAACATCGCGCGCCACATCCATTTGTTTTCGGAAGTCTTTACGGCTGTTGGCATGGCTGCAGTCCACCATCAGTTTGCTGCTTACACCGGCTTTTTGAAGCTGCGCAACCGCGTCTTTAACGTGCTCCGCGCTGTAATTAGGTTCTTTACCGCCACGCAAAATCGCATGGCAGTCAGGGTTGCCGCTGGTGTGGACAATCGCGGAATGACCGGCTTTGGTTACAGACAAGAAGTGGTGCGGATGGTTGGCGGCGCCGATGGCATCGATGGCGATTTTCAGATTGCCGTCCGTACCGTTTTTAAAACCGACAGGCAGGAGAGGCCGCTGGCCAATTCGCGGTGTACCTGGCTTTCAGTCGTACGCGCACCAATCGCGCCCCAAGAAATCAGGTCGGCGTAGTATTGCGGCGTAATCATGTCCAAGAATTCAGTCGAAGCAGGCATGCCCATTTCGTTCAAAGTCAGCAACAACTGACGCGCTTGGCGCAGGCCGTAGTTGATGTCAAACGTACCGTCCAAGTGCGGATCGTTAATCAAGCCTTTCCAGCCAACGGTTGTACGCGGTTTTTCAAAATACACGCGCATCACAATCAGCAGCTCTTTCTCATATTTTTTGCGCAAGGGCAGCAATTTTTGCGCATATTCAACCGCCGCCTTAGTATCGTGAATCGAGCATGGGCCAATGATGACCAGCAAACGGTTGTCACGACCGTGAACCAAATCCGAAATCTCATGACGTGTTTTATAAACCAAATTGGCAACCTGAGGCGTAACAGGCAGCTCATACAAATGTGCGATTGGAGGAAGTAACTCTTTGACTTCTTTAATCTTAATATCGTCGGTAGGGTGGTGCTGGGACATGATGGACTCTCTTGTTTATTTTTGATACAGGTTACAGGTTTTAGCAGAATTAAACAAGGCTTGATTTTTTGTTTTAGCAATTTTATTCTAAAATTTCTTTATTTTAATTATTTTATGGAATTTAAAATCAGTTTATTTATAAAAATTAATATTTAATTCCATTAAAAATTTCATTTATATAATAAAGGGCTTTGAGCTTTTATCAAAATACAGGCCGTCTGAAAATGTTCAGACGGCCTGAAGTTTTACATAGACCCAAAAATTGAGAAGCGTGGAGGCTATCGGTATTGTTCCAGCAAAGGCGAAGAAAAAGGAGTCCAATAAACGCCTTTCAGGCCGCTTTTCACCAATTTATCATTCAGCCAAGTGTTACAAGTATTGAATAAATGATAGCGCCCTTTGGCTTCGTAAAAAGCATCGTTAGATTGATGATGAACTCCTTTTAGCAAGATGGGTTGCCCATTTTCTTGTTGAAAACCGGCCAAGAGCGATTTGGTTAAATTCCTGTATTGCTCAGGCGTGACCATAAATTTGACGACGTGGCTATTTTCTCGTGGTTCAAAAGGATAATAAGTAACATGAATCAGCGTACGGTTCAGCCCACTTAATGCCCCTAAGGCATTGGAGAACGTCAAATCTTTCCACTCAGGCGTGTATAAATAAAAATTGCGTTCCCCCCAGCCTAAACCGATATGCGTTATTTGAGGATCAGCAGAGAGCGTGTCTTTTGGATTGACGACATCCGTCCAATCAAAAATATCATTCTTTAGCGGCATGACTACATCAGTATGCACGCCGTTACTGACTAAAAATAAAGTAATTTCCCCTTTGGGCTGATCTTCATTAAGCGGCAATGAAGCCATCATCCAAGCAGATAAAAAATACAATAGGGCAAAAATAGGGATGATCAGCGCTATTTTGCCGATTTTTTTGAGGATGTGGAAAAAGGAGCGCATTCGTTTTTTAAAGGCGATTAAGTTTGAAGGTGAGTATTTTCTATTAAATTTGTACTTTTTTCATTAGAAATGAGAAGGTGGTATAGTTATTAAAAAACAGTTAGCTTTGGAAGCTGATTCACGCAAATTTCTTAAAAATTTAATCGTAGAGAGTTTTAAAGTTTGTTGGTAAGGGGATTGAAATCAACTGGATTTATTACCTTTCAGACGGCCTTTTTTCCATTTATCCCATGTGCTTTACCATCGGCATAATCCAAGTTAATATGTCAAATTCATTGTCATTCTAAAATTGTCTCGTCATGACCGTCCGCCAATCCTACCACCTTACCTTCGCCCGTTTCTCTCCCTCACTTTCCGTCCGCTCCTTCAGCGCATCCGAAGCAGTCAATGCCGCTTACCATGTCGAAATTACCGCCACCTCAACCGATTCCTCGCTGCCGCTGTCTTCCTACCTCAATCAGCGCGCAGCGTTTGAGATTCGTCCGCAGGAAGGCTTACTGTCGGAAGTGGTCGGTGCATTCGGGTCTGCTTCAGACGACCCTCCGGCGAAGCAATGGCAGGGCATTATCACCTCATGCGAGAAGTTGTCGGTTTCCCAAGGATGAAACCGTTTACCGCTTTGTTTTAAAGCCGCGCTTCGCGGCTTTAAAACATTTCCAAACCTCCCGGCTGTTCCAACACCAAACCGTCCCCGACATCGTTGCCGCCGTCTTCAAACACCACGGCTTCTCCGGTGTCGACTACCGTTTCCAAAAGAGCCGCAGTTACAGCGTACGCGAGTATGTCACCCAGTATCTCGAAAGCGACTTCGACTTTATCAACCGTCTGTGTGAAGAAGAGGGTATCTGGTATGCCTTCGAACAGCATGAACAACATGGCGACGTAGTCGTCTTCGGCGACAGTCCCGAACACTATTGGCGCAGCCAAGGTTTACCCGTTTCCTACCGCCCCCATGCAGGATTGGAGAGTGTCGGTACCGAAGCACTCTTCAACTTAAGCATCCGCCACAACCCCATCGTCGAAGGCATACGCACGGCCGACTATAACTACCGCAGTGCCGATACCGACCTCTTTGCCGAAACCGACAACAAACAGTCCGAGGAATCTGCCGACAATACCGTTTTATTGGGCAGACAACAGCACTGGGGCCTTCATCCCAAAACAACCGACGAAGCCCAAGTTCAGACGACCCTGTTGAATGAAGCCAACCTCTGCCGTCAAACCGTCGCTGCCGGCAGTGGCAACGTCGTCTCCATGACGCCGATGAAGGTGTTTCAAACCGATGTCTCCTTTCCCGAAGCACCCAACGGCTGGCTGGTACTTTCCATGGAACACAGCGGCAGCCGCGATAGCGCCTACAGCCATACCTTTACCGCCATACCCGCCCAATTCGCCTACCGTCCCGAACGCACCACACCGCGTCCGCATATCGACGGTACCTTACCGGCACGGGTGACTGCGGCGGAAAACTGCACCTACGCCTATATCGACGATATGGGCCGCTACCGCGTCAAGTTACCATTTGATCTGGACGAATGGAGTCCGGGCGGGGAAGCCGTCCCGTCCGACTGGCCAAACCCTATGCAGGTCCCGAATACGGCATTCACTTCCCCTTACACGAAGGCACCGAAGTGATGCTCTCCTTCGTCCAGGGTAATCCCGACCGTCCGTATATCTCCGGCGTCATGCACGACAGCGCCCATACCGACCACATTCCTGCCGATTGGAACACAAGAAACGTCATCCGCACCTGGGCGAACAACAAACTGCGGATGGAAGACCAAAAAGGTCAGGAACATATTAAGTTGAGTACTGACTATCAGAAGTCACAACTTAATTTGGGCCATATCGTCGACTCAAATCGAGAAAAACGTGGTAAGAACGGTGAGGGCTTCGAACTCAGAACCGATGGCTGGGGCGCCGTACGGGCAGGTAAGGGCATACTCGTCAGCGCACAAAACCAGGATGCCAACGGCAAAGTGTTGGATATGGACGATGCCATCGCCCAACTCGAACAAGCACTCTCCCTGGCCAAAAGCCTGAACAAAGCCGCCCAAACCGCCAACAACCACAATACCGATGAAGAAACCCAAAGAGGCCGTCTGAAAGACGCCCTTAAAGACCTGAAAGAAGCCGGTTTGATCCAAACCGCACCTGCCGGTATTGCCACCGCAACCGAGCAAGCCAACTACACACCGCCAATGAAAACATCCACCTGATCAGCGGCAACCATACCGACATTACCGCCGGCCAAAGCCTGACCGCCCATGCGGCAGAGAGCCTCAACCTGTTTGCGCAAAGCAGCGGCATCAAGATGCAGGCAAACCGGGGTAAAGTAGAAGTACAGGCACAGAATGACGAGTTGCAGCTGAACGCCTTAAAAGACGCCACTCTGACCAGCAGTGCGGGGAAAATCACCATAGCGGCGAAGGAAGAGATACTGATTACCTGCAAGGGGGCGTATATCAAGTTGAGCAACGGGGAGGTCGAGATCGGGAGTCCGAAGGTAGTGCGGGTGAGGGCACCGTTGGTGGTGAATGGGCCGCAGAGCTTGAGCCACATGTTTAATAATATGCCTAAATCCAAATTTGATCAGGAAGTAATCGTTACCACTCCAAATGGAAGCCCGATTGCAAACCGCCGATTTGTTTTAACACGTGCTGACGGTACCAAAATACGGGGGACTACGGATGCAAATGGCAGTACCGGTATTCAGCGCAATGATTCTACTATGGAAAAATTTACCTTGACTCTTTTGCCTAAGGACAAGAAGAAATGAGTGAACCAAATATTAAATTAAATCCGACATTGGATAAAAACGGCAATCCAACTGCGCAAGTGAGGATGACATCTACGGAAGATCAGCAAAAATGTCAGATGGAGATTGCCCGCTATATGCCGATTATGCTTCTCCCCGGCATTATGGGATCCAATCTGCAATATCGAAACGGTTGGGTAAAGCCCAGTAAAAAATCTGAATCGGGAGAACCAGCAAAAGACGTTGAAAACGGAGAGGGGAATCAGGACAAGGACTGGGAGGAACTCAAGACGAAGAAAGTAGAAAAGTCATGGATGCCGCCAAACGGTATAATGAAAGGAATAGGTGCAGCGTTTAAGGATGGACTGTTTCGTAGGGTAAAAGCACGTCATCGTGAAATTCATCAAGAATTGACTGCCGTCGATTGGCGAGGGCCGATAACACATGTTCCTAAAAATCCTATAATAATCAATACAAAACGATTGAAAGATAAGATTTTAAAGGCCGGTGAGCAGCGACACAATCTAAAAATGGCACAACTGCAAAAAAGTCACTCTTCTGATTCTTGGAAAATTAGCAATGAGCAAAATAAATATGAAGAATGGAAAGAGAGATGGGAAAATGGGGAACCTCATCAAAACGAGTTGACAGAAGAAGAATTGCGTTTTCGAGGCTGGGGAACGGTTCATGCCGATTCTTACCAAAAGTTCACGGTTTTCTTAGAAAATAATCTGAATAATTTAGCCCAAGATATTCGAGATAGTGCTAAAACCAGCAATGGAAATCAAAATGGAGCGCATTGCTTGAGTGATAGTGATTATGAAAATTTTGTTACTCAGAAAAAAGATACGCAGCCTTGGAAAGCCGTATTGGCAAGGATAGATCGATATATCATCAATCGCGACAAAGAGCAGCCAAAATTGGAAAAGCCTTTGTCTGAACAAGAGTCTAGCGTTGAAGCGCAGAAAATATTGGCGGAATGGCTAAAAAAAGTAGTGAATTATCAGTTTCCTGTCTATATATGTGGCTACAACTGGTTGCGTGATAATGCCGAGTCGGGGACTGGGTATGATCCTAATTCTCTAGAATTTTTGGAGTCAGAAAAAGAGGATGGTACTAATTTCCCCTTTGGTCGCAGTGATTTGAATAGCCGTATTCAGCGTGCATTGGAAGAATGCAATAGTGAGCAATTTTTGATTCTTACCCATTCTATGGGCGGTTTGGTAACGCGTGCATATGCAAAAAAGGCAACCAGTGATGATCCAGCTGGTATTAAAAACGCTGATAAAATCTGCGGTATTTTTCATAATGTTATGCCTGCTACGGGCTCACCTGCTTTTTATAAACGGTTAAGGGCAGGATTTAGCAATGAACCGCCACCACGTCATCTTTATGAATATTTCATGCCGACTTTATGGTTAAGTGCATTGCAAGATGCAGGTTTTGCAGGAGTGATGGGTTTTACTTCGCGCGCAACTTCCCCTATTTTGCTCAATTCGCCTGGTGCCATGCAACTGACCCCTTGGCCAAACTATACTCCACGCCGCTTTAGTGGAGATAATGTAAGTGATCCCAATGCTTGGCTTCATGTGGCAGATGATAAGGGTAAAAATATACGCTTCAGTTTCAATACTGAGGAGCTTTATCAAAATTATGATAAATGGTTTGGTTTGTGGCCGACCAAGCCCAAAAATCTTAATAATGGACAACAAGAAGAGCAAATAGACCGCATCAATTTTAATCCGAATGGTACAAAGACCATCTTTCAAAAAGTTAGGACAGATGCGCAGATTTTTAATGATAATTTTGGTGTGGTAAAGGTGTTTCAAAGAGGACATGCTACTTATTATTTAACTGATGATAATAAAACCCGAATCAGTTTTTGTGACAGTAAAGATCATCTCACCTGGGATACCATTAAATGGGTGAGTGATAGGAATTTCCCTGGAGACTTGACTAAGCAAGAGTTGATCGAGGCGGTATTGACTAAACCTAAAGATTCAGGGCCTAGGGGAACGGTAAAAATAAAATTGAGGGGTGAAGATTACTTTCTTCACCTTACTGAAAAAAAGAGGACAGACCGAGGAGATGGTACCGTCCCTACTGCTTCGGGAGAAGCGCCAATTACCCAGGGCTTTTTTGATAGAAAAGATGTATTGGTAACCGGAGATAAAAATGTAGGCGGCTATGAGCATGGTTCTTCATATAATCTTGATGAAACCCGTCATGATGCTTTGTTTGCTGTTTTAGAATCTGTCGCTTTACGCGGACAAGAAGATTAATCCCTGAAAGGAACTTATGATGAAACCGATTGCTAATGTATTGCTGACAGTTTCCCTGCTTGCTGCATGCGCCCCTGCCGTTTCACCACTTACAGAAAGGAATCCCTCCATGACTACTGCTTCTTCATCTATCGATACCGCCTACTGGACCGAACAGCCCTATTGCAGCGGCCGCTATCAATTGCGCTTGCCGTCCAAGCGTCGTCACGGCAGTACACACCTTGATTACAACGGCTGGAGCGTGATGGTTATGTTTAACGACTGGAATAGAAATGTTAGGAATATCAACGAGTTTAAACAAAATGGTAGAGCAGGAACAAAAATTGTTGTTGACACCCACACTCTAATTCCGGGGCAAGCGATGATGCAGGTAACACGGAAAGGATTTGGTTGGGAAGACCTTGTTGGAGATGACGGTATGCCTTACGAAGCAGATTTGTATTTTAAGCTGGATACTAACGATGCCTATATCGTACGCAGTTTTTTCTATATTCCTGCTGAAAACGGCAAAGCCCCTGCCAACTGGAAAGCCAAAGAGAAAGAATTGATAGATGGCATGGAGAAAAAATTCCGCCAAGATTTTCTGAATAACTTACGTGTGCGTCAAGAATTTGAAGTGCCGAATCGGCATGGTATCTGCCTGATAGGCGGTTTTATTGCGGATGACGGTAAAAAGCCGTTTACAGCGCATACTACTGTTGAATTTGCCAAGCAACACGATATGAGTTTGGAAATCATGCATGGTGACGAGCTTAAGAAAGGCGAGCCGACGCTGCTGCAACGGGATATCGCTCCGGAAAAAAGCGCATTGGCAAAAATCTTTAAAATTACAGGCTACCGCACCATCCGTCAAGGCCAGCGTACCATTAACGGCATGTCGGGTACGGAAAAACTGATCAAGTGGGATGGTAACAAATATATGTTGATTTGGGAGCGAGACGGCGGCAATCCGCGCATCATGATGCAGTTTGGTACCGAGAAGAAAGACGGAACGAAGCGCAGCGAAGCCGAAATCCTCGCTATCTGGGACACCGTATTGCCAACTTTAAAACCAATTAAGTAAATTTGATAAGGAAGGCCGTCTGAAAATACCATGTTTTTTCAGACGGCCTTGGATTCGGATTTCAAGTGCAACACTAGTGTATCAGTGGTTGGAACAGATTCAAGAATAAAACACTTGGCGTTTCGTAGCCAAGTGTTTTTCTTGGTCGGTGGTTCAACTCATCTTGAACTCTGCGTATCTCCCGATCACTGATGTTGCGGAAATCGGTTTGTTTGGGGAAGTATTGCCGGATGAGTCCGTTGGTGTTCTCATTCAGCCCTTTCTCCCAAGAATGGTAAGGGCGGCAAAAATAAGTCTCCGCTTTCAATGCTTTGGTTATTTTGGTGTGTTGGTAGAACTCTTTGCCGTTATCCATGGTGATGGTGTGCACCCTGTCTTTATGTGCCTTTAATGCCCTGACAGCTGCCCGGGCAGTGTCTTCGGCTTTGAGGCTATCCAATTTGCAGATGATGGTGTAGCGGGTAACGCGTTCGACCAAGGTCAATAATGCGCTTTTCTGGCCTTTGCCGACGATGGTGTCGGCCTCCCAATCGCCGATACGGGATTTTTGGTCGACGACGGCGGGTCGGTTTTCTATGCCGACACGGTTGGGTACTTTGCCTCTGGTCCATGTGCTGCCGTAGCGTTTGCGGTAGGGTTTGCTGCATATTCTGAGATGTTGCCACAAAGTGCCGCCGTTGCTTTTATCTTGGTGAAGGTAGCGGTAAATGGTGCTATGGTGGAGCGTGATTTGGTGGTGTTTGTGCAGGTAGGCGCATACTTGTTCGGGACTAAGTTTGCGGCGGATAAGGGTGTCGATGTGTTGAATCAGCTGCGAATCGAGCTTATAGGGTTGTCGCTTACGCTGTTTGATAGTCCGGCTTTGCCGCTGGGCTTTTTCGGCACTGTATTGTTGCCCTTGTAAGCAGTGCCGCTTGATTTCTCGGCTGATGGTGCTTTTGTGGCGGTTAAGCTGTTTGGCGATTTCGGTGAGGGTGCAGTGGCGGGATAGGTATTGGATGTGGTATCGTTCGTCTTGGGTCAGTTGTGTGTAGCTCATGGCAATCTTTCTTGCAGGAAAGGCCGTATGCTACCGCATACTGGCCTTTTTCTGTTAGGGAAAGTTGCACTTCAAATGCGAATCCGCCGGCCTTTTTATAATTTTGATGCTATCTAGAAAATATTTTTGGTGGCATTCAATGTTATGATAATGCATTATCGAATATGTCAGCGGCGATAAGGCCGTCTGAAATATAAAGACAACTGATGATAAATTGAAAATCTGTATTTTCATTACGATGAACGGCAAGTGCTGCATGATATCTCGGTACAGCTTCCTCAAGGCAGTATTACAGGGCTGATTGGGCCGAATGGCGCGGGCAAATCGACGCTGATGCGATGTATGGCTGGTTTGGAGAATCCGAGTAGTGGAAAGGTTCTTTTAGATGGGCAGCCTGTTTTAGATAATCCTCGGGAGAGTTATGCCAAATTAGGCTATTTGCCTGATATTTTTGGATTGCCGCAGGATCTTACTGTTTTGGAATGTTTGACTTATGCAGCCAGTTCGCGCGGGGTTCCTGAGAAAAATTTGCCTGAAATTCTGAGTGAAACTGTTCAACTTTTGGGTTTGGAAGATAAGCTCGGTAGTTTTATCAGTGAACTTTCGCGAGGGCAAAAGCAACGCGTAGGTATTGGGCAGGTCATTATTCACAAGCCGAAATTTTTATTGTTGGATGAACCTGCTAGCGGCCTGGATCCTGAAGCACGGCATGAGTTGTCGTTATTGCTGCTTAAATTGCAGAAGGAAGGTATGACGATATTGGTATCCAGCCACATTTTGTCTGAATTGGACGAATATTGCAGCCATATGCTTGTTATTAAACAAGGCAGAATTCAGGCGTTCCAGGCACTGCAGGATGAAAATACTGATCGTCAAACTGTGCGCCTGTGTTTTGCAACTGAGGAAATCAGTGTTGTGGCAGATGTATTGCAAGGATTGGATTACGTTTATGATGTAAAGTAGATGATTCTGCATTGTTGGTATTAATTGATTCAGGCGATGAGGCACGTGTACGGCTTATCCGTGATGTTGTGTTGAGGGATTTGGCGTTGAGTGGGGCAGATATTGTGAAAACTACTTTGCTGCAAAGTTATCAAAACAGTTTGCAGGTCAAAAAACAGGGAGAGGCTGCATGAATCGTATCAAACCGCCAAAAATCATAGTAAACGCAGAGTTTCAACGGTTGCTATGGTTGAATTTAAACTGGGGTATGGCTGTCGGTATATTTATTTTGTATGGACTGTTTGCTATAACCAAACGAGAAGGTACTGAATGGTCAGAGTATGTAATTATGACGAGTATGTTTGGTTTGGCTCTGTCAGCTTTGGCCGGTTATATTTTGATAGAAAGGAGTTTTAAACAAGATATATCTTCCAATACATTTGACCAGTTACGAATGTCTTCTTTATCGGCATGGCAAATGGCTTATTCACGAGTTTTGGCTGCTCCCATTTTGGCATGGGTGGGGTTTGCGATAGGATGGTTGGTATTGGGTTTGGGAGTGCTACTCGATAATGGAGAAACTCCTCAATTACTGTATTCCTTTGCAACTATCCCATTTACTGCATGGACAGTTGCCTGTTTGATTGTTGTCAACGCGTTACAGTTTGGGCGTGGTCCACGGCAATATACAGGCTCAATACTGCAGTTAATCCTACTGTATATTGTCTGCATGGTTTTCTTCATTGATTTTTCAAGCGCAGTATCAGAGGCATTTTACTCTGAGGGGAGTCGTAGCGAATTTTACAGTGCTCGTATTAATTATGATATTACAAACATGCCTTTGGAACTTTTAATTTCAGCAGGCATAGGTGCAGTTTTCTCAGCGATAGCAGTGTATGCCGCTATGGCATGGAAACTTTACTTGCAATCTCCAAGGCGCGTGTTCCTGATTTTGACAGTCTTATCGCCTATTTTATATTGATGGGCTTTAGCAGATAAAAATGTATTTTGGTGGATGGCATCCGTCAATTATTCAGGTTTGGCTTTAGTTTCTTTGGTTGTACAGGATTTTCGGTTTCAATCGCTAAGCAAGAAAGTACGATGGTACGATATACCTGCCTGGTGGGTATTGTTGCCCTTGGCGATCATATCCGCGTTTATGTTAGCAGGCAGTGTACTGTTGATACCGTTTATACAAATCGGTTGTTTGGTTTGTATACTATTAATTTGCTGTAATATGAGAGCAACTCGCTTTAATAGTATTACACTGGGCTTATCTGTGTTTTTGTTAGCCCGTTCTCTGTGGGAACTTGCATTTTAGAAATACCGACAAGAGCTCTAAATATCTTGGTAGAAGTTTAGGGGGTTTTAGAAAGATCTTAGGCCGTCTGAAAACCCTAATTCAGGTTTTCAGATGGCCTTTTTACTCTTAGTATTTTACCCTGCCTGACTGTTCCCATACGTTTTGCAGGTAGGCGTAGGTCAGCTCGGCGGTGTCGGACACTAGCGCGATGTCGCTGCCCAAGTCTTCGGCTTTGCCCACGCCGATGGGCAAGGCGCCGGCGGCTTTGATGGCGGCGACGCCGGCGGCGGCGTCTTCAATACCGATGCATTGGCGGATGTCTGCACCCACGCCCTTGGCTGCTGCGAGGAAGATGTCAGGGGCGGGTTTGGAATGTGCGACGGCGGCAGGGTCGGCAATGGCGTCGAAGAAGTGGGTCAGCCCCATGCGTTCGAGTAGGAACGGGCCGTTTTTACTGGCGGATGCGAGGGCGATTTTTTTGCCGTTTGCCCTCAATGCTTCCAGCAGGGGCAAAATGCCGGGGTACACGTCTTCGGGTTTGACTACCTGAATCATCTCGACGTAGTTGTCGTTTTTGCGGCGGGTCAGTTCGGCGAACTCGGCTTCGCTGACGGTTTTGCCGCCGTGCGCAAGGATGCGTTTGAGCGAATCGTCGCGCGACACGCCTTTGAGCTGCTCGTTAAACTTGCGGTCGATGCTGATGTCCAGTTCTTCGGCGAGCTTTTTCCATGCGCGGTAGTGGTATTCGGCGGTGTCAGTGATGACACCGTCGAGGTCAAATAGGACTGCGGTAAAAGTCATTTTGCGCCCTCCTTATTTTTCCAACGCAACGGTGTGGCTGCCGTTGAGCGTGATGTCTTTGCCGTACACCTGCAATTCGAGCGGCTCGCCTTTGAGCAGGGTGAAGACGACGTTTTCTTTGCCGACGGCGACTTTAATCAGACGGCCGCGGTAGTTGATGTGGAAGGCGTAGCCTGTCCACGCACTTGGCAGGAACGGGGCGAAGCTGAGTTTGCCACCCCAGGTTTTCATTTGGGCGAAACCTTGGACGATGGCGAGCCACGAACCGGTCATAGAGGTGATATGCAGACCGTCTTCGGTGTCGTTGTTGTAGTTGTCCAAGTCTAGGCGGGCGGTGCGTTGGTACATTTCCACGGCTTTTTCTTCTTTGCCCAGTTCGGCGGCGAGAATAGAGTGGATACATGGGGACAACGAGCTTTCGTGCACGGTCATCGGTTCGTAGAAGTCGAAGTTGCGGCGTTTTTCGTCCATATTGAAACGGTCGCCGAAGAAGTAAATGCCTTGCAAGACGTCCGCCTGTTTGATGAAAGGCGAACGCAGGATTTTGTCCCACGACCATTTCTGGTTGAGCGGTAAATCGTCGGGCGAAAGTGCGGACACGGGGCGGATGTCTTTGTCGAGGAAGCCGTCGTGTTGGACGAACACGCCGAGTTCTTCGTCATGCGGACGGTACATATTCGCGCTGATGTCTGCCCATTTTTCCAACTCGGCGGCACTCACGTTCAAATCCGGACGCGGGTATTTCGCCAGGGCTTCGCGGGTGTAATCCAATACCCATGCGGCGAGGGTGTTGGTGTACCAGTTGTTGTTGATGTTGTTTTCGTATTCGTTCGGGCCGGTTACACCGTGAATCATGTATTTGCCGTTGCGTTTGGAAAGTGGACGCGGTCTGCCCAGAAGCGGGACACTTCGACCAAGACTTCCAAGCCTTCTTTGGCAAGATAGCTTTCGTCGCCGGTGTAGTTGGTGTAGTTGTAGATGGCGTAAGGAATCGCGCCGTTGCGGTGGATTTCCTCGAAGGTGATTTCCCATTCGTTGTGGCACTCGATGCCTGTAAACGTTACCATCGGATAGAGTGCGCCCGCCAAGCCCTGTTCGCGCGCGTTGTGTTGCGCCTGCGGCAGTTGGTTGCGGCGGTATTGCAGCAGGTTGCGGGTAACTTCGGGTTCAGCCAGTGCGAGGTAGAGCGGCACGGCGTAGGCTTCGGTGTCCCAATAGGTCGCGCCGCCGTATTTTTCGCCGGTAAAGCCTTTGGGGCCGATGTTCAGGCGTGCGTCTTCGCCGTAGTAGGTGGAGAACAGTTGGAACAGGTTGAAGCGGATGCCTTGTTGCGCTTCGTCGCTGCCTTCGATGACCACGTCGGCGATTTCCCAACGGTGCAGCCAGCCTGCTTTGTGTGCGTCCAGCAAGGTTTCAAACGCAACGCCTGCGATTTTTTCCGACAAGGCGCGGCCTGCGGCTTTCACTGCTTCCAAGCCTTGATAATCGCGGCTGGTGGTAATAATCACGCGTTTTTCAAAGGTTTCGGGCGTGCTGCCGACTTTAGCTTCAAAAGAATTGGAGACCTGCCAGTCGGTTTGGCTGCCGCCGAGGGCTTTAAAGCTGCCGGCGAAGGTTTGCTCAGCGTTGACGATAAATTGTTCCACGCCGAAGGGATTGGCGACGGTTTGGGTGGCAATGTAGGAGAGGCCGTCTGAAACGCCTTTGTCCAATACCTGCCAGAATTTTTCTTCGTAGTTGGAATCTTCGTTTTTCACGTCGGCGTCGATGATGGAATCGATGCGGACTTGGTGGGTTTTGCCGTCAACGGATACGGCTTCCCAGCGGAGAACCGCCAGCTCTTTTTGCGCGACGGACAGGAATTTGCACACATCGAAACGCACGCCGAATACGGTGAACGAGCGGCGCAACACGCCGTGCTGCATATCGAGTTCGACGGAGAAGCCGGCAACGTCGTTTTTCGCCAAGTCCACTTCCTGACCGTCGACAAAGATTTTTACTTTACTGAAATTGAGCGCGTTGATGGCTTTGCCGAAATATTTAGGATAGCCGTTTTTCCACCAGCCGACGCGGGTTTTGTCGGGGAACCACACGCCGGCTATGTAGGTGCCCAAGTGGCTGTCGGCGGAGTAGGTTTCTTCAAAGTTGCCGCGCATACCCATATAGCCGTTGCCCAAACTGGTCAGGCTCTCTTGCAGCCGTTTGTGTTCTTTTTCCAGTTTTGCCGAACGCAATGTCCAAGGGCTGATTTCCATGATTCTTGTGTACATTTATGAAGCTCCTGTTATTAAAATCGTAAGTTCGGCAAAGGTTTCAGACGGCCTTTGCCGATGGTATGGATGGATTATTCGCCGTGGGTCTCTTAATCAGACATACTGAGAAGGCTCCCAGCAGCAAGACCGCGCCTGCAACCAAGAACATGGTTGCCTGATGGCTGCCCAGCATAGGGAAGAGGATAAAGCTCAGCAGGGAGGCGACGATTTGAGGCATACAGATAGAGCCGTTAAACAGACCCAAATAAGTACCCATGTGTTTGCCGGAGAGGGCATTGGTTACAATCGTTAAAGGATAGGTAATGATGCCTGCCCACGCGATGCCGATTAAGGTATAAGACAGGATCAATGCGTATTGATTGTGGATGAAGAAGATAGAGAAGAAACCGAGTGCGCCCAGAGCCAGACAACCGAAATAACCGACTTTATGGTATTGATTCGGTACTTTTGCCAGAATAAACGAGCAGATAACGGCAGCAATGGATTGTACTGCCGCCAAAACGCCATACCAGTTGCCCGCTTCCTGATAGCCTACGGAAGAGGCATCGGTTGTCTGCCAAACGTTTTCTGCAATCGCGCCTGCCGAGTAAGTCCACATATATTGGAAGGCGAACCAGCAGAAGAATTGCACCAAAGTGACCGTCCAGAACGCTTTAGGTGCGGTTTTTAAGAGTTCGAACCAGTTGGCTTTTTCCTGATTCGCGGCTACGTCGATACCGTGGTAGCGGGCGTAGGTTTCCCGGATCATATTCTTTGACTTTGAAGATGGTGAACGCACTGGTAATAATCAGCAACGCCGCGCCCACATAGAATGCCACAACCACGGTCTGCGGCACGACGCCTTTCTGCCGTGTTTTCTAAGCCGATATAGGCAAAGACGAATGGTAGGATAGCGGCAACGACTGCGCCTGTATTGGCCAAGAAACTTTGAATGCCGTAGGCGTAGCCTTTTTGCTCCTCGTTGACCATATCGCCGACCATCATCTTAAACGGCTGCATTGCCATATTGGAGGACACGTCCAACAGCGCAATCATCAGCGCGCCAAATGACAAAGCCGCCAAAGAAGCGTAGCCAAAACCGAAGCTGCCGGAGTTCGGCATCAGAATCATGACGATAACCGCAATCAGCGTACCGTAAAGTAGGTAGGGCAGACGACGGCCACCCAAGCGCGGCATCCAAGTTCGGTCTGAGTAGTAGCCCACAATCGGCTGAACCAACATACCGGCCAATGGGGGCAGAATGAAAAACCAGCCCAAATTGTGCGGGTCAGCGCCTAAAGTTTGAAAAATTCGGCTCATTTGTGAACTTTGCAGGGTAAAGGCCGTCTGAACACCGAGATAGCCGAAGCTCAGCATCCAAATCGTACTTTTTGCCAGTGACGGCAAACCTTGTTTTGCTGTTTTTTGCGTATGTTCCGACATGAGGTAAATCCTTTTTTAGAAAAGTGTTTTTATTGAGAAATCTGAAATGTTCCTTGGTGTGGTGTTCTCTGCCGTTATTGTTTGTGTGCGTACTTTCAAGGATATGGGTGCATTTTATGAAGTGCGCCGGATATTGGCAATGCCAGTTCAAAGATAAACTGGCTTAAATCAAATTTTCTGCGGTTTGGCATTGATACCGTCGGGCAATGAGGGTATCGGTTCGGCTCGGTTTATATTTTGATGCTTATTTCTATTTTCAGACGGCATTTGAACAAGCAAGTATTTGGGCAATAGGTTAAAATGGGCCGTCTGAAATTTGTTTGACGGAAACGAGAAAACTATGTCCCAACAATACGTCTATTCTATGCTGCGCGTGAGCAAGGTTGTGCCGCCGCAAAAAACCATTATTAAAGATATTTCCCTTTCATTTTTCCCCGGTGCAAAAATCGGTTTGCTCGGTTTGAACGGTGCGGGTAAATCTACTGTACTGCGGATTATGGCGGGCGTGGATAAAGAATTTGAGGGCGAAGCCGTGCCGATGGGCGGCATTAAAATCGGTTACCTGCCGCAAGAACCTGAGCTTGATCCTGAAAAAACCGTGCGCGAGGAAGTGGAAAGCGGCTTGGGCGAAGTGGCTGCCGCGCAGAAACGCTTGGAAGAAGTGTATGCCGAGTATGCCAATCCTGATGCGGATTTTGACGCGTTGGCGGAAGAGCAGGGCCGTTTGGAAGCGATTATTGCGGCGGGTTCGTCTACCGGCGGCGGTGCAGAGCATGAATTGGAAATCGCTGCCGATGCGCTGCGCCTGCCTGATTGGGATGCCAAAATCGGCAATTTGTCCGGCGGTGAAAAACGTCGCGTTGCCTTGTGCAAACTCTTGTTGAGCAAGCCCGATATGCTTTTGCTTGACGAGCCGACCAACCACTTGGACGCGGAGTCTGTCGAATGGCTGGAGCAATTCTTGGTACGTTTCCCAGGCACAGTCGTTGCGGTAACACACGACCGCTATTTCTTGGACAACGCCGCCGAATGGATTTTGGAACTTGACCGCGGCCACGGTATCCCGTGGAAAGGCAATTACTCGTCTTGGCTGGAGCAGAAAGAAAAACGCTTGGAAAACGAGGCGAAATCCGAAGCCGCGCGCGTGAAGGCGATGAAGCAGGAGTTGGAGTGGGTGCGCCAAAATGCCAAAGGCCGCCAAGCCAAGTCTAAAGCGCGTTTGGCGCGTTTTGAAGAAATGAGCAACTACGAATACCAAAAACGCAATGAAACGCAGGAAATCTTTATCCCTGTTGCCGAGCGTTTGGGTAACGAAGTAATTGAATTTGTGAATGTTTCCAAATCGTTCGGCGATAAAGTGCTGATTGACGATTTGAGCTTTAAAGTGCCTGCTGGCGCGATTGTCGGTATCATCGGTCCGAACGGCGCGGGTAAATCGACTCTGTTCAAAATGATTTCAGGCAAAGAGCAGCCTGATTCCGGCGAAGTGAAAATCGGCCAAACCGTGAAAATGAGCCTGATTGACCAAAGCCGTGAAGGTTTGCAAAACGACAAAACCGTGTTCGACAATATTGCCGAAGGCCGTGACATTTTGCAGGTCGGACAGTTTGAAATCCCCGCCCGCCAATATTTGGGACGCTTCAATTTCAAAGGCAGCGACCAAAGCAAAATCGCCGGTCAATTGTCGGGCGGTGAACGTGGCCGTCTGCACTTGGCAAACCTTGTTGAGCGGCGGCAATGTGTTGCTGTTGGACGAACCGTCCAACGATCTAGACGTAGAAACCCTGCGCGCGCTGGAAGACGCATTGTTGGAATTTGCCGGCAGCGTGATGGTGATTTCGCATGACCGTTGGTTCCTCGACCGTATCGCTACGCATATTTTGGCTTGTGAAGGCGACTCTAAATGGGTGTTCTTCGACGGTAACTATCAGGAATACGAAGCCGATAAGAAACGCCGTTTGGGCGAAGAGGGCGCGAAACCGAAACGTATCCGTTACAAACCGGTAACACGTTAATTAGGTTTAAACCAAAAGGCCGTCTGAAACTTCAAAGTTTCAGACGGCCTTTAGTTTTAATGTTTAGGATTGTTTTCTTAATTGCGGATGGTTTTCCAAAGTATCAATGATGATTTCAATCATGCGGGGGGCGGTTTGCGCCAAATCGAATCCTTGCCCGGAAGAGAGCCAGCGCCAAATCAAGCCGTCTAATGAAGACTTGATGAAGATGACCGCCATGTCGATGTCTAAGTTATCCGCCAGGGCTTTTTGTTGTACCGCATCGGTCAGTACCGCAACGATTTTTTCACGCCATAAGGATTGGTGTTTTTTAGCGATGGCAATGACTGCTTCGTTTTGATCGGTGTGTTCACATTTTAAAAACAAAATGCTGTGGAATTTATAGTGAAGCTCGTTGTGTTGCAGTCGCTCGAAAAAACGGGTCAGGGTCAGTCGGAAGCTTGGCCAAGCCTGTTCGTTATTATTGTTTGAATCCTCCTTCATGCAGCTTTCGATGTCGTCGCAAATCCGTTGGAACAAGGCGTCAAACAAATCTTCTTTATTTTTGAAATGCCAATACAGCGCGCCGCGCGTTACGCCTGCGGCTTGGGCGATTTCGTTGAGCGAGGTGCGGGCAATGCCTTTCTGATAAAACGTATCCAATGCGGCAAGCATGAGATATTCTTTGGTTTTTAAGGCTTCGGTTTTGGTTCTTCTCATAGTTGTTTTGTAGGAAATGTAAATTTATGGTTCGGATTATAAAAAATTACTTCTGAACATGCAAGAATGTATGTATAATTCAATTCAATACTTGATAGTGTTTCTCAACACTATATAATCAGCCTGTTTTTCACAAAAGCAGGCAATTTCTGTTTGCGAAATATGAGATTAAAGTAATCATTTTTTAATTAGTCAAACCCTTATTTATCATAGAGATAGGAAAATTATGGCTCTTTATGCTTCTAAAATGATGCGTGTCGCGGCAATTGCAGCAGCTACTGCGTTGGCGCTTTCCGCTTGTGGCAAAGGCGATGAAAAAGCAGCCGGTCAACAGGCGCAAGGCAGTCAGCAACAGCAAAATCAACCTGCGCCTGAAGTCCGCGTGGTCACTGTGCATCCGGAAACCGTTGCATTGACAACCGAGTTGCCGGGCCGTCTGGAATCATTGCGTACTGCGGAAGTTCGCGCCCAAGTCGGCGGTATTTTGCAAAAACGCCTATTCCAAGAGGGCAGCTATGTGCAAGCCGGTCAGCCTTTGTACCAAATCGACAGCTCGACTTATGAAGCAAACTTAGAAAGCGCACGCGCCCAGTTGGCAAGTGCGCAAGCGACTTTGGCTAAAGCGAACGCCGACCTGGCCCGCTACAAACCGCTGGTTGCCGCTGATGCCATCAGCCAACAAGAATATGATGCGGCCGTAACGGCCAAGCGTTCGGCAGAGGCAGGCGTCAAATCCGCTCAAGCAGCCATCAAATCTGCCGGTATCAGCCTGAGCCGCTCCCGCATTACTGCGCCGATTTCCGGCTTTATCGGTCAATCTAAAGTTTCTGAAGGTACGCTGCTGAATTCCGGCGATACCACTGTTTTGGCCACCATCCAACAAACCAATCCGATGTATGTCAACGTTACCCAATCTGCGAGTGAGGTTATGAAACTGCGTCAACAGGTTGCCGAAGGCAAATTGTTGGCGGCAAACGGCGCGATTGCAGTGGACATCAAATTTGACGACGGTACGGTTTACCCTGAAAAAGGCCGTCTGCTGTTTGCAGATCCGACTGTCAACGAAACGACCGGTCAAATTACCTTGCGCGCCGCCATTCCTAACGACAGAAATATCTTGATGCCGGGCTTGTATGTACGCGTGTTGATGGAACAAGTGGCAGTGGATAATGCATTTGTGGTGCCGCAACAAGCAGTTACCCGCGGTTCGCAAGATACGGTGATGGTGGTAAATGACAAGAGCGAAATGGAAGCGCGTGTCGTGACCGTAGCCCAACAGCAAGGTACCAACTGGATTATTACAGACGGCCTGAAAGACGGCGACAAAGTGATTGTTGAAGGCATCAGCATTGCCGGTATGTCGGGTGCTAAAAAGGTAACGCCGAAAGAATGGACGCCGCCTGCAAACGCTGCGGCAGCAACATCGGCAGTTTCAGACGGCAAGGCTGCATCCGAGGCCAAGCCTGAAGCTAAAGTTGCATCTGAAGCCAAATAAGGAACGCGTGAATGTCTAAGTTTTTTATTGACCGCCCCATTTGCATGGGTTATTGCGATTTTTATCATCGCAGCGGGTATTTTCGGCATTCAAAAACTGCCGATTTCCCAATATCCGTCCGTTGCAGCGCCGACCATTACTTTGACCGCTACTTATCCGGGCGCTTCTGCTCAGGTAATGGAAGACAGTGTGCTGGCCGTTATCGAACGTAATATGTACGGTGTGGAAGGTTTGGACTATATGACGACTTCTGCCAACTCCAGTGGCAGCGGCAGCGTCAGTCTGACGTTTACACCGGAAACCAATGAAGATTTGGCACAAGTAGATGTACAGAACAAACTGTCTGAAGTATTGTCCACATTGCCCTCTACCGTACAACAATATGGTGTAACCGTATCTAAGGCGCGTTCCAACTTCTTGCAAGTAGTGATGCTTTCTTCTGAAAGGCAATCCATTGAAGAGATGAATGACTACGCGCAACGCAATATCGTACCTGAGTTGCAACGTATCGACGGCGTGGGTCAGGTTCGATTGTTTGGTGCGCAACGCGCTATGCGTATTTGGGTTGACCCGAAAAAACTGCAAAACTACAACCTGTCTTTTGCAACGGTAACCAATGCGCTTGCGACACAAAATATTCAAATTTCAGCGGGTTCTATCGGTTCTCTACCTGCTGTGCCGGGACAGACCATTTCGGCAACCGTTACAGCGCAAGGTCAGCTGAGCACTGCTGAAGAGTTCGGCAACATCATTTTGGTATCCAATACCGACGGCTCGAACGTCTATCTGAAAGACGTTGCCAAAGTCAGCTTGGGTATGCAGGACTATTCTTCTTCCACCCGCTTGAACGGTGTGAATACCACTGGTATGGCAGTGATGTTGTCTAACAGCGGTAACGCTTTGGCAACGGCGACTGCCGTGAAAGAAAAAATGGCGGTTTTGCAGAAGTATTTTCCAGACGGCATGAGCTGGAAAATTCCTTACGATACTTCCAAATTCGTGGATATTTCGATTGAGAAAGTGATCCATACGCTTTTGGAAGCCATCGTATTGGTATTCTTGGTGATGTATCTCTTCCTGCAAAACATCCGCTATACGTTGATTCCGACCATTGTTGTGCCGATTTCCCTATTGGGCGGTTTTGCCTTTATCTCATACATGGGTATGTCGATTAACGTATTGACCATGTTTGCGATGGTATTGGTGATCGGTATTGTAGTCGATGACGCGATTGTGGTCGTTGAAAACGTTGAGCGTATTATGGCGAGCGAAGGTCTGTCGCCTAAGGCTGCAACCAAAAAAGCGATGGGTCAGATTTCCGGCGCGGTGATCGGTATTACTGCTGTGTTGATGTCCGTATTTGTGCCGCTGGCAATGTTTAGCGGTGCAACCGGTAATATTTACAAACAGTTTGCCCTGACTATGGCGGCATCGATCGGCTTCTCCGCATTCCTTGCCTTGACGCTGACTCCGGCATTGTGTGCCACCATGCTCAAACCGATTCAGAAGGGTCATCACGAAGAGAAAAAAGGCTTCTTCGGTTGGTTTAACAAGAAATTCGACAACTGGACACATGGCTACGAAGGTTGGGTTGCCAAAGTCTTGCGCAAGACTTTGCGCATGATGGTTGTCTATATTGGTTTGACTGTTGTGGGCGTATTCCTGTTTATGCGTCTGCCGACTTCCTTCTTGCCGTCTGAAGACCAAGGTAACTTGATGTTGAGCGTGCAGCTGCCTGCCGGTGCGACCAAAGAGCGTACCGATGCAACTTTGGCTCAAATCACTCAGCTGGCAAAATCTATACCTGAGATTGAGAACATCATTACCGTTTCCGGCTTCAGTTTTAGCGGTTCCGGCCAAAACATGGCTTTGGGCTTTGTCATTCTGAAAGACTGGAGCGAACGTACTGCTCCGGGCAGCGATGCGACTTCTATTTCCGGTAAGTTGACCGGCATGATGATGGGCACGCTGAAAGACGGTTTCGGTTTGGCGATTGTGCCTCCTGCCATTATGGAATTGGGTACAGGCTCCGGCTTGACGATTTACCTGCAAGACCGTAACAACAGCGGCCATGCCGCATTATTGGCCAAGCGCAATGAGTTGATTGACAAAATGCGCAAAAGCGGTTTGTTTAACCCAAGTACCGTCCGTGCGAGCGGTTTGGAAGATGCGCCGCAGTTGAAAATCGACATCAATCGTTCCGCCGCAGCCGCACAAGGTATTTCGTTCTCTGATATCCGTACTGCTTTGGCTTCTTCTTTGGGTTCGTCTTATGTCAATGACTTCCCGAATCAAGGCCGTCTGCAACGCGTGATGGTACAAGCTGATGCGAGTGCCCGTATGCAGCCTGCCGATATTCTGAACCTGACCGTACCGAACAAATCCGGCGTGGCCGTACCGCTTTCTACCATTGCTACTGTTTCTTGGGAAAACGGTATGGAACAAAGCGTCCGCTTCAATGGTTATCCGGCAATGGAGCTTTCCGGCTCGCCTGTTAATGGCGTATCTTCCGGTCAGGCCATGGCTGCGGTACAGCAAATGGTGGATGAAATGGGCGGCGGTTACAGTCTGGAATGGGGTGGTCAGTCTCGTGAAGAGGCTAAAGGCGGCTCGCAAACTGTCGTGTTGTACGCATTGGCCGCTGCCGCTGTATTCTTGGTATTGGCTGCTTTGTACGAAAGCTGGTCTATCCCGTTGGCGGTTATCCTTGTGATTCCGTTGGGCTTGATTGGCGCGGCATTGGGTGTGACTGGCCGTAACATGTTTGAAGCATTACTGGGCAGTATTCCGGCATACGCCAACGATATCTACTTCCAAGTCGGTTTCGTTACGGTGATGGGTTTGAGTGCGAAAAACGCGATTTTGATTATCGAGTTTGCCAAAGACCTGCAAGCGCAAGGCAAGAGCGCGCTTGAAGCTGCGCTTGCCGCCGCACACTTGCGTTTCCGTCCGATTATCATGACTTCGTTTGCCTTCATCTTGGGCGTGGTACCGCTTTATGTTGCCAGCGGTGCCAGCTCCGCCAGCCAACGTGCGATTGGTACGACCGTGGTCTGGGGTATGTTGATCGGTACGATTCTGTCTGTGTTCCTTGTGCCTTTGTTCTATGTGGTTGTGCGCAAATTCTTTAAAGAAACCGCACACGAGCATGAGATGGCCGCCAAACACGCCGCTGAAGCCGGCATGATTGAAGACGGTAAACAAGATTCAGACAAGCACTAAAGCAAAGGCCGTCTGAAAAATTTTCAGACGGCCTCAAAATGCTAAAGGATTCTAAAATGAAGAAGATTACATTCAAACCTGTACTGACCGCCGTTGCCGCCGCCGTGGCTTTGTCGGCCTGTACCATGATGCCGAAATATGAGCAGCCTCAAGTTGCCGTGGCCGATACGTTTAAATACGACACTGTTGACGACGGTATCCGTGCAGCCGAATTGGGTTGGCAAGATTACTTTGCCGATCCTCGCCTTCACCGCCTGATCGACATCGCATTGGAACGCAATACCGATTTGCGTACAGCCGCGCTGAATGCGGAAATCTACCGCAAGCAATACATGATTGCGCGTAATAATTTGTTGCCAACCGTCAATGCCAGCGGTACAGGTTCGCGTCAAGGCAGTTTGAGTGGCGGCAGCGTTAGCAGCCAATACAGCGTGGGTTTGGGCGCAGCCTCTTATGAACTTGACCTTTTCGGCCGTGTCCGCAGTACCAGCGAAGCCGCGTTACAAGGTTATTTCAATGTGGCCGCCAACCGCGATGCCGCCCATCTGACCCTGATTTCTACCGTTGCCAAAGCCTACTTTAACGAACGCTACGCCGAAGAAACCATGGCATTGGCACAACGCGTATTGCAAACCCGTGAAGCGACTTACAAGCTCTCGCAATTGCGTCATAAGGCCGGCGTGATTTCCGCCGTTGATTTGCGCCAACAGGAAGCGCTGATTGAAGCGGCCAAAGCCGATTACGCATCTGCAGTGAAAAACCGCGAGCAAGCACGCAATTCTTTGGCTATGTTGATTAATCAACCTTTGCCCGAAGACTTACCTGCCGGTCTGCCTTTGAGCAAGCAGTTCAAAATGACCAAACTGCCTGCCGGTTTGAGTTCGGACGTGTTACTCAACCGTCCGGATATCCGTGCGGCCGAACACGCGCTCAAACAAGCCAATGCCAATATCGGCGCGGCACGTGCGGCCTTCTTCCCGCGCATCAGTCTGACCGGTTCTGTCGGTACCGCTTCCGGCGAGTTGAGCGGCCTGTTTAAGAGCGGCACAGGTATTTGGGCTTTTGCACCATCCATCACCCTGCCTATCTTTGATTGGGGCACAAACAAAGCCAATCTTGACGTAGCCAAACTGCGCCAACAAGCACAAATCGTTGCTTATGAAGCCGCTGTTCAATCTGCATTCAAGGACGTTTCCAATGCGTTGGTTGCACGCGAACAGCTGGATAAAAGCTATGACGCTTTGAGCAAACAAAGTCGCGCCTACAACGACAGCCTGCGCCTCATCAGCCTGCGCTACAAACATGGTGTATCCAGCGCATTGGATTTGCTGGATGCCGAGCGTAGCAATTACAGCGCAGAAACTGCTCTTTTGGCTAATCAGCTGACCCGTTTGGAAAATCTTGCCGACTTGTATAAAGCACTTGGCGGCGGTTTGAAACGCGAAACCAAAGCTGCCGAATAAGTATTTGCCTGCTAAAATCAAAAGGCCGTCTGAAACATTTAGGTTTCAGACGGCCTTTTTGTTATGCGGCAATTCTAAGCTTTTAATTTCTCGCTTAAAGTGGCAACATAGGCTGCGCGTTCGTTACGGCTGGCTTCGGGCTGTTGCGTGTTGAGCGAAGACCATTTGCGGTTGCTGCGCGCTTTGTTGAGTTCGCTTGGCAATTTGACCGCATTCCATGGCGCTTTGCGTTCTTTTAGTTCAATATGCGATTGAGCCGCATGGCCGCGCGTTTGCAAGACGTGCAACAAATCCAGTGCGCGTGCGGCGAGTAGGGTAAGGGTTTCCGGATCGATATGCAGGGTTTGTCGGCCGTTGATTTTGTCGGTGATGTCTTGGGCATTGGGTAAAATACCGCCCAATAGTCCGCCGATGGCGGTACCCAAACCAAGCGAGCCGCCAAGCGTGGCAATATCCAAGCCTAAACCGATGAGTGCGCCTGCGGTTGCGCCGGTACCGGTACGGATGCCGTAATGTTTGAGCAACTCGCTGTCAAACGGATCTTGTTTGAAGGCTTTGGGCATCCATGTGCTGTCGCTGCCGACTTCGTCATGATAGAAGCGGTAAAGTGTGAACAGGCGTTGTTGCATTTGCCGCTCAAGTTGGCGGATTTCCGATTGCATGACTTCCAACGTCGGGGTAGGGTCGTCGTTTTCGGCAATTTCTTGGGTGAATGCGGCGGCATCCAGCAGAAAATCGGCAATTTCACGGCGCGCTTCCATATCCAGCCGTTGCCACTCGCGACGGCGCATATTGATGAGGCGGTCGAGGATGTCGCGCTTGGGTAACATGGTGGCAAGGTTGTCCCACAATCGGATTTCGCCTTCAAAGTCGAAGGCAACGGTATCAAAACCGGCGTAAACATGCAGGGTTCGACGGGCGAGCATATTGGTCCAAGCGGTCAGGTCTTGATTTTGGGTGAAGTTGAACACGGGCATGATGGGCTTGGCGCACCAAGACAAAATGGTCAGCTCGTCTTTGTATTTGTCGAGGACGGGTTCTTGCGCATCGATGACGTACATGGCCATATCGCTTTGCATGACTTGGCGCAGGACTTTGGCCTCTTGGTTGAACTCGTGATGCGCTTCATGGTTGCTGAGGAATTGCTGGATGCGCTCAATGCCGTCATCGCGTGCGGATGTGTGGGTTTCCAGCCAGTCCAACACGCCGCCGGCATCTTCTAGGCCGGGGGTGTCGTAGAGGTAAACCAAGCTGTCGTCGCCATCGTTGATGAGGGCTTCTTCGACATGGCGCGTGGTCGATGGCGCGTTTTTTACTTCGCCGAAGGTACTGTCGCGCAAAAGCGTACGTAAGAGCGAGGTTTTGCCTGTGTTGGTATGGCCGACGACGGCAAGGGAGAGAGGGGTGGTCATGGTCTTTGGCTTGGGTTGATATGGACGATGAATGTGTGAGTATGGAGCCGTTTATCTTTAGTGGCAATATAAGTTTCAGACGGCCCTAAATTCTTCTTATATATGGGCGAAAATAGCAAGAAAAAGAGGGGAATAGCGGATTTGTTGTTTTTTAGCAAAATACTTGAAAGTAGATAGAAAAGCAGTTGACAGACGGGTAGAAGACAAGGATAATTCGCGCCGTTGAGTTGCTTGATGCAGCTTGATTTTTCTCCTCTATTTCTCCTTTGTAGACTTGGCGCATATCGAAACGGTATGCGCATTTTTTTTATCTATATTGAAATATGATTACATTTAAAATTTGTTAATCGAATAATTAAGAAATTTTACAAGAAAAATACTTGCGCAGTTGAATCTCTTGTTGCATAATTCGTTTCGTTAGCTGGTTCGAGTAGTCAGTTAATAGTTTCTCCTCTATTTCTCCTTTGTAGACTTGGCACACATTCTGTCGGATGTGTGCGTTTTTTTTGCCTATTTAAAATAAGGGCCGTCTGAATGTTGTAATCTTTCAGACGGCCTTTGTTTGTTGAATAGAATTAGATGTCTAATACTACTTCTTCTTTGACTTCTTCCATGACAACATAGCTGCGGCTTTCGGACGCAGCCGGCAGTTGCAGCAGGATATTGCCGAGCATATCGCGATAGGCGGACATATTGGGCAGGCGGACTTTGATAAGGTAGTCGTATTCGCCAGAGACCAAGTGGCATTCCAGAATTTGCGGAATCTTCAGCACTTCGCGTTTGAAGTCTTCAAAAATATTGCCGGATTTGGAGCGTAGTTTCAGCTCGACAAAGACCAAGAGGCTTTGGCCTAAAGCATGAGGATTCAGATGGGCGTGATAGCCGGTGATAAGGTTGTCGCGTTCCAAACGGCGGACGCGTTCGGTTACCGGCGTGGTAGAGAGGCCGACTTTTTCAGCCAATTCGGTCATGGGGATACGTGCGTTTTGTTGTAGGAGCTTGAGAATTTTTAAGTCGGTTTTGTCGAGTTCTTTCATGGCCTTGATGTCTGTCGTTTTCATTTGGATTGAATCATAACCTTAAAACAGCCTGAGAAGAAGCATAAATGCCTAAAGGCGCGCATGAGGTCTAAATTATGAATAGATTATTCTTGTGTATTTCATGGAATCCTGTGTAGTTTTTGACCTATAATATTTACTTCAAAGTAATAGGGCAGGCCGTCTGAAACGGAATGCTGATAAGAGGAATACATTATGCGTCCGCTCAATGCGCAAATCCGTTTGGATAATTTACGTCAAAATTATCGTTTTCTCAAAGAGTTGCATGGCAATAAATTGTTGGCTGTGATTAAGGCCGATGCTTACGGGCATGGTGCGGTCAGATGTGCACACGCGTTGGCGGATATTGCCGACGGCTTTGCAGTGGCAACGGTAGATGAAGGTGTGGAGCTGCGCCAAAACGGCATTAAATCCGATTGTTTTGTTGGAAGGCGTGTTTGAGGCTGCGGAGTATGCGGATGTTGACCGTTATGATTTGTGGCCGGCAATCGGCAGCCAATGGCAACTGGAGGCGTTTGTGCATCATGAGTGGCAACATCCGACAACTGTATGGCTGAAAATGGACTCTGGTATGCACCGTGCCGGTTTCTTTCCGCATAACTATGCCGCGGCCTATACTGCATTGAAACAATCTGAATCAGTTGAAAACATTGTGAAATTCAGCCATTTTGCCTGTGCGGACGAGCCGGAAAACGGCATGACCGAAATGCAGCTTGAAGCGTTTGATTTGGCGTGTGAGGGTTTGGAAGGCGAGGAGAGCTTGGCCAATTCCGCCGCGATTTTGAACGTGCCTGAAGCGCGGCGCGATTGGGGACGTGCCGGTCTGGCTTTATATGGTATTTCGCCTTTCGGCGGCGTGGATGAGCGTTTGAAACCTGTTATGCGCCTGACTTCCCGCGTTTTCGGCGAGCGCGTGTTGCAACCGCATTCTCCGATTGGCTACGGCGCAACGTTCTACACCAGCAAATCTACCCGTGTCGGTTTGATTGCCTGCGGCTATGCCGACGGTTATCCGCGTCGTGCTTCCACTAATTCCCCTGTGGCGGTGGATGGCAAACGCAGCCGTATTATCGGCAGGGTATCTATGGATATGATTACGGTTGAGCTGGAAGCCTCGAAAGAGGGCTTGGGCGCGGAAGTCGAGCTTTGGGGCGATGTAATTAATATCAATGAAGTTTCCGAAGTTGCCGGTATGATTCCGTACGAAATCCTCTGCAATATCAAACGTGCGAAGTTTACTTATATCGAGTAAGCAGTAAAAGATAAGGCCGTCTGAAATGTGTTTTCAGACGGCCTTTTTGTTATCTGCGATTAAAACGATTCATCAGCACGTAAATAACGCCATTTGCCCGGCGGCAGTCGGCCGAGTTTAATCTTGCCCATACGGATGCGTTTCAAGCCGACGACGCGCAGGCCGACCAGTTCACACATGCGGCGGATTTGGCGCTTTTTGCCTTGTCGCAAAATAAAGCGCAACTGGTCTTCGTTTTGCCATTCGACTTTGGCGGGACGCAATTTTTCTCCGTCCAAACTCAAGCCGTGGTTGAGCAGGGCAAGGCCTTTGTCATCCAGTTTTCCGCGGACACGGACGAGGTATTCTTTTTCGCTGCTGCTGTTTTCGCCAATCAGTTGTTTGGCGATGCGGCCGTCCTGGGTGAGTACCAACAATCCGACGGAGTCAATGTCCAAGCGGCCGGCAGGGGCTAAGCCGAATTTGTGTTTTTCGCTGAAAGGGATACGGCTGTCGTCGCCTTCCCAATGGTTGTCGGCGGTAATGAGTTCGGCGGCGGATTTATAGCCTTTTTCTGCCTGCGCGCTGACGTAGCCGACGGGTTTGTTCAGAAGGATGGTTACGCGTGCAGCTTGTTTTTCATGGGCTTGTTTGTTGAGGTCGATGCGGTCGCGCTCGGTGACTTTTTGACCGAGTACGGCAGTTTGGCCGTTGACTTTGACCCAGCCTTGCTCGATGTAGCTATCTGCCTCGCGGCGCGAGCATAAGCCTAATTGCGCCATGCGTTTGGAGAGGCGCATGGTTTCGGAATCGTTGTTTTGCATGGTATGGCAATATAGAGAAATGGGAATGTCGGATTATAGCATTGCCCGTTTGTCAGGCCGTCTGAAAACTGAAGATTTGGGTTTTCAGACGGCCTTTCATTTGCGATATGCTAAGAAATTTTTAGTTTTAAAGTAAAAACTAAAGGGTGTATTGTCTGTTTGTGTTAACCTTACGGACGAACTAATCATTTTGTTTTCAGTCAAATTTGGGTTGAAATGACATTTTACTCATTAAATCATGAAGACTATAATGATTGGTCTTTCTGAAGCGCATTAAGGCAGTTTGTTGCTAAAGCAAGCCTTTGTGCATCACGTTTTAAGGATAAATTAATGAAATCGCTCAAATCATTTTTGATCTGGGGCATTGTGGTTTTGGTAGGCTTGGCCTCATTTACTACTTTAGCTCTCAGCCGTGGCGAGCAGGTCAGTGCGATTTGGATGGTTACGGCCGCCATTTCGGTATACTGCATTGCCTACCGTTTACAGTCTTTACATTGCCAACCGTGTGATGCAGCTTGATCCTAACCGTCTGACTCCGGCAGAGCGCCACAATGACGGCTTGGACTATGTGCCCACACATAAAGGCGTACTGTTCGGCCACCACTTTGCCGCGATTGCTGGCGCAGGTCCTTTGGTCGGTCCTGTATTGGCAGCGCAAATGGGTTATCTGCCCGGTACTTTGTGGATTATCTTCGGCGTGGTGTTTGCCGGTGCCGTACAGGATATGATGGTCTTGTTCGTCTCCATGCGCCGTGACGGTAAGTCTTTGGGCGATATCGTGAAACAAGAACTCGGTACTGTCCCCGGCGTGATCGCGTCCATCGGTATTTTGATGATTATGGTCATCATTATGGCGGTGTTGGCGCTGATTGTGGTGAAAGCATTGGTTCACAGCCCTTGGGGTACGTTCACCATCGCAGCAACCATGCCGATTGCCCTGTTTATGGGTATCTACACCCGTTATATCCGTCCGGGCAAAATCGGCGAGATTTCCATCGTCGGCTTTATTTTGCTGATGCTGGCTGTGATTTACGGTGAAGATGTTGCCCACAGCTCCTTCGGCCACTGGTTCGACCTTGACGGCATTCAGCTGACTTGGGCGATTATGATTTACGGTTTCGTGGCTTCCGTATTGCCGGTTTGGCTCTTGCTGACTCCGCGCGACTATCTGTCTACCTTCCTGAAAATCGGTACGATTGCAGCTTTGGCTTTGGGCATCGTTATTGTTAACCCAACCCTGCAAATGCCTGCGGTTACCCACTTTATCGATGGTTCAGGCCCGGTATTCTCCGGTGCATTGTTCCCATTCTTGTTCATTACCATTGCTTGTGGTGCGGTTTCAGGCTTCCATGCGCTGATTTCTTCCGGTACTACGCCAAAAATGGTGGAAAACGAAACCCACGTCCGCATGATCGGTTACGGCGGCATGATTATGGAAAGCTTTGTGGCCATTATGGCGCTGGCTGCCGCCGCTTCGCTTGATCCAGGCGTGTACTTCGCGATGAACAGCCCGGCTGCGCTGATTGGTACAGATGCCAACACTGCTGCTGAAGTTATCACCACTAAACTGAACTTCCCTGTTGATGCCGCAACCCTGTTGCACACTGCTAAAGAAGTGGGCGAAAACACCATTCTGTCTCGTGCAGGTGGCGCACCAACCCTTGCAGTCGGTATGGCACACATCATGAGCCGTCTGATTCCAGGCGAAGCCATGATGGCGTTCTGGTATCACTTTGCCTTGCTGTTTGAAGCCTTGTTCATCTTGACCGCGGTTGACGCCGGTACACGCGTTGCCCGTTTCATGATTCAAGACTTAGGCAGTATCTTCTACAAACCATTCGGTAACACCGACTCTATCCCTGCCAACTTGGTTGCAACATTCTTGGCCGTGGCATTGTGGGGTTACTTCCTCTATACCGGCGTAACCGACCCTCTGGGTGGTATCAACTCGCTCTGGCCGTTGTTCGGTATCGCCAACCAAATGCTTGCAGGCGTAGCGTTGATTATGTGTACCGTCGTATTGGTGAAAATGAAACGCGACCGCTATGTTTGGGTAACCTTGGTTCCTGCTGTCGGCGTATTGTTTGTCACCTGCTATGCCGGTTTGCAAAAACTGTTTCACAGTGACCCACGCGTCAGCTTCTTGGCTCACGCAGGCAAATACCGCGATGCCTTGGCTTCAGGCGAAGTCCTTGCCCCAGCTAAAGACATTGGCGAAATGTCACAAATCGTCTTCAACGACCAAATCAATGCCGGTCTGACCGCTTTGTTCCTGGCAGTTGTCGTGATTGTCGCCGTGTACGGTTTCCGTACCGCCATGAAAGCCCGCAAAGTCGGCTGGCCAACTGCTAAAGAAATTCCAGCAGTGTACCGCGACGGCAAACAGCCGGAGGCTCAGAATGAAGCATAAGCTCGCATCTTGGTGGAAAACCATCAAGTTGACAGCGAACTTGATGGCCGGTGTCCCGGATTATGAAAACTACGTTGCCCGCCAGCGCAAACATAATCCCAACGCGCCGGTCATGACCGAGCTGCAATTCCAAGACTACTGCCGCAAACGCCGTTGCGGCGGCAACGGCGGACGCTGTTGTTAATGAAGGCATAAAAAGGCCGTCTGAAAATATTTTCAGACGGCCTTTTATTGTGAAATATCAATAAACATCAAAAACTTTGTCTTGCCATCAATATTTAAGCGAACAACTTGCTAATATTTACTCTTCTTCGAGCAGTACCAGCGGACGCTGTATTTTTCTGAGTTCTTCCACCTCGTCTAACAGCCGCATAATCAGCCCCAATGCGGGAATGCCGGCTTCAAAATCACGGCTTAAGCGTTGTGCGCGACGGATGCGGGCAAGATGAAAACCACTGAAGGTGCTTTTTTCGGGCGCACCATCGATGCTGATGATGTCTTCTGCTATAAGTTCCAACAGCCAATCGCGACGGCAGCGGCTGGCGGCAACGATTTCTTCAAAAGTAAGGGTAACATCGGAGGACTGAATCATAATTTATCCTTTCTCTTATGCTTGTTTCGCGGCAAAGTGTTCGGCCAATTTTTCCCATGCGGCACGGTCGGCTTCGCTCTCTACTGGCGGAACATTAATGCGGATATTGAGATAAAGGTCTCCGGCTTCTTTTGCAGGAATACCTTTGCCTTTGAGGCGGATGCTTTTACCGCTTTGGCTGTTGGCAGGCAAATTGACCTGCAAGCGGCCTGAGGCGGTAGGGACGATGATTTTGCCGCCCAATACGGCTTCCCAAGGTTTGACATCTATTGTTTGATATACGTCTTTCCTGTTTTTGACGTATAAATCAGGTTGGTCGTGGAACTTGATTTTTAAGTACAAGTCACCGTTTTCACCGCCGTTATATCCCGGCAAACCTTGACCGGCCAAACGGATTTGTTGGCCTTCTGTAATGCCTTTTGGGATTTTGACGTTGAGGGTTTTATTTTGATAAACCGCACGTCCGTATTCGTCTAGAGTCGGCACATTCAAAGTCATGCTACGTTCTGCGCCAACATACGCTGCGTAAATATCAATACTCAATTCAGCATGTTGATCCTCGCCTTTTATTGGGCTGCGGGGTTGCTCGGAACGAGTGTGGGATTGACGGAATGATGAAACAGATCTTCAAAATTGAAGTCTCCCGCTCCGAACGGTTCGCCTTCATGACGTTCATAGTGGAAGCCGCCACCGTTAAATCCATTGCCAAACGGATTGCCGCCTTGACCGAACGGATTTCCTCTGGCGCTGCGTCCGTAAGGATTAGCCAACATTTCATCGTATTCGGCCCGCTTTTCTTTATCGGAAAGCGTTTCGTAGGCACGGTTGATTTCTACTGTACGTTCGGCTGCGTCAGGTTCTTTGCTGACATCGGGGTGGTATTTGCGCACCAGTTTTCGGTAGGCTTTTTTGATTTCGGCCTCATCCGCATCTTTGGCAACGCCCAGTATTTCATAATAGTTTTTTTCTGCCATGTTATTCCTTTGACTGCTAATATACAAAATTCTTATAGTTTTAATAATTGAGGGTAGATATTCTAAAATCAAGGGCATTGGAAATAAAATTCTCTATTTCTGACAATGATTAATGGGTAATTTATTTCTTTGTTTTTAGAGAAATAGAAAATATAAAGGCCGTCTGAAATACGGTTTTTCAGACGGCCTTTATCAAATTGGGGTTTTATTTGTCTTGAGCATTTTTTTGTTCGCGAACCACCCATTGGGCAATATCTGAACCCAATACTTTAGAAGTGCGGTTCAAGACGGCGCAAGAGCTTTTATAAGCGCCAAACATGCCACTCGAAATTTGATGAGGCACCATCTAAAAACTATAGGTTACCGGATGAGTTGCGGGTAAAGGTTTTTTTATTAACTTGTTTGCCGTCAACATACAAAGTGGCTGAAACCGCCATCCCTTTGGCGTGACCGATAAAGGCATTGCCTGCACTCATGGCGGAAGTGATAGCGATATCTGCGTATGTGCCTTGTTTTTTACCGTCACGGACAACTGTTACATCGCTTTTGGCTGCAGTTTCTTGCAAAGATTTGGACATGATGCTGCCCACTTCTAAACACTCAGAAACAATACGGGTATCGATTTCTTCTTTGTCGCGGTAAGGGATGCTTTCATCAATATGGACATCTGCACTGGCAAATGCAGATGCAAACAAGAATGCGGTTGCAAGGATACGGTTAGGAGACATGGTAGGGTACCTGAAATGGAATGTTAAAAAGAGTTGTTATTGTATAACGGCATTTACACTCAATCAACATAAGTTAAATAGGAAAAGATTTTGTTGAAATAGCTGTTATAGCAAGATAATCAAAAGGCCGTCTGAAATACTGCTATTTCAGACGGCCTTTTGATTGGGACATTAATTTGTTCTGGTCAAATAAGGCAGGGGATCGACTGCTTTGCCGTTTAGACGAACTTCAAAATGAAGCTTGACGCTATCTGTATCGCTGCTGCCCATGGTGGCGATAACTTGGCCGGCTTGGACTTTTTGATCTTTTTGTACTAAAAGCGTGTCGTTGTGGGCATAGGCGGTAATGGTGTAGTCGTTGTGGCTGATTAAAATCAGCTTGCCGTAGCCGCGGACTTCTTCGCCAACATAGATGACGGTACCGGCTGCGGCAGAACGGATTTGTTGGCCTTGCGTGCCCGCAATATCTATGCCTTTGCTGGTTGTGCCGTTGTAGCGTTGGATAATGGAGGATGAGGCGTTATCGGTTGGCCATTGCAAGCTTAACCGGTTGATCGGGGTAACGGCGGTTGCTTGGCGTTGCTGCGTAGCAGTATTGCGGGAGGCAACATGGCGGCGGACGCGCAATACTTGGCCAACTTCGATTTGTGAGGCGTTGGGAAGGTTATTCCATGCAACCAGTGTATTGACGTTTTGTCCGTAGCGTTTGGCGATTTGGGTCAGGGTATCGCCAGGGCGGACTTTGTAGTAGCCGTCGGGTACGGAGCGGTTGGAAGAAGTGTTGTTGCCGGCGCAGGCTGCTAAGACGGCAATGGTGCTGATGAGTGCCAGACGTTTCAAGGCCGTCTGAAAGGTGGAAATAAAGTTTGTATTCATGGGATATTTCAAAATATATCGTTATGCTATGTATGATAGATAGGAAGAGTGGAAAAAGGTTCACTCAAAAGGCATGGGATAAAATACAGAAAGGCGGTATATTAACATTGAAAATTTGTGGATATGGCGGTATATTTTTTTATCATTTTGATGATAAAGGATTTTTTTATTAAGGTAAAAGAAAGTGAAAGTTTTTTCAGACGGCATTGAATAAGGCAATAAAAATCCCCTGCCGGGATAAATAGGCAGGGGATTTGTCTTATCGAACTTATTTGTTCAATTCGTTAGCCAGATACAGCCAGGTTTCAATGACGGTATCAGGGTTGAGCGATACGCTTTCGATACCTTCTTCAACCAGCCATTTGGCAAAGTCCGGATGGTCTGATGGGCCTTGACCGCAAATACCGACGTATTTGTTTTGTTTGCGGCAGGCAGAGATTGCCAAGTGCAACATCACTTTAACGGCAGGGTTGCGCTCGTCGAAGGAATCGGATACCAAACCGCTGTCACGGTCGAGGCCGAGGGTCAGCTGGGTCATGTCGTTAGAGCCGATGGAGAAGCCGTCGAAGTATTGCAGGAATTGTTCTGCCAATACAGCGTTGCTTGGCAACTCGCACATCATGATCAGGCGCAGGCCGTTTTTGCCGCGTTCCAAACCGTTTTCTTTCAGGGCTTTGACAACAGCTTCGGCTTCACCCAAAGTGCGGACGAATGGAATCATGATTTCGACGTTGGTCAAACCCATTTCGTCACGGACGCGTTTCAAGGCTTTGCACTCGAGTGCGAAACAGTCTTTAAAGTTATCAGCTACATAACGCGCTGCACCACGGAAGCCCAACATTGGGTTTTCTTCGTGCGGTTCGTAGATACTGCCACCCACCAAGTTGGCGTACTCGTTGGATTTGAAGTCAGACATACGGACGATGGTTTTGCGTGGGTAAACCGAAGCAGCTAAAGTTGCCACACCTTCCGCGATTTTATCGACATAGAAGTCGACAGGAGAAGCGTAGCCGGCGATACGGCGGGTAATTTCCGCTTTCAATTCGTCGTCTTGTTTGTCAAATTCCAACAAGGCTTTAGGGTGGATACCGATTTGACGGTTGATGATGAATTCCATACGTGCCAAGCCGATGCCTTCGCTAGGCAGGTTGGCGAAGCTGAATGCCAATTCAGGGTTGCCAACGTTCATCATCACTTTGACAGGGGCTTTAGGCATGTTGTCCAAAGCAACATCGGTAACTTGTACGTCCAGCAAGCCGGAGTAAATGAAGCCGGTATCGCCTTCGGCACAAGATACGGTAACTTCTTGGCCGTCTGAAAGCAGATCGGTAGCATCGCCACAACCTACAACAGCCGGAATACCCAATTCACGCGCGATAATCGCTGCGTGGCAGGTACAGCCGCCACGGTTGGTAACGATGGCAGAAGCGCGTTTCATTACCGGTTCCCAATCAGGGTCGGTCATGTCGGTAACGAGTACGTCGCCTGCTTCAACGGAATCCATCTCGGAAGCATCTTTCACCAAGCGGACTTTACCTTGACCGACTTTTTGACCGATGGCTCGGCCTTCGCACAAGACCACTTTTTCGCCGTTGATAGAGAAGCGGCGCAGGTTGCGGCTGCCGTCTTCTTGAGATTTCACGGTTTCAGGGCGCGCTTGCAGGATGTAGAGTTTGCCATCCAAGCCGTCGCGGCCCCATTCGATGTCCATTGGGCGGCCGTAGTGTTTTTCGATGGTCAGTGCGTAATGAGCCAACTCGGTTACTTCGGCGTCGGTAATGGAGAAGCGTTGACGGTCTTCTGCAGGTACATCAACGTTGGTTACAGATTTACCGGCTTCGGCTTTGTCGGTAAAGATCATTTTGATTTGTTTCGAACCCATGGTTTTGCGCAGGATAGCCGGTTTGCCTGCTTTCAAAGTAGGTTTGAATACATAGAATTCGTCAGGGTTTACCGCGCCTTGTACGACGTTTTCGCCCAGACCGTAAGAAGAGGTAACGAAAACGACTTGGTCGTAACCGGACTCGGTATCGATGGTAAACATCACACCGGATGCACCGCTGTCAGAGCGCACCATGCGTTGTACGCCGGCAGAAAGGGCAACGATGTCGTGTTCGAAGCCTTTGTGTACACGGTAAGAAATGGCACGGTCGTTGTACAGGGAAGCGAATACATGACGCATTGCTTCTTTAACGTTATCCAAGCCGTTGATGTTCAGGAAGGTTTCTTGTTGGCCGGCAAAAGAAGCGTCCGGCAAGTCTTCTGCTGTTGCGGAAGAACGTACGGCAACGGAAATGTCCGCACCGCCGGCATCGGCAACCATTTTGTTCCAAGCTGTTTCGATTTCAGCATCCAGCTGCTCAGGGAACGGAGTATCCAAAATCCATTGACGGATTTCTTTACCCACGCGTGCCAATTCGGCAACGTCTTCAACATCCAGCTGTTTCAGGGCTTCAGAAATACGCTCGCTCAGACCATTGTGAGCCAGGAAAGCACGATAAGCTTCGGCTGTGGTTGCAAAACCGCCGGGAACGCGCACGCCTTTTTCAGTCAGTTGGCTGATCATTTCGCCCAACGAGGCATTTTTACCGCCCACTCGCTCAACGTCAGTCATACGCAGGTTTTCAAACCAAATAACGTAGTTTTCGGCCATTTGTGTGTCCAATCCAATCCAAAAATGTTAAAAAAGAAACAAATCCGCCTGCTTATTGTAGCCATTCGTTTGATGGCTGTCATGTGTTTTATCTTTTTAAAAATCACAAATTCGTCTGTGATATTGTGCTTTTCAGACGTGTAGCCTTCTGAAATATGAATATCAGATTCATGTTTTTACGTGTTATCTTCTTGTTAAATATGGGAAACAAAATAAGTTAATAAATTTAAGAATCTAAATTTACTTTGCAAATTTAGAACAAAATTCCAATAAATTTGGGAAAATAAAATTTTATTCCAATTTAAATTTGTTCAAATTTGTTGTAATCCTGTGTAATCTACCGGGAATCGCTTTATTGCAAAGGCTGTAACTGCTATGATTGCCGTCTGAAACGTTACCCTCAGAAGGATTCATTATGACTGCTCCACGCCAAGTCTTCTATATTTCCGACCGCACCGGTCTGACCGCCGAAAATATCGGTGAAGCCCTGTTGAACCAATTCGGCAATGTCGAGTTCAAGCGCCATGTTCATCCATTTATCGATACGCCTGAAAAAGCGTTGGCCGTAGTGGATGAGGTCAATAAGACAGCCGAACAGTTTGGCGATCGTCCGATTGCTTTTGTCAGCGTGGTAAATGATGCAATCCGTGAAATCATCAAAAAATCCAATGCATTCCATATTGATTTCTTTGAAACGTTCTTGGGTTTGCTGGAAAAAGAATTGAATGTTGAAGCGACAATTGCCGAACGAGGTCACCATAGTATCGGCAATACCAAGCGTTATGATGCGCGTATGGAAGCAGTGAACTTCTCGCTCAGTCATGATGACGGCGTCAGCGATAAAAACCTGCAGGAAGCGGATGTGATTTTGATGGGCGTGTCCCGTTCGGGTAAAACGCCGACCTGTCTTTATTTGGCTCTGCAATACGGTATTCGCGCCGCAAACTATCCATTGATTCCCGATGACTTGGAATCAACCGATTTGCCGCGTATGGTCAAACCTTATAAAGATAAGCTGTTCGGCTTGACCATTCAGCCCGAGCGGCTGCAGGCTATCCGTCAGGAGCGTCGTCCTAATTCGACCTATGCCAAAATCGATACTTGCCGCAGCGAGATTGCCGATGCGCAAAATATGTTCAAGCGCCACGGAGTGCCGTTTACCAATACAACGGATAAATCTGTGGAAGAACTCGCCGTTCATATCTTGCAGGCTTGTAAGCTGAAACGCCGTTTCTAAATGAAATGATAAAAGGCCGTCTGAAATTTCAGACGGCCTTTTTTTATTTGGTACATTAGGTTTTAGGCAGGGTAACACCGGTTTGTCCCATGTATTTGCCGTTGCGGTCTTTGTATGAAGTTTCGCAGACTTCATCGCTTTCAAAGAACAAGACTTGGGCTACGCCTTCGCCGGCATAAATTTTGGCAGGCAAGGGGGTGGTGTTGGAAAACTCAAGCGTAACGTAGCCTTCCCACTCGGGCTCGAACGGGGTAACGTTGACGATGATGCCGCAGCGTGCGTAGGTGGATTTGCCCAAGCAGACAGTCAGGACGTTGCGCGGAATGCGGAAATATTCGACTGTGCGCGCCAGAGCAAAGGAGTTGGGCGGAATAATGCAGCAGTCGTCTTCGACGGTAACGAAGTTTTTCGGGTCGAAATTTTTCGGGTCGACGATGGTGCTGTTGATATTGGTGAAGATTTTGAATTCATTGGCACAACGGATATCGTAGCCGTAGCTGGATGTGCCGTAGGAAATGATGCGTTGGCCGTTGGCCTCTTTGATTTGGTTGGGCTCGAACGGCTCAATCATGCCGTGTTCTTCGGCCATGCGGCGTATCCATTTGTCGGATTTAATGCTCATGGTGGTTGTCCTGGGGTAAGGGTTGTTTGGAAATTATTTAAAATCAACACAACAGCCTTTAAGCAGGCTTGTCAATTGATGTTTCAGACGGCCTTAAATATGGATAAGGCCGTCTGAAAGGGTATTTATTTGGCTTTTGAAGCAGATTTTTTAGGCAGTTTGACTTCTTTAATCATACCGTCTTCGCATTTCATGATGAAGACGGGTATGCCGTTTTGAGAGGCGGTAAAGTTTCCGTGAGCCTTGCCTTTTTTGAACATGCCTTCCAGCGTCATATTGCGTAATTTGGCGCTATTGGAGGAGAAAGGTTCGATAAAGGTTTCGCGGTTGCCGGAAACGGTATATGCGCCTTTGCCGTCAAATTTACCGTTTTTAAATGTACCGACATAGCTGCGGCCGTCTTGGCATTTCCATGTGCCTTTGCCGGACGGTTTACCGTCTTTGCCGACATCGCCATCATAAGCGCAACCTTTTTCTTGATAAGGATTGATGGTTTCGGCAATGGCAGGCGTACCCAGCATGAAGGCGATGGGGAGTAGGGCGAGGTATTTCATCATTCATTCCTTTTTGCAGGCGGTTTCAGACGGCCTGATATTGGGATTCAAAAATCAGCAGGGTTTCAGCAATACGGCGTGGCAATATGGCTAAAGCGTGTTCACGCATGGACGTAGGGATACCGTAGCAGGCTTCGGCAATACTGCCGGTAATGGCTGCCAAGGTATCGCTGTCGCCGCCCAGGGAAACTGCCAGTCGGATGGCGTGTTCAAAATCATCGCTTTCAAGAAAGGCAGTAATCGCTTGAGGTACGGTTTCCTGACAGCTTTCGTTGAAATGATAATGCGGGCGGATTTGGTCACAACTTTGGCTTAAGTCATAGCCGAATTGTCGTGTAATGTTTTCTTTGATTTGCGCTTTGCCCATGCCGGTCCGCGCCCAAAGATGGCGGCGGCTACGGCTTGTGCACCTTTAATGCCTTCCGGGTGGTTGTGCGTTACGATGGCGGATTGTTCGGCAAAATGCAGGGTTTCTTCCAATGTGGCAAATGCCCAGCCAACGGCAGAAACTCGCATGGCCGAGCCGTTGCCCCAGCTATTATAAGGTTCTGGATCTTTCCATTCTATCCAATGTGAAAAGCGGCCGCCATATGCGCCTTTCGGACAGGGATATGCCCTACACCAGCCTTGTAAAATAGAGGCCAAATTATCGTTACAACCTTGTAAAACCCAATCGGCAATGGCAACAGTGCAAATCGTGTCATCGGTAAAGTCGCTGTCGGGGCTGAAAATGTCAAAATCGGTGTGATGATAGTTGTCAAACTCGAATCTTGATCCGGCAATATCGCCAATGACTGCGCCCAACATCATGACATCCTTTCTGATACTTCTATTTATATTTCAGACGGCCTTTGATATTTCCCAATCAAAAGGCCGTCTGAAAAATTATTCTTGCCAGCCGCCCAAATAAGAAACCAGTTCTTCTAACATGGTGCTGATGGCTTCGGTCATCAGGATTTGCGAGGCAAAGGCGAGGCTGGCGGCATCGTCGCCGTTGCTTTCGGCTTCTTCTTGCAAAACGTCCAGATACTGGATGCGTTTGAGCGTAAAGTCTTGGGTGAGGATAAACGCGATTTGTTCGCGCCATACCAAGCCCAGTTGGGTAACGGTTTTGCCGTTTTTGACGTGTTGTACCACTTCATCGGCGGTCAGGTCTTGTTTGGAAACTTTGACGACTGGAACAACATCGCCTACGCCTTTGAGTTCGCAATCGCTGTCCAATTCAAAACCACCTTCGCAGTGGCCTTGCAGCAGCCAGCTGGTCATCAGGGAGGAGGGCGATTGTTTGGTGTTGGGCAGGGCTGCTTCAAGACCGCCCAAGGCTTCGCGCAGTTTGGTCAGGATATTTTCCGCTTTGGCAGATGCGGCATTGTTGACCAAAAGATACCCGTGGCGCGTGTCGAAAATCGCCTGTGTGCGGCTGCTGCGCGTAAAGGCACGGGGCAGCAGGTCGTCAGTAATCTGTTCTTTCAGCTCTTGTTTTTCCTTACGGCCGACATTGCGTGCTTCGTTGTTTTGGATTTCCAAAACCTTTTCATCCAAAATATCGCGGATGACGCCGGCAGGCAGGACTTTTTCTTCTTTTTTCAGTGCAATGCGCCAAGTGTAATCGGCAGGGAAAACCAGCTCGGGCGAAAAGGAAACCGGCGTGGCAAAGCCTTCGCTAAACCAGTCCAAACCCTGACAATGGGCAAATTCGGATTGCGCCAATTTGTCGGCAAGGACTTCCAATTCGGGCAACTTGTCTTTGTTGAGCGGATAAAAACTGATTTGCTTAAACCACATGGCGAGTTTTCCTTTTTATTAAAACCGGCATTATACAGGGAAAATAACATACGGAAATCGGCAGCATCTTTAAAAATGCAGTAAAGGCGTTGACAGAAGAAAAGGGTTTCTGTATAGTTCGCGCTTCGGTTACGCGCCCATCGTCTAGAGGCCTAGGACACTGCCCTTTCACGGCGGCAACCGGGGTTCGAATCCCCGTGGGCGTGCCAAAATTCTTAAAAAACGCTCCTGCTTTTGCAGGGGCGTTTTTTGTTTTCAGACGGCCTGTCGCTGTGAAAATATCTTTAAATTGGTTTACAATAATGCCATTCTGAATCTTAACGAGAGAAAACAATGTTAGACATCCAATTGCTCCGCAGCAATACCGCCGCAGTTGCCGAACGTTTGGCCACCCGCGGTTACGAGTTTGATACCGTGCGTTTCAACGCTTTGGAAGAGCAACGCAAAGCCGTTCAAGTGAAAACAGAAGAGTTGCAGGCTTCACGCAACAGTATTTCCAAACAAATCGGTGCGTTGAAAGGCCAAGGCAAACACGAAGAGGCTCAAGCTGCAATGGATCAGGTTGCTCAAATCAAAGTGGATTTGGAGCAGGCTGCCGCTGATTTGGATGCTGTTCAGAAAGAATTGGACGCATGGTTGTTGACCATTCCGAACCTGCCGCACGAAAGCGTACCTGCCGGTAAAGATGAAACGGAAAACGTTGAAGTCCGTAAAGTCGGCACGCCGCGTGAATTTGACTTTGAAATCAAAGACCATGTTGATTTGGGCGAGTCTTTGGGCTTGGATTTTGAAGGCGGTGCGAAGCTGTCCGGCGCGCGCTTTACCGTGATGAAAGGCCAAATCGCCCGTCTGCATCGCGCTTTGGCTCAGTTCATGCTGGACACGCACACGCTGAAACACGGCTATACCGAACATTACACGCCTTACATTGTGGACGACCTGACCCTGCAAGGCACAGGCCAACTGCCTAAATTTGCAGAAGATTTGTTCCACGTTACTCGCGGCGGCGACGAGAGTAAGAAAACGCAATATCTGATTCCGACCGCCGAAGTGACGCTGACCAATACGGTTGCCGACAGCATCGTGGCCGGCAGTGATTTGCCGTTGAAATTGACTGCGCATTCCCCATGTTTCCGCTCCGAAGCGGGCGCATACGGCAAAGACGTGCGCGGTTTGATTCGCCAGCACCAATTCGACAAAGTGGAAATGGTGCAAATCGTTCATCCGGAAAAATCATACGAAGCACTGGAAGAAATGGTCGGCCATGCTGAAAATATTTTGAAAGCGTTGGAACTGCCATACCGCGTGATTACTTTGTGTACCGGCGACATGGGTTTCGGTGCAACCAAAACCTACGACTTGGAAGTTTGGGTTCCTGCGCAAAACACCTACCGCGAAATTTCCAGCTGCTCCAACTGCGAAGATTTCCAAGCTCGCCGCATGAAAGCGCGTTTCAAAGATGAAAACGGTAAAAACCGTTTGGTGCATACTTTGAACGGCTCAGGCTTGGCTGTCGGCCGTACTTTGGTGGCGGTATTGGAAAACCATCAAAATGCCGACGGCAGCATTAATGTTCCTGCTGCGTTGCAACCGTATATGGGCGGCGTGACCAAACTGGAAGTAAAATAATCGTGGTTTAAAAGATAAGGCCGTCTGAAACTTGGGTTCAGACGGCCTTTTCTATGATTGAGTAATTATTTGTTGTGCTGACGGAAATATTCCCATTCTTCGACAACGGTACCGTCAGGCAAGTGGCACACGCCGTATTCGCCACCGTCTTTGTCTTTTTTGATTTCGGATTTGCCGCCTTGTTTGACGCAGAATTCAGAAGCCGGATTGGCCACGCCGACCTTAGGAGATTCTTGTTTTTCAGAAGCGGAGCAGGCGGCCAAAGCAGTTGCGGCAGCGAGGCTGAAGATGATGGGTTTGATCATGGCGTGTCTTTCATTTGAAGGATAAAAACAAGCGGATTATAGGGGGGCGCTTGCGTTTAATTGAGTTAACCAGATTTAAGGCCGTCTGAAAAATTTTCAGACGGCCTTAAATTTAAGAAGTCATACCGAATTATTTGGCTGCTTCGGCTTTTTCGCCTTCTTTAGCAAAGTATTTGGCGTAAATTTTGTCGTATTCGCCACTTTCGCGTACTTTTTTCAGCGCATCGTTCAACATCTTGATGGTTGCTTCGTCGCCTTTGCGTACAGCGATACCGTAGTTTTCGATGGTGAAGTCAGGCAGAGAGATGAAGTCCAAACCTTTAGTCGGGTTGTTCTTCACATAGTTGGCAATGACTGCGCTGTCGCTGACGACGGAATCCAGACCGCCGTTTTCCAATTCTTTAATAATCAGGGGAACGCTTTCAAAGCGGGCGATTTTCGGATTGTCGTTGCCCAAGAGTTTGGAAACGGAGAAGTCGCCGGTGTAGCCGGTTACCACGCCGACTTTGGCCATGTTTTTCAGGTCTTCGGAAGAGGCCACTTTTTTGCCTTTTGGAACGAGGACAACTTGGGTGATTTCAAAGTATGGATCGCTGAAGAGCATGCTTTGTTTGCGGTCGTCAGTGATGGTTACGCCGGACATAACGATGTCCACGTCGCCGTTGTTCAGAGAAGGGAAGAGGCTTTCCCATGGCTGGTGTTTGAATTCGACTTTGAAGTTGCCGGCTTTAGCCATGGCGTTCATCAAGTCAACGTCAAAACCTTCCACTTTGCCTGCAGAATCCAAAGATTCAAATGGGGCAAACTCGGCATTGGAGCCGACACGGTACACTTTATCGGCAGGAGCAGAGGCATTGTTGCTTTGACCGCCGCAGGCAGTCAGGGCAAGGGCGGAACAAGCGAGGGCAGTGGCCAGCCATTTTTTCATGTTCATGATATGTGCTTTCTTAATAAAATGTTAACGGATAAAATCTTAGTTTAGCATAATTTTGTGAACAAACTAGCTGAAATTAGTGGTCTTTTTCTCGGAAAAATGCGTAGGTTACGTCATGGAAGAGGTCGGTGTGCGGACTGTCTTCATAGCTTAATTCCGCCAACGCGTCTTCAAAGGCAAGCTGGATGGATTCTACGGCATCGTTGGCCATGTCGGAGGGTAGGGAGCGGATAAGGCCTTTGAGTGCGGTGGTGAGGACGTGGTTTTGCATACGCAAAGCGTCGTTGGCCTCTTCCAGATATTCGAGGCGTTGTTCGATGCTGCTCATGATGTATCCTTGGGTATTAAATAAAATAGTGATTATATAGCGAATTAATATTAAAATGTGACGCTTGCGCCGGCTTGCCGGATATGTCCAACCATCGGCCGTATTTCAAGTGATTTTAGGCTTGAATGCGGTTCACAATAAAAATGAAAAAACGAGATTATTATGGAAAACAACCGTCTTGACCCCACAGCCCTCGAGGAAGAAGACCTGAATTGGGAAAAACGCCTGGAAAGATTGCGTCAGGCACGACAATTTAATACCGCGCCGACTCATGCGCCATTGGTTAAAAAATCGGACGACGCTGTCGAAGCTGCGCCCAAAACCGCACCTAAAAAAGAATATAAATTGGATGCGGGCAATCGTGAAAAAGTGCTGGAAGAATATTTGTACCGTTGGCAGCTGGAACACAATACTGCCCTTGCCGACGAGGGCGAAGCAGTGGAAACCGATGCGATGGTGGTTTTGCAGGACAACTGGTTGAGTGCGCAATCAGCATTGCAGGCCGCGGCTTCAGAGCGTCATATCGAATCAACCCGCACCGTTAGACTGAATCCGAAATCAGGTGCCGTAGATTTTGATGTGCCTAAAGTGGAAGAAACTGAAAAACCGGAAAATGATGATGCGGAAGCGGCTGAAGAGGCGGTTTCAGACGGCCTTGAACAAGAACCGGCCATCAATGTCCATATCAATGTATTGAACCCGCAAGCGATCGGCCGTCGGGAAGTATTCTGCGTTTCTGAAAAAGAGTTGACCGAGCGCCTGATTAAGCGTTTGCGTCCCCATGTGGCCGATGCAGTCAACGGCATGATTCGGATTGCCGTGCAAAAACAAATGGCCTTGTTCACTTATCAGTTGCAGCAAATGCTGAACGAGCAGGCGCCGGGCTTGGTGGAAGATGTATTGGAACACAACGTCAAACGTATTTTGGACGATATGAAGACTGAAATGAAATATCGCCGTTGAGTATCCAGTCCGTCTGAAAAATTTCAGACGGCCTTTGGCGTAAATTTCCCTTAAAATTTTACGAAGCGTGTATAATAGCGGCTCACGTTTTCGTGATAAATATCCTTTCTAAATAGTTGATATGCCCGATGCAGAATCGGGCATTTTTTTTGAGATTGTTATGAATAAAAATAAAATCATTGTATTGCTGATTGCTTTGGTTGCCGTATTTGCCTATAACAAAATGCAAAACAAGCAGCCGGTACAATCGCAGAATCAGCAGATAATAGAAGCTGTTCAAAAACAAAATAATGCGGGCAAAAAGAATGCCGATACGGCTCAGCAGCAAATCGGTTCGGGCAAAGAATCAGCCGAAGCGGTTTTGAAACAGGCGTTTGAAAACGAGCAAAGCGATATTCAGGTTGAGGGCGAGGGCACGGTATGGAAAACACTGCCGGATGACAACAAAGGCACGCGCCATCAACGCTTTATCTTGAAGCTTTCCAGCGGTCAAACGCTTTTGGTGGCGCATAATATCGATTTGGCCGACAAAATCAAAGGCTTGAAAAAAGGTGATAAAGTAGCGTTTTACGGCGAATATGAATGGTCGGAGCAGGGCGGCGTTATCCATTGGACGCATCATGATCCGGCAGGCCGTCATGAAGACGGTTGGCTGAAGCACGGCGGACAGGTTTATCAATAACCGTTCAGACGGCCTCCTGCTTGAAAGATGACGGGAATAAGCGCAAAATGTTAACAAATTAAACAGGCGTATTGTTTACTGCGCCCATCAAAACATACGGTAGATTGAAAAAAAATGAGCAAAAAACTTCATCCTCAAACGCTTGCCATCCGTAGTGGCAAAGAGCAAACCGAATATTATGAACACAATCAGGCTCTGTTTTTGACCAGCAGCTTCATGTGGGAAAACGCCCAACATGCGGCTGATTTGTTTTCTAAAAAAATCAAAGGTTTTACCTATACCCGTACGGCCAATCCGACTACTGCCGCCTTTGAAAAACGCATTGCCGCATTGGAAGGCGCAGAGCGCGCGGTGGCCACTTCGACCGGTATGTCCGCAATTCAAGCAGCGTTTTTTACCTTCTTGCAAGCCGGTGATCATGTTATTTCCAGCCGCAGTCTGTTTGGTACGACTGTCGGTTTTATCAATAATATCGTAACTAAGTTCGGCATCGAGGTCAGCCATGTATCGCCGGTTGATGTAGATGAATGGAAAGCGGCAATCAAGCCCAATACCAAACTGTTTTTCTTGGAAACCCCGTCCAATCCTTTGGGCGAAGTTGCCGACTTGGAAGCGTTGGCCGAACTGGCCCACAGCATCGGCGCGCTTTTGGTGGTGGACAACAGCCTCTTGTCGCCAGCCGGTTCGCAGCCTTTGAAGCACGGTGCGGATATTTCCGTGTCTTCCGCAACCAAAGCGATTGACGGTCACGGCCGCGTGATGGGCGGCGTGTTGGCCGGTTCGGAAGAATTGATGACGCAAGTTGCCATGTATTGCAACTCTTGCGGTTTGGCGATGTCTCCGTTTAACGCATGGCAGCTGTTGAGCGGCGTGGAAACCCTGTCGCTGCGTATGGAAAAACAGTTTGATAATGCGTTAAAAATCGCCCAATGGCTGCAACAACAGCCGCAAGTCCAAGCCGTGTACTACACCGGTTTGCCCGACCATCCGCAAGCCGAACTGATCCGCAAACAGCAAAACGGCGGCGGCATCGTCATCGGTTTTGAAGTCGCCGATCAGGAAGCCGCATGGAAAATCGTGGACGGCGTAGAACTCTTTTCCCGTACTGCCAACCTCGGCGACGTGCGCTCAACCATCACCCACCCGTGGACAACAACCCACGGCCGTATGCAGCCTGAAGAAAAACTTGCCGCCAATATCCGCCCGGGATTAGTGCGCCTGTCTGTCGGCTTGGAATACGTTGACGATTTGATTGAAGATTTGAAGCAAGTCTTGAACAAATAAGTTTAAAAAAGATATTTCAGACGGCCTGTTGCGGTAAGGCCGTCTGAAATTTACGGACACACATCTGAAGCATACAAGGAAAGAATATGACTGAAGCAGAATTCGCCTCATGGGCAATGAAAATCCTACTGAGCGGCCTGATTATCTTTTTGGGCTTTATCGTTTGGAACTTAGGTAAAGAATCCAAAGCCGGCAAATTCGGCATTGCCATGCTCTTCTTGGTTTTGGGCTTGGGTGTGTTTGGATTCGTATTTAAAGAATTGCTGATTAGCTTTTTGGTATTGCCGAAGTAAGCAGAAAGTTTATAGATAGAACAAGGCCGTCTGAACATTTTTTCAGACGGCCTTTCCTTTTAATTTGATAATTTAAATGACGCCCAATTCTTGCAAGCCGCGCAATACGCCGTCTTCATCGACACTTGGGCAGACGAATTGTGCGGCGGCTTTGGCTGCTTCTTCGCCATTGCCCATGGCAACGCCAAAGCCGACGGTTGACAGCATTTCCAAGTCGTTGAAGCTGTCGCCGAATGCCATTACTTTGCTCATATCAATCCCCAGTTTTTTCACTGCGTGGGCGATGCCGCGTGCTTTTGAACCTTCTTTGCGCAGCAGGTCCACAGCATATTCATGCCAGCGGACGGATTTGAAGCCGTGTTGCTGGGTCAGCGGTTGCAGGATTTTTTCTTCTTCCTTGTCCACAAAGACCAGCATTTGATAAACAGGCTGTTTGCGGAAATATTCTTTGTCCGTCAGGAAGTTGGGCAGGATATGCGATAAGCCTTCGACAACGCGCGGCGAGTTAGAGGAAACGGCAATTTCTTGGTTGTTGACGAATGCGTAGTCTATTTTGTGTTGTTCAAGCAGGTTAATGGCGGTTTTGATGTCGGCAATATCCAAGGGGTAGCTTTGCAGAGGGTCGCCGCGAAAGGAAATATATTGGCCGTTGATGGTAACGAGCATGTCGATACCGCATTCTTGAATCAAGGCTTTGACTCTGGCGGGAAAGGCGGCTTCCGGACGGCCGGTGGCAATGGCAGTCAAAATGCCTTTGGCTTTCAATTCGCGCATGGCTTGGGCAACCGAAGGGCGCAGGGTATCCGTGTATTTGCGGTAGAGGGTGTCGTCGATGTCAAAGAAGATGATTTCAGGGTTGTTCATGGTTTACTCGTTGGGCTGGGTATACACAGCTTTCATTGAAAATTGTGTGAACAGCTTGTGTATAAATTGGTTTAGTATTTGATTGCTATTATGAAAATAAGTTCTGATTAAAATTTAGGCAGTTTTTATTTTGAGAATAAAGCGGAAAGTTATTCACAATAGGCCGTCTGAAAATTTGGTTTTCAGACGGCCTTGTTTTAAGCAATCAAACGGATATTTTCTTTGTCTTGCCTGAATTTGTTTTTGATCACGAGAGGCAGGCTGCTGTCGAAATACCAGCTTCCATCAGGCAATGCCAACGCGCCGCCGGCACAGAGCAGGGTAATGCTGTTTCCAGTCAGGGGATCGGTTTCGGTAATTTCAATTTCGTGCGCTTTGCCCCAATCGGTTACGGGGAGTAGGGCGGCAAGCTCGGTAATGCGTTGGTTTTGATGTTTGATACCGTTTGGCTGGCGGCAGTTGCCATTGCATTTTCCGACGGCCTCGATAGGGCAGGGTTCGCCTTTTGCGTAGCTGGTCGGCAAAATATTGAGCGAATCTGGGCAGAGCCTGTGTTCTTGCGACCATTGCATCAAAGCGCGTTTGGCTGCTTTTTTGTGGGCAAACAAACCGTAAGGGCGCCAATTTTTGGTGCCGCTGTTTAACAAGACGATGCGTGCTTGAAGGCTGCCGTGTTCGTCAGCGATAAAGCGGACGGTAGAAAACGATGTGGACTTTTCAGACGGCATCAGTTGGTATTCCTGCATGGTCTGGGCTTTGAGCCATAATGTATGAAGCTGTCCGACTGCCGGAATAAAACGGATGGAGGCTGCGGCTTTGATGTGCGGCGGCAGTTTTTTACTGTGCAGCAGGGTGGCAGTTTCGCTGTATGCGCGTTCATGTGCTTCAATAGCTTGGGCTTTGCCGAAATGGTCAAGCCAAACCAATACGCCGTAACTGTCGGGCAGGGCATAGAGCTGTTGGGCAAGCGAATCAGGCAGCCAAGTGGGCAACATTTTCGGATTCATCAATACACGGACGTGTTCGTCCCATTGTTGATGATTTTTTTCTGCCAGACTTAATTCGAGATAATCACACAATGCGGCAACATCAGTCATGGCACGGTGGCGGTTGGCCGTCTGAATGCCGGTGCGTTCGATAATGCTGTCGAGACTGTGTTTGTAAAACTCAGGATACAGGCGGCGCGACAGTTGAACCGTACAGAGCGAGGGTGCGGCAAAGTCAGTATGGATACGGGCAAACTCGTGGCGCAGGAAGGTATAGTCAAAGCGGCTGTTGTGGGCAACAACCACTGCACCTTGCAATAGCGGCAACAAATCGCCTGCAATATCGGCAAAGACAGGCGCGTTTTTCACCGTTTCATCATGAATTCCGGTCAGTCTGGCAACAAATTCGGGAATACTGCGGCAAGGATTGACCAATTGCTCGTAATGTGTGGCGCGTCCTTGCTCAAAACGAACAAGGGCAACTTCCGTTATCCTGTCTTGATAGAAATTTCCACTGGTCGTCTCCAAATCCACCACGACCACAGGCCGTCCCAAACGGGAAAATGCTTCGGATAAGAGCGGCCAGCGTGCGAAATCTGACATTTTATTCTCTGTAAATTCAATAGCAAATGCGCATTTTACACGCTGTCTGCAAGTTTTCCAAATAAAACGCTTGACAGTAAATAGCCCTCTCTTTATAATTCAAATCTTTCTTGATGCACCCGTAGCTCAGTTGGATAGAGTATCTGGCTACGAACCAGAGGGTCGGGCGTTCGAATCGCTCCGGGTGCGCCATAGAAAATTTCCGCGCCCATCGTCTAGCGGTTAGGACATCGCCCTTTCACGGCGGTAACCGGGGTTCGATTCCCCGTGGGCGTGCAGT